>ERZ773014.329-NODE-329-length-32847-cov-11.955050_pt1 | contig 32847 bp, 30 predicted proteins | sample MGYA00580841_ERZ773014 | MGnify/ENA primary metagenome ERZ773014 (study PRJEB29015, sample SAMEA2737989) | human oral metagenome | biome: human oral; feature: human-associated habitat; material: dental | place: China | collected 2067 ... | reverse complement strand
TCTGAAAGTTCGGGTAGTGGAATGCCATCGCCCGCTTTTCCTTTGCCGGCGGAAAGCTCCCCATCATCAGCACTGTCGCCTGCGGCGGCAGAAACGGCGGAAACGGCCGCAGCTCGACATCCTGTTCATCCGTCGCTGTGTTTTTTTCATGCGTTGTTTTTTGATTCCTCATTGTCCCCCGCCCCTTACAGCAGCCCCAATGCATGCTGAACGATAAGCGACGTCACCGCCACTGCTGCCCAGCACACCATCCCGAGGGCAAGCGGCCGCGCCCCGTTCTTGACAAGCGAAGGGAGATCCGTGTTCAGCCCGATCGCACTCATCGCGAGCACAATCGCGAACTTTCCGAGCATCCCCAGCCCATGCGAGAGCTCTGCGGGGAGAATGCCCGTCGTATTGACAATGCACGCGACGATGAAGTAGAGCACGAACATCGGAAAGATGCGCCGAAGAGAGAACCCTGCGCCGCTCTTTTTCGCCCCGCGCATCACGAGCAGCGCGAAGAAGAGGCAGACCGGCACGATCATCAGCGTACGCGTCAGCTTCACAATCGTCGCATACGCGCCCGCATCGTGACTGTACGCGTAGCCCGCCGCGACCACGGACGACGTGTCGTTGATCGCCGTGCCCGCCCACATGCCGAAGCCCTGATCGGACATCCCCATCGTGTGCCCGAGGAACGGAAAGAGAAAGACCGCAATCACATTAAAGAAGAAAATCGTCGCAATCGAGATCACCACATCCCGATCCTTTGCCCCGATCACAGGGGCAACCGCCGCAATCGCCGAGCCGCCGCAGATCGCCGTCCCCGCACCAACGAGCGCCGTCATGTCGCGATCAAGCCCCATCAAACGTCCCACGACAAGCGCCGCAAGGAACGCTGCCGCGAGCGTAAAGACCATCACATAGAGGGACTGCTCCCCCACCTCCACAACGTGAAAGAGATTCATCTCAAAGCCGAGCAGGATGATCGCATACTGGAGAATCTTCTTGCCCGTAAAGCGGATGCCGCTCTCCGTCTTCTCCGGACGCCGCTTCTTCGCGAACAGCATCCCGAGCAGAATGCCGAACACGGGTCCGCCCACGATGGGGAAATACAGCCCCAGCACGTAGGCCGGCACGGCAAACAGCATCGCATAGAGGATACCGTCCATGTACTCTCGTTTCATCGAAATCCTTCTTTCAAAACGCGCCTGCGGGATCATCCCCTACGCAAACAGCTCTGCCCACTCCGTCTCGCGAAAGCCCACCAAGACACGGTCCTTCGTGATGAGGAGCGGCCGCTTCACGAGCATCCCGTCCGAGGCGAGCGCGGCGTACTGCTGCTCCTCCGACATCTCCGGCAGCGTATCCTTCAGCCCGCGGTCGCGGTAGATCATCCCGCTCGTATTGAAGAACCGCTTCAGCGGCAGTCCGCTCTTCTTGTGCCACGCACGCAGCTCCTCTGCCGTCGGGTTCTGTGTCTTAATGTCGCGCATCGGTGCCGCACAGCCGTGCGCACGCAGGAACTTCTCCGCCTTTTGACACGTCGAACACTTCGGGTAGCCGATAAAAAGAACTTCCATATCTGCCATATTGTTTCCTCCGCTTCCATTCACGAAATAACATATATCTTTATTTATTATATCGCCGTGCAAAAATTTTTCAATTTTTTCTTTTTGACCTATTGACTTTTTGACTTTTAGCAGTATAATAACAATCGAAAGGTGATTGAAGCACCTTCCCAATAAAGATATTCACATGGCTGAGGCGGATACCAAACAGCGCATCAGCCAACAAAAAGATCTAAGGAGTTGATCATCATGTTTGGACTTGTACCTTTTGGCGGACATCGCGGGCTTACCTCACGTGAGCATAATACCCCGTTTGATCTCTTCGACGCCATGCGCGATTCCTTCTTCGACAGCAGCTTCCCCGCAGCGAACTGGGGGGCATCCTCATTCAAGGTTGATGTGAAGGACAGCGGCGACCACTACGAGCTGAGCGCCGACTTGCCGGGCATGGCGAAGGAAGACATCAGTCTCCGCTACGAGAATGGCTACCTCACCATCGCTGCGACGCGCAACGAGTCAAAGGATGAAAAGGACGACAACGGAAACTACATCCGCCGCGAGCGTCATACGGGCGAAGTCAGCCGCTCGTTCTACATCGACGGCATCGACGACGCGAACATCCGCGCCGAGTTCAAGGACGGCGTTCTGCAGGTGAACCTGCCGAAATCGGCATCTGCCCCTGAGCGCAAGCAGATCGAAATTCACTGATCCCACATGCCAAACAGACACCAAAGGGACCGCACGGAAGAAATAAATCTTCCATGCGGTCCCTTTTTGACGTTGTATGAAGATCACACACCTTTACGTCATCAATCGCGTCGGCGTTTTCCTCTGCGGCGCCGCACATCCGCATCGATGCGGTCTTTCCACGCGCTCGTCAGCGGAGCGGCACAGGTCCGCACATGATGTATGGCTTCCTGCATGACCTCGTAGTTGAGCGCCGTCCCCTGTTGGTCACTTTGGTAAGTGACCGCACGATCCGCGCAGATGCCGATGTCCCCCGCCGCCTCGATGGCGTCTATGTTCGCCCCGAGGAAGAGGAATTCCCAGCCGTATTTTGCCTTTTGCCGCCCGATCATCTGCTTCACCTTGTCATAGGTATAACGGCGGCTGGCATTCTCCATGCCGTCCGTAGTGATGATAAAGAGCGTCTTCTCCGGCCGGTCCTCGTCGCGGGCATATTTGTGGATGTTGCCGATGTGATGGATCGCACCGCCCACGGCATCGAGGAGTGCCGTACACCCCCGGACAAAGTAGGTGTCCGCAGTCATTTCCTCCACCTGCTCCATCGGCACGCGGTCATGGAGCACCTCGCACACATCGTCGAACAGCACGGTGGAGACAAGAGCCTCCCCGCTCTCCTTGCGCTGCTTTTTGATGAGCCCGTTGAACCCGCCGATGGTGTCCGCCTCCAAGCCGGCCATCGAACCGCTCCGATCCAGAATGAACACGATCTCCGTTAACCCCTTCTTCATGATAAGCGCCTCCTTCCTTAGCTGACTTCATTCTAGCAAAAATGCAGAGGCGCAGGGTCGCCTGCCAGGCGACATCGAAAGAATCGCTATATTTATCCGCATGCATCCCTCAGCAGCCAAGCAAGGGCTGCCGGAATGCAAAGAGTGTCTCGTTGATGGTGAAGATATCGTACTCCTTCCGCTCAATAAAATACTCCACAATGACATCCATCTTGGAGCTGCGGGAGAGCGCATATCCCGCGCGTCCGATAAAATCACGCGTTTCCTCGAGATCGAGTTCCAACGCCACAGCGAGGGTCAGGGCTGTATTCTTGCTGGGCTGGTAGGCGGGATTGTTGCGGATCTTCGAGAAATGCCTGCGATCCACATTCGCCCGTTTGTATATCTCCGGATCACTCTTTCCCTTGAGGTCAATGAGCCGAAGAAGCGTCTCAGAGAATGTATCGTCGATTTCGTCCAGTAAATTCTCCAACGAACCGGCGCCCGCATCAGCATCCTCCGCCGCAGGCGTCGGCGCAGCTTCTCTCACGCAGGCCTCCGCAGCATCCAAATATGCCGTCTCGTGACAGACCGTGATCCGACGGTCGCGATCATCGCCGCGATATTCCTCATCCAGCAGTTCCGCGACATATCTTTCGTCGAGATAGCTCTGCACGTCGTCAAAGAGGGTGTCTGAGATCTTAAAGCTCTTTCGGTCGAACACCACCAGATAGACGTCCATGTCATGTTCCTGCAGGAAATCACGAATGGCCTGCACTGCTGCAGCAATCGCGATCTCAGAAGGACAGCCGAACACGCCCGCGGACAGGAGAGGGAAAGCAATGGAGGAGCAGTCGCGTTCTGCCGCCAGCCGAAGGGAGTTTTGATACGCACGGCTGAGAAGTTCGCGTTCCCCATGACTGCCGTCCTGCCAGACCGGCCCCACCGTATGGATGACATAACGGGCATGGAGGCGGTACGCAGGCGTAACAGCAGCCGTACCCGCGGCAATATTGCCGATCTTCCTGCGCGCGGCTAGGAGTTCCGCGCCCGCCGCCTGATGGATGGCGCGATCCACACCGCCGCCCACAATGGCGCGGGGGTTCGCAGAATTGACAATGGCGTCCACCTGCATCTTTGTGATATCGTTGCGTACAATCGCAAATGGCATGATATCGAACCTCCTTACATAATTTTGACAATTATTTCCTTGCGATCATCGTTTCTTACTCTGATGTGCGCGCCTTCATGACCATCCCGCCGCGACATCTGCGGCGAGAAGGGCAAGCGGCGGCGGCAGCCAACGTCCATCAGCAGCCAGGATCTGCAGATCCATACGGATTTGATAGTCTGTCACGTTGAGGATAGCGAGACGGCCACCGCGTACAGCATCGGCGACCGTGACGGCGGGCAGCAGGGAGAGCCCCAGCCCCGCCGCCACAAAGTCGACGATGGTCTTACTCGTGCCGATCTCCATGCGTTCATTCAATACAAGTTGGCGTTCCGCTAGATCATCCTCGAGTTTTTTTCGATAGTTCGTCCCGCGCTCTGTCAGAATCCAAGGGGCACTCACCAGTTCCTCCAGTCGGATCGGATGTCCGGCATAGGCGGAGTGCAATGCAGCAATGAACTGCACCTCTGAACAGCATCGATGCAAGATACGTAGCTGTGAATTTTCATTCATGCGATCCAATAGGATGATGAGATCTACGCTGCCCTGTACCAGTGCCCGCCGCAAACGTGGTGCTGTGTCCACGCACACATGCAACTGCACCTTAGGATAAAGCCTCATGAATTCCGCAATTTGTGTCATATAGCGTGACGTTGCCAGTGTCTCGATAATGCCGATGAAAAAAATCCCCGCTGGTTCTGCCGTGCCGTGAAACTTCGCGAGTGTCTCCTGCTCTAGTGCCGTCATGCGTCGCGCACAACGCAGGAGCTCCCGTCCTGCGCTCGACAAGCTGACACGTCGCCCGGAACGAATGAACAGCTGTGCACCCAACTCCCGCTCCAACGTCTGGATTTGCTGAGTTACAGTAGACTGTGCATACCCCTCCCGCAGAGCTGCCGCTGTAAAGCTTTCTGTTTCCGCCGCATGGATGAATGTTTTGATATTGCGCAGTTCCATGGATGAGTCTCCTAATCGATTTTTTCGATGAATGTTTTTATAGATTTCAATTTTACTGCATTCGTCATCTATGATACCATAATTTTTAGAGAACAGATAGAGTTCTTTGTCGTATGACAGTATCCGCATTGTTCTTCTGAAGGGAGGAGTTTCATCGTGGAAGTCATCAAGGCCATTAACGGCGTCTTTTGGGGCTGGCTGATCGCAGGTATCTTGCTATCCTGCGGCATTTTCTACACGATCCGTCTCGGTTTCCCGCAGGTACGCTATTTTACCCAGCTGGTACCAAATCTCTGGAAGGCCAGCCGCAGTGCCACGGGGGTCAGTGCTTTCGGCGCACTCTGCTCTGCGATTGGCAGCGAGGTCGGCGCAGGTAGTCTGGTCGGTGTCGCGACAGCACTTGCCTCCGGCGGTCCAGGTGCAATCTTCTGGATGTGGATCACTGCGATTCTCGGAATGCCCATCATGTTTGGCGAAGCGGTTCTCGCTCAGATCTTCCGTGTAAAGAATGAGGATGGGACAACCTTTCGCGGCGGTCCCGCTTACTATATGCGGCGCGGACTGAACGCAAAGGTACTTCCGATTCTCTTCTCGATCTCCGTCATCCTCGGCAACGGCGTTGTCTACTGCATGGTGCAGAGTAACTCTATCGCCGGATCGTTCAGCGGACAGGCGGAGCTTCCACCGCTTGCCGTCGGTGTGATCCTCGTCGCGCTCGTCGGACTTGTCATCTTCGGCGGAATTAAACGCCTGTCGACGGTCGCTTCTTATATTGTTCCCTTTATGGCCTTCGCCTACATCATTCTTGCTCTGATCGTTCTCGTGACACACGCTGAGTGGATTGCCGATATGTTTAGGCTCATCATTGATTCTGCCTTCGGCGTTCAACAGGCGGCAGGCGGCGTGCTCGGCTACAGTGTACAGGAAGCGTTCCGTTATGGTGTAGCACGCGGGTTGTTCAGCAACGATGCCGGTGCCGGCACAACGCCGTCCATGCACGCTGCCGCAAACGTCAAGCATCCGGTCAATCAGGGCCTTTCGGGCATGCTTGGAGTTTTTGTGACGACGATTATTGTCTGCAGCTGTACTGCGTTCTGCATCCTCCTATCCGGCGCACTGAACGGCAGTCTCACAGGGATCCAGCTGACGCAGGCTGCATTTTCCTCCTCGTTTGGGGATCTTGGCTACTGGCTGGTCGCCGCCGCTATGTTTCTGTTCGGTTATACAACACTGCTTGCCAATATGTACTACGGTGAAGTCAACACACGTTATCTCTTTCCAGACAAGAAACACGCCGTCACGGTTTACCGCATCTTTGCGCTCTGCCTGATTCTCTTTGGCTCGATCGTCCCCGTTATCTCCATGTGGGAGTTCGCCGATCTTTTCGGCGCACTCATGGTACTCTTTAACGTTATCGCCCTCTTCCGTCTGTCAAAATACGTTGCCTTTGCTCTGAAGGACTATCAGGAGCAGAAAAAAATCTGTGATGCGCCTCTCTGGAACTACGACGAGGATATTGTTGAACGCTATCGCAGCCGCAATCGCTGAAAGGAGATATTTTCATGCAGGATCTGAAAGAAAACTGTCGACTTGCCCTTGTCCAAGCATCCCCAGTGATGTTCGACAAAACGGCATCGCTAAACAGAGCACTGGAATGGATTGACAAAGCTGCCGAGCAGGGGGCTGAACTCGTCGTCTTTCCGGAGCTTTTCCTCCCGGGCTATCCGTTTGGCATGACGTTCGGCTTCAAAGTCGGCAGTCGTGATGAGGAAGGGCGCAAGGACTGGAAGCTCTATTACGATAACTCTGTTGTCTGTCCAGGCCCCGAGACGGAGGCGCTTGGAACAGCGGCAAAGAAGTACCATATCTACCTCAGCATCGGTGTGTCCGAGCGCGATGATACGACGGGGACACTTTACAACACGAATATCATGTTTACGCCCGATGGGGTGCTTGCCTCTGTGCACCGCAAACTTAAGCCGACCGGTGCGGAGCGGTTTGTTTGGGGCGATGCAAATCGTGGATATTTCCCAACGGTGGAGAGCCCGTGGGGGCCACTCGGCAGTCTTATCTGCTGGGAAAACTATATGCCGCTTGCCCGTGCGGCGCTCTATCAGCGCGGCGTAAACATCTTCATTGCACCGAACACGAATGACGTGGACTCGTGGATCAACACAGCACGGCACATCGGTCTTGAGGGGCGCTGTTACTTCATTAATGCTGATATGTTCTTCAAACGGGAAGACTACCCGCGCAACCAGCTCCACTGCAAGGAGGAGATTGATCATCTGCCAGAGATCGCCTGCCGCGGCGGGAGTTGTATTGTTGATCCTTTCGGTGAGTTCCTCACGGAGCCTGTATGGGATCGGGAGGAACTCATCGTCGCCGACCTCGATCTCGGAAGGGCAGCTGCTGCCAAGATGGAGTTCGACCCCTGCGGGCACTACGCGCGCCCTGATGTCCTAGAACTCAATATTCACGATCGATAAGAAAGCGAGACGGGACTGCTGTACGAAGTTGGAAACTTCCGCACAGCAGTCCCGTCTATTTTCATACGTTCTTATTCTAATGTTTTTCAAAGGAAGATGTGAATGGAAACATAGAGTATAGGATAAATGTTATTTATTTTTTCCAAAACACTATCTATTTTTCTTTTTTGTGGTATACTGTATACAATTGTTGATAATCTATGTGCGGATGTAAAAAGGAGAGATCACGATGCGAAAAGAACACGATTTTCTCGGCGAGCTGGAGGTACCGGACGAGGTCTACTACGGCGTACAGACGATGCGTGCCGTGGAGAACTTCAACATCACGGGGCAGAAGCTCGACCCCGATTTCATCATTGCTCTTGCGAAGGTGAAAAAGGCGGCGGCTCTCGCGAATATGGATACGGGACGTCTGCCGCACGAGATCGGCGATGTGCTCGTGCAGGCAGCAGATGAGATCATCGCAGGCGGACTGATCGACCAGTTCCCCGTTGACCCGATTCAGGGCGGCGCGGGCACATCGATCAACATGAACATGAATGAGGTGCTCTGCAACCGTGCGCTTGAACTGCGCGGTGAGCCGAAGGGACGCTACGACATCATCTCGCCAAACAACCATGCGAACATGGCGCAGTCGACAAACGATTCCTTCCCTACAGGCATCAAGGTTTGTCTCTCAAAGAAGGGGGATGATTTCCTCGCCGCGCTCGACCATCTTGCGGCCGAACTGGAAAAGAAGGCTGTCGCCTATCGCGGTATCCTCAAGATGGGGCGTACGCATCTGCAGGATGCTGTCCCCATCACGCTCGGGCAAGAGATGGGTGCCTATGCCTCCGCTGTGCGCCGCTGCATGAAGCGCACGCGCATTGTCCAGCGCGCGATCCACACGATCAACATGGGCGGCACCGCCGTCGGCACGGGGCTGAACGCGGAACCCGCGTACATCAAGGCGGTTGCCAAGCGTCTCTCGGAGATCACGGGGGAGACATACCGTACGTCGCAGAACATCATCGATGCGACAAACAACACAGATGCGTTCGCCGATTTCTCCTCGGCGCTCAAGAATGCCGCGCTCGTCCTCATCAAGATGGCGAACGACTTCCGTCTCATGGCATCGGGACCACGCTGCGGGCTGAACGAGCTGCATCTGCCGATGCGCCAGCCCGGCTCCTCGATCATGCCCGGCAAGGTCAACCCCGTCATTGCCGAGGTTCTCGATCAGGCGTGCTATCAGGTCATCGCAGGCGATCTCGCCGTGACGTTCGGTGTAGAGAACGGCCAGTTCGAGCTGAATGTGATGGAGCCGGTCATGGCGTTCAATATGTTCAACTCGCTGAACTACATCACGCGTGCCGTCAATACGTTTGTCGACAAGCTCCTCATCGGCCTCGAGCCGAACGTCGAGCAGTGCCAGAAATGGCTCGACAACAGCGTCGGCATCGTCACCGCGCTCCTGCCGCACATCGGCTATGAGAAATCCGCTGAGCTCGCGAAGGAGGCGTATACGACAGGAAAGCCCATCCGCGAGATCATCCTCGACCGCGGCATCCTCACGAAGAAGGAGCTGTCGCACATCCTCTCGCCGCGCCAGATGACGCGCCCCGGCATTGCCGAGTAAGGCATTCATGCCGGCTGGGTCATTTTTAGGGAATCACGGATAAAGCATCTGCTCAGATCGGCATAGATTTTTTCGTCCAAATAAGACGGAAGACCTCCACAGCGCATGGTGCTCTGTGGAGGATTTTTTTATCACACGTCGAATCAATACAGGCAGTCATCTCTTTGGCAGCGGCTGTCTCGCTGTTTTACTTCTAAGGAGGTTTTTTCATTGGCTATTGCGGGAGGAATTATCGTTGTCCTCGCATTTGTCGCGATCATCAAAAAATATGAGACGCGTATGGTGCTCTTCGGTGCCGGACTTCTCATGTGCATCATCGGCGGTGTCGCCGACAGCGCCATTACGACGTTCAGCAAGACCATGGTGCATACCACACTCGTTCCCGTCATCTGTACGGTCATGGGCTTCTCCTACGTCATGAAGCTGACGGGCTGCGACCGTCACCTCGTCGCATCGATCTCGGGCGTCATTACGCGGACGAAATTCGTCCTGATCCCGCTCGCGATGCTACTCACCTGGTGGATCAATATCGCCATCCCGAGCGCGGCAGGCTGCGCGGCAGCAGTGGGCAGCATCCTCATTCCCGCCCTCATCGCAGCGGGCGTGCATCCCGCCATGGCAGGCGCCGCCGTTCTCGCAGGGACATGGGGCAGTGCGATCAGCCCGGGCACATCGCACAACCCGTTCGTCGCCGATCTTGCGGGCACAGACATCATGTCAGTCATCATGAATGAGGCACCGTCCGCCATCGCTGCATCCATTGTCTGTGCCGTCACGCTCGCCGCGATTGCGATCATCCGCAGCGAAGGGCCAAACGAGGAACGCCGCGCCGCCTATCTCGAGGAACTTGCGGAGGAGGAGCGGGATGAAAATTTCCACATCAATCCGCTCTACGCCATCGTCCCCCTCGTGCCGCTCATTCTGCTCGTCCTCGGCAGCAAGCAGGTCGCCGTCCTGCCGCTGGTGAGCGTCCCAACCGCCATGATTACGGGCTGTATCCTCTCCCTGATCGTCACACGCACAAGCCCGCAGGAGGTCACAAAGAAGTTCTTCGACGGCATGGGCAGTGCTTACGGCAGTGTCATGGGACTCATCGTCGCCGCTGCTGTCTTTACCGCCGGCATGACCGCCATGGGGCTGACGGGCGCACTCATCGAGACAATGAAGGGCTCCGAGTCCATCGCGCGTATCGCGGGAGCATTTGGTCCATTTGTCATCGCGATCATCTCCGGCTCAGGCGACGCCGCGGCACTCGCGTTTAATGGTGCAATTACCCCGCACGCCGAGGCCTTCGGCATGACCATCGTCGATCTCGGCTCACTCGCCCAGATGGCAGGTGCGATCGGCCGCTCCATGTCCCCTGTCGCCGGTGCCGCCATCGTCTGTGCAGGTCTTGCCAAGGTCAGCCCGATGGAGATGACGAAGCGCAACGCACTCCCGATGCTCCTCACAACCATCACGTTTATGATTGTGCTCTTCCTCTGAAAGGAGGTATCTCATGATCAATCAAAAAAGAGTCCTGGATGAGTTCCTGGAGCTCGTCTCCATCCGCTGCTCGACGCTTGATGAGCGCGAAATCGGCGATCTCCTCACAGCACGTCTGAAGGAACTCGGCGCAGCAGAGATCCACGAGGATGCTGCGGGAAAGTTTCTCGGCGGAAACTGCGGCAATATCGTCGCAAATTTTAAAGGGACGGCGGCAGGCGCACCGACCGTAATGCTCACAGCACACATGGACTGTGTGGAGCCATGTGCAAATATCCAGCCGATCGTCAAGGACGGCGTGATCCGCTCCGACGGCACGACCATCCTTGGTGCAGATGACAAGGCAGGCGTCGCTGCCATTCTCGAGACCCTGCGCTGTCTGAAGGAACAGAATCTGCCGTACGGCGACCTGCAAGTTGTCTTTACCGTTGCCGAGGAGGGCGGGGTCAACGGGTCACGCTGTCTCGATATATCGCTGCTCCACGCGGATTTCGGCTATACGCTCGATACGCACGGGCACGCAGGGACAGCGGCGTTTAAGGCACCGGGCAAGAATCAGCTGGCGGTGCGCATCATCGGCAAGGCGGCGCACGCAGGCATCGACCCCGAGGCTGGGCGGAACGCGATCACGGCGGCGGGGCGAGTGCTCACGGCTGTCCCACAGGGGCGCATCGATGCGGAGACGACCTGCAACGTCGGCAGGATCGCGGGCGGCACGGCGACGAATGTGGTCGCAGAGTTCTGCACGCTGAATTTCGAGACGCGCAGCCGCGACAAGGGGAAGCTCGACGCCCTCACACAGCGCATAGTGGACGCCGTCCACGGCGCGCTTGAGGGAACGGGATGCCGCGCCGAGATCGAGATCAAAAAGGACTATGATCCCTACGAGCTGCCTGCCGATGCACTGCCCATCCGCTACCTGCGGCGCGCGGCGGAGAAGTGCAGTTTTCCCGTTGTGCTCGAGGAGGAGGGCGGCGGCTCGGATGCGAACCATTTCAATGCCTACGGAGTGCCGACCACTGTCCTTGCCGTCGGCATGACGGACTGCCACACAAAGGAGGAGAGCATCCGCACGCAGGATCTCTATGATGCGGCAGAGCTGACGCTCACACTCGTGCAGGAAGTCGCAAAGGGATAAGGAACAACAGGTCGAATGACTGACGTCATTTCGCCTGCGGAACAACAAGGGAGGAAATATCATGGAACTGGATGCAGAGATCATGCGCCTTGCCGATGGGATGCAGGAGGAACTGACGCGTCAGCGGCGCGACCTCCATCAGCACCCGGAGCCGGGCTGGACCGAGTTCCGCACGGCATCGATTGTGGCAAAGACGCTCACGGAGCTCGGCTGGGAGGTGCACACAGGACGCGAGGTCATGGAGGAAAATGCCCGCATGGGCGTGCCCTCGCCCGACGTTCTCGCACGTGAGAAGGAGCGTGCCGCCCGTGAGGGGGCAGACCCGCAGTGGCTCGACAAAATGGACGGCGGCTTTACAGGCGTCGTCGGCGTGCTGCACTGCGGGGATGGTCCCGTCGTCGGTCTTCGCTTCGACATGGACAGCAACGATGTAACTGAAACGGATGCACCAGAGCATTTCCCGAACCGCGAAGGATTCGCCTCCTGTCACCCCGGCGCGATGCACGCGTGCGGCCACGATGGACACACAACCGTCGGGCTCGGTGTCGCGCGTATTTTCTCAGCGCTAAAGGACAGGCTCAGGGGGACGATCAAACTCGTTTTTCAGCCTGCTGAGGAGGGCGTGCGCGGCGCGCGTGCCATGGCGGAGAAGGGCGTCGTGGACGATGTAGACTATATGCTCGGCGCACACTTTGGTTTTAAGGCAAAGAGTACGGGCAGCATCGCCTGCAGTGTTGTCGGCTTCCTTGCAACGAGCAAATATGACGCCCGCTTCGTCGGCGTCCCTGCCCACGCCGGCGCCGCGCCTGAGGCAGGCAAGAACGCCGTCCTCGCCACCGCCTGTGCCACACTCAACCTCCACGCCATCGCGCGCCACTCGGGCGGCGCATCGCGCATCAACGTCGGCCGCATGGAGGCGGGCAGCGGGCGCAACGTCATCGGCGACAAAGGCCTGATCGCCCTCGAGACGCGCGGCGCAACGAGCGCCATCAATCACTATATGGAAACCGAGGCAGAGCGCATCATCAAGGCGGCGGCGCAGATGTACGACGTGCAGGTCAGCATCGAGAAAACGGGCGGTGCCGCCGGCGGCAGCAATACGCCGGAGCTCGCCGCATATCTCGAACACCGCGCACGGGAGCTGGGACTGTTCAAGGACATCATGTCCGAGACCAACTTCGGCGCGAGTGAGGACTTCTCCTATTTCATGGAGCGCGTGCAGCAGAGAGGCGGACAGGCGGCATACATGATGATCGGTGCCGATCTCGCCGCGGGGCATCACGACTCGCACTTCAACTTCGATGAGCGCGCTCTCGTCTATGCATTAAAGATGCTTGCCGCCTGTGCCGCATCACTGCTGATGGAGAAATAATTTCATCGCAGTGAACCATAATGCTGAATTTATCAGTGTTTCCCTTATACAAACAGGGAGTGCCGTTGGCACTCCCTGTTTTATCACCTGTTGCTAAGCCCCCCTCTTCATGCTATAATTTCCTCAATAAAAGAAGACGAAAGCGGGTGATTCTTTGACGGCAAATGAACCCTATCGCAGCGGAGGATCGCAGGAGATGGGCGTTCCCGCCCGACGCGGGGAAAATGCGCCCACAGCTGTGCGCCGCATGGATGCGCCGTCGCTCAGTGTGCGGCAGGACGCCATTACGCCGGAGTACTTTATCGCACATTTCTACGAGTACCTCCCGCGCTACATCGCGGGCGGTGCGCCGACGGCAGACACACGCGACACCTACGAGCTTGCCATCCGCCTCTTTCTCCACTGGTGCATGGAGCAGGGACTTCATCCGCTGAACGACGTGCATGACTACCAAATTCGCGTCTATATGGAGGAGATGCGGACGCGCGGCTACAGTGCCGCCACCCTCATGATCAAGGGTGCCGCGATTCGGGCCTTTTACAAGGTCGCCCAGCGCCTCTCCTTCATCGCAGAGAACCCCTGCGCTGACCTGCAGCTGCGCAACCCGCAGCACCTCGACGAAGACTATAAATACCTCACCGTCGATCAGATCAAGGAGATCTGCGAGGGGCTTGCCGCTGACAAGAACGAACTGCGCCGTCTGCGCAACCTCCTCATCGTCTACCTCATGGGCGTCGAGGGGCTGCGCGTCGTCGAGGTCATGCGTCTCTCCGACGAGGACATCGACTGGCAGCGCGGACGCATCGAGATCCGCGGCAAGGGACACGCGGGCATCATCTACCCCTGTGAGGAGACATTCGGCATTCTGCGTGCATACATCGAGAAGCGCGGTGCTGTTCCGCCCGAGAGCCGTCTCACGCCGACCATCATCTCCTGCGCGAACAACAATCCCAAGGGGCGCATCTCACGCGTCGGCATCCGCTACGTTATCAACAAGGCGCTCACCGAGGCGGGGCTCAAGCAGCCCGGCTATGCATGCCACCTCTTCCGTCACAGCTGCGGTACGAACCTCTATCAGGAGACCAAAGACCTGCGTGTCGTACAGGAAACCCTGCGCCAGCGCAGCCCCAAGGTCACGGCGAAATACGCCCACGTCCACGACCGCATGGAACGCCGCTACACACGCGGCATCACGCCGGGACTGAATGTGGAGAGCGTGCAGAGCACACCGCCTGCAACGAGTGAAAAATAAGCTGTACACAAACAGGCCCCCAATCATACATTAATGATTGGGGGCCTATTGTTTCACATAGTTTGAAAAGGCATTGATACTCCACTGCTTCTCATCACAGTCTGTCTTTTCTGCTCATTCTATGGGAAGATCCTGCCTTGAGTGAAATGGCGTACGCTCACTCAAGAGGAAAATATTCGTGTCTTCCAATCCGCCATACGAATCCAAAACAGCTGCCTCTGGATCGAACGACCCTTGCGGCGCGCATCAAACTGCGGCATAGGGACATCGCAGAACGCCGTCTTTTCTAGCAGACGGTAATATTCGTCATTAAACCCATCGTACGGCTTGTATTCCCATGGTTTATAGCCGCCCGCATAGTGGAGCACAGCGATATGAGTCCGTGCCTGTATGGCAGGAATTCGAAAACGCTTGCGCAGCAGTACCTTCAAGAAAAGCTGCCAGACAGGCGGTATAACATTCCAGCGAAGCGGGAGCGGCGTCCAATTCCGATGAAACACGACGTTGAGCGCGTCCTGATCGTGATGGTGATAGGTATTTTTCGCCGCCAGCTCCGCAACGCGTGCGCTATAGTGGTGCGTGCGCCATGCATCAACATCCATGAGCAGGACACCCGAATTAAAATAGAGATCGCCTGCGGCAAAGCCCAAATTTCTCTGCTTGTTCCCCCATTCCCGGTGCGATGCCATAATACCGAAGTCCGGAACAGCAGCCACAGCTTTTCCCTTCATATCCTGCGCCCAGAGCTCTGCAATATCCGCATACACGAGGAGATCACAGTCGAGATAAAGCACCCTTCCGACCTTATTTGGCAGAAGCTTTGGTATTTGAAGGCGGAAATATATTGCCTTACTGAGCTGACCGCTGACATAATACGAGGCTTCACCATCCGATTCAATCGGACAGAAATCAATTACTGCACCATAGTCCCGCACCGTTGCACCGACACGTGCCTTTGCTTGCTCGGAAAGCGTCTCAAAGAAAAGGAAGAAATGCAGTCGCGACGGCTCTGCCGTATGATCCAAAATGGATGCCATGGCAACGGCTGCATGCTGAACATAGCGCTCATCTGCCGAAAACGCAACATATATGTGATCTGCTTCTTGTGACACGGTCCCCTTCCCTTCTCGTATATAATTATTCTTTCTATCGTTTATCATGGATTTTTTTGCTGTTCATCACTCTCGATCGTTTACAACAGCAGAAAAACCTAATTTGCCAAGCGCGGCTTATCGGTAAAAAAAGTCAAAGAAGACTCAATCGAATGATCTCACAGCATCCGCTCTCAGCCAGGAGAAGCAAAGCCCCAACAAAAGCCAATGCAGTTTCATCACCATGGAAGTCCCCATATTATAGTTCGTCAGCCCCTGCAAAATCAATCCGAGCAAGACAGCAGAAAGGATCAGCGCGGCGATGTTGTGCGTTGCCAGCCACGTACGGAATCCATAGGAAATCAGCACACACCAGAAAAAAAACAACGCGCCAAGACCAATGGCACCGCATTCAGCAAGCGTATTCATAACATTGCTGTGTGCATGGAACAACTGGGGTTCCTTCGCGCCGGGCAGGATATATGTTTCCTGATATTGTCTCTCAAAACATCCAAAACCAACCCCAAACATCGGATGATCCTGGAACATGTGGCAGGCGCTCTTCCAAAGGAGGATACGCTCCCAATTGGTCTGGACGTTTATATCCGTAATTGAAACAAGCCGCGCCGAGAGCGTGGGGGACAGGGCAAATGCCGCGGAAAACACCGCCAATACCAGAACAGCCCCGGCGAGGAGTTTTTTCTTTCGTCGAACGATAAAAGCGGCACAGACAAGTGAGACGAGGGGAACAGCAACCCACGCACCACGTGTACCGTTATAGAGAAGAGCCGCACCGCTGAGAATAAGCACCGCCGACACGGCGGCGCGCCAGCGTCTGTCGGAATATTTCTCATGCAAAAATATCAGCAATACGGGGATGAACATTGACAGCACAGCCCCTGCAACCATGCTGAAGGCAAAACCGCCTGCCCGGAAGTTCCCCTGAATTCCCTGAAAGACAATAGCGCAATCATTGATAATGAACGAGACGGCAATACATATACCGATCCACAACAATCTGCGTTTTTCGCGTACCATCAGCAGAACAGCATACAGACCAATCATACGATATCCATAGTACTCGACAAATCTCCGCAGGCTGAGAACAACATCTGTTGAAAAGGCCGCAGAAAGCAGCACCGCCCCCATCAGAGCCAAAAAGGCCGTGCGGACCCGTCCGCTCGGCAATACATCCTTCCAATCATCATGTTTCAGCAAAAGACGGCACAGAAAAACAATGGTCAGCATCCCCAGAAATACATTGCCGGCACCAATTGATATGCTGCTGAAAAGACCAAACCCGCAGAGCAGATAAAACGCGCACGTGTGAAGCCGTTCCTCATTCGTTCCTTTGAGATATGTTTGCCGATCAACCACTGTATTTCTCCGCTTCGGCATCAGCAGAACCCTCTTTTCCACGCACCTTGTACAATGCAGATAATTTCACATACTTCACCATTGTATAGAACACATGACACATCGCCATAATAAACCCGAGCCGACCATCGAGGAAGCCCCGCTGGAGGATGTAGAAGCGAAAAAAGGCGAAGGGCGGGTCAAAGAGAATTTTCAGAAAGGGTGCACGCCGTCCAGCTGCATATTGCTGCTCTGCCAAAAGGGTCGTATATTGGTTGAACTTTTGAAAGTATTGCTCCCAGTTCTCATACGTATGATGAAGAAGACTCCCCTTCATACGACGTATAGGAAGTACGGACTCCGTGTGCTCATGCACCAGCCCTTCCCAACGTACCGCATCACGCGGGAAAAAGCGCCGCGAGTAGTCAGGGTGATGCCCGCCGTAGTACATGCACTGTCCAAAAACAACATTGATGCGCCGAATCTCATACACGGCACGTGCATCCGCTGCCATAATGCGGCGCAGTTCCGCCTCCGTCTCCGGATTCACACGTTCATCTGCATCTACATAGAACACCCAGTCTGCATCTGTCTGTGTCAGAGCAAAGTTTCGCTGTCCCGCAAAGTCTCCCGCGAGCGGATGCGTGACAACACGTGCTCCCAATCCTTGTGCAATTGCTGGCGTAGAATCACTGCTCTCGTCATCAATCACGAGGATTTCATCGGCGAATGCTGCACTCCGAATGCACGCTTCGATATGACGTTCCTCATTGTGTGTGAGGATGATAACAGTCAGTTTCATGCGCCTGCCTCCTCTCAGCATCTTTCACTGCCTCCTGCACACAATCCGCAAGGTTTCCTCCTTCGTAGAGCATTCCCCGCACGCCTGCCTTCTCTGCCGCTGCCATATCACGCGGCGCGTCGCCGATCATCAGCGATGCGGCAGGGTCAATATCGTGCTCCGTGATCGCACGCAGGAGCATCCCGGGCGCAGGCTTGCGGCAGTCACACGTAAACGTATAGGCAGGGACACGTCCCGCCGGATGATGCGGGCAATAGTAGAACGCATCAATATGTGCACCATGCCGCGCAAGCTCAGCATTCATCCAGTCATGCAGGCGGCGGACAGAGTCCTCACCGTAATAGCCGCGCGCGATACCGCTCTGGTTCGTGACAACAATGACAAGAAAGCCGTGTGCGTTCGCCCAGCGGATCGCCTCGACCGCCCCCTCCGTCCACGCGAATTCCGCAGGATCGTGGAGGTAGTGCACATCGACATTGAGCGTCCCGTCGCGGTCGAAGAAAATGGCCTTATTCGGCATAGGAGAAGTAGCCGCCCGCGTTCAGGAAGTCGCAGTATTCCTTCACCGCCTGCTCCATTGGGGTAAAGCCGCCTGTATAGCCCGCCGCGAGGAGTGCTCGTGTGTCCGCCTGTGTGTAGTTCTGATACTTGCCGCGCAGCACTTCGGGGAAATCGCGGTAGACGATCTGCCCCTTGCCGAGTGCGGCGATCACGGCATGTGCGGCCTCGTTATATGTATGTGCCGTACCTGTGCCGCAGTTGTAAACGCCGCTCTCCCCGCCATTTTCAAAGAAATGCAGGTTGACGCACACGACGTCGCCGACATAGACAAAGTCGCGCCGCTGCTCGCCGTCCGCGATGCCGTCCGTCCCGCGGAAGAGACGCGCCTCGCCCACATCGAGAATCTGATGATAGAGCTGATAGAAGATCGACGCCATCTTGCCCTTGTGATGCTCCTGGGGACCATAGACGTTGAAGTAGCGAAGGCCGACGATCGGGCTGCGTGCCTCGGGAATGACCTGCCGCACATAGCGGTCGAACGCGAGCTTCGAGAACGCATAGGGATTGAGTGCGTCCTCACACGCATCGCCCTCGGTAAAGCCATTTGCCCCGCCGCCGTAAGTGGAAGCGGAGGAGGCATAGAAGAACGGGATGCGCGCGCCCATCGCAAAGTGCAGGAGTGCCTTGGAGTAGGCGTAATTGACCTTCATCATATAGTTGACGTCATACTCCATCGTATCCGAGCACGCGCCCTCATGGAAGATCGCATCGATGTCCGTCCCGTCAAAGTCACCTTCCTCGACGAGGTGGAGGAAATCGTCCTTGTGCTGATAGTCGATGAAATGGAGACCGCGCAGATTCTTGTAGTTCTCGCCGTCCTCCAGATCGTCGACGATGAGGATGTCGCGATAGCCGCGCGCATTCAGTGCATGGACGATATTGCTGCCGATAAAGCCGGCACCGCCGGTAACAATAATCATAGATCTGCCCCTTCCTGCCGATCGAGCACGCGGAGCAGTTCTTCACGGCTCACGGCATACGTTCCGAGTTTCGAGACGACGACGCTCGCCGCGAGGTTCGCGAGTGCCGCGCCGTCCGCGGGTTTCAGTCCCCCCGCAAGAGCCAGTCCAAAGACGGCAATCACCGTATCGCCCGCACCCGAGACATCGAACACCTCCTGTGCCCGCGTCGGGATGTGGACGGCCTCCTGTCCATGGATGAGCGAGATGCCCTTTGCCGAGCGCGTCAGGATGACGTTCTTCACGCCGAACTTGCGTATGGCATAGTGTGCCGCGCGCTCCGCCGCGCCGTTCTCGTTGGCGATCGGCTCCAGGAGGATCTCGTTGATCTCCTTCAGGTTCGGCGTCACATAGTCCGCCCCCTTGTACTTTGCCCACTGCGGGCCCTTCGGATCGACGATGACGGGCACCCCGTGATCGTGCGCGGCATGAATGATGTGCTGACAGGCGTACTCCGTGCATGCACCCTTGCCATAGTCCGAGATGATGACGCAGTCCATGCTCTCGCTCAGCTTTTGCTCGATGTAGGCGAGGTACTGCTCCGCATCTGCGCCGTCGATGGGCTTTACATCCTCAAAGTCGAGCCGCAGCATCTGCTGATGCCCGCCGATGATGCGGATCTTCGTCGTCGTCGGGCGCTCCGTATGGATGAGCCCCGCATAGTCGATGCCGCGCGCCTGAAACTTCCCCAGCAGGCTGTCACAGTGCGCATCCCTGCCGACGTAGCCCGCGATGCTGACGTTCGTCCCAAGGAGCGCAAGGTTGTGTGCGACGTTTGCCGCCCCGCCGAGCGTTTCGTGCGTCCCCGTCACGTGGGTAATCGGCACCGGTGCTTCGGGCGAGATGCGCGTCACCTCGCCCGTATAGTACTTGTCGAGCATGACATCGCCAACGACGAGGATGTTGCTGCGCGCGCTCTTTTCGGCAACGACACGGCGGATTTTTTCCATATCCATGAAAATACTCCTATCTGCTCTGCGGTAAACTCGAACGGACAACACGCCCTGCTGCTCCCTTGGGCGCAAGGGCAAATCCCCCGTCCGCCATCTCCACGACCCGCGTCTCGTGGTCCGTCGGCGCGGGCAGGTCACAGGCGGGACGCTCCTCCTGCTCATGCAGGATCTGATCGGCATACTGCAAGATGAGGTCGGGCGGCATCCGTTTCATGCACATCATGTGCTCCTCCCCTCCGAGCGGACACTCGTGGATGCGGCAGGGGTGGCACGGGACGGGCGCACGGACGGAGATGCTCCGCGCATCGTAGGGGTAGAACCCGGGAATGGGCGATGCGCCAAACATGCAGATCACGGGAACGTGCATCGCGACGCCGACGTGCATTGGCCCAGAGTCCGTCGTGATGAAGAGGATGCAGCGGGAGAGGAGTCCCGCAAGTACGCCGAGGCTGACCTGCCCCGTAAAGACATGCAGATGAGGATTCCCGCGCTCCTGCATGTGTGCACGGCAGGCCTCCACCATCGCTATATCCATCGGCCCGCCCATGACGGCGATGTGATAGCCGCGGCGGAGGTAGGTGTCGGCGACGCGGGCAAAGTAGTCATCGATCCATCGCTTGGTCGCCCAGCTCGCACCGATATTGAGTGCGATCACCTTGTCGGTCGGGGCGAAGTGCTCCGTCCAGAGCCGCTCTGCCTCCTCTGCCGCGGCAGGCGGAATCCACATCTCGAGCCCCGCCGTCCCATCCGCAGCGAGCACGCCCGCCGCCCGCAGTGCCGCATAGTGTGACTGCACTTCGTGCATCACCTGATTCTGACTTGGGCTGACATGGTCAAAGGCGAGGGCGAAGCCGGGTTTTGCGTAGCCGACGATGCGCCGTCCGCCGCTGAGCGCGGCGAGTGCTGAAGCGCGCTCGTTGCGGTGGAGATTGATGACGAGATCGTAGTGCCGCTTCCGCAGGCGCATCGCACAGCGCAGGATACCGCGAATGCCGCCGTCCGCGCCCTTTTTGTCAATCAGAAGGCATTCGTCGAGATGCTCGTTTGCGGCGACGACATCTGCGAGCTTCTTGTCCGCGAGGAGGGTGATGCGCGCCGCAGGATACTGCTGACGCAGGGCGGCGAGCACGGGCGTACCGAGCATGAGATCCCCGAGGTGCATGAGGTGGATGACAAGAATGTTGCGGTAGATCTGCGAAGCCATTGCTCACCTCTTTTTTTCATGTGCCGTCTTTCGCAGGATATCCTGGACGGCAGTGAGAATGCGTTCTTCCGCAATGCTCTCGATACATTCTGTCGCGGGCAATGCCCCCGTCGCAGGATCGCGCGGCTCGACGAGAACGACATCATGTGCTCCCCGCGGGCCCCAGATACGCGGGTCGCCGGTACTGAAGATCTCCACGACGGGACAATGCACTGCCTGGGCGATATGCGCAGGTCCCGTATCCACCGAGACAAGGACATCTGCATCGCGCAGCAGAACCGCAATCTCCGGAAGGGAGAAGGTCCCCGCCAGAACATGGTGTTCATCCAGTGCTGCCTGCTGCGCAATCTGCATGAGAAAGCTCCGATCCTGCGCACTGCCGATCAGATAGACCGGCCGTGCTCCCTCCGTCTTGGAAAAGTCATGAATCAAGGCGGCTGTTGTCTCCGCGCCGAGACTGCGCCGCCGGACTCTGCCGCAGGGACACAGGACAAGACAGCCCCGGTCAGCGAGCCCCAGGGGCTTACTCTTTTCGCGAAATGAATGCTCAATCTGCGCCGGTATATGGAGCGCCAGGCTGGTATCGCACGTGGTGATGCCAAATGTCCGCAGAAAGTCCAGCTGGTTGTGCACCTCATGCTTTGGCTGGGAGCGGTCTGCCGGTGCTGTCTTCGTCAAGAAGAAGCCTCCATGCTGTGCATCGTAACCAAATCGGCTTGGAATCCGCGCAAGCCATGCGACGGCTGCACCACGCGGCGCAAAATTCATACAAACGGCAAGATCAAAGCGGCGTTCCCGAAGGCGGCGTGCCATGCGCAGCATCCCGAGTATTCCCTTGTCACGGCCTTTTTTATCATAGATGAGCACATCGTCAAGATAGGGGTTCATCCGTGCAATGCTTTCTGTCAACGGTACCGTCAGCATCGTGATACGGGCGTCCGGAAAAGTTTCATGCAAAGCTCGTACAGCAGGTACGGCGAGGACGATATCTCCAATGAACGCAAGGTTAATGACCAGTATATTCTTATACAAGGTGCTCCTCCCTATGCGGCTGCTTCGCATGACGAAGTGCTGCCCCGATCCTTTCTGCCGCCTCATCCACCGTGATCGCCGCAAGGCAGTCCAGCCCCTTCGGGCAGGCACGTTTCCAGCAGCCGCGGCAGGATCGGTCAGCCTCGATGGCGTTCTCTTTCTGCCCGTATGGTCCGTTGCGGTTCGCATCCGTCGGCCCCATCAGCATGACGGTCGGCCGCCCGAGTCCCGCTGCGAGATGCACAGGTCCCGTATCACCGCCCAGAACAAGTGCGGCATGCGTAAAGATCTGCGCGAGCTGCTTCAGGTTCGTCCGTCCGACGAGATTCACGGGCGGAATTTCCGCCGCTGCCATGATATCGGCGGCGATTGTCTCATCCAGATGTCCCCCGCCGACGAGCACAGGCACGATATGCTGCCCATAGAGGCGGTCACCGAGCGCGGCAAAGGATTCCGCCGGCCAGCGCTTATTCGGCCAGTTCGCGCCGACAGCAAAGGCGACAAACGTCCGCTCGTCCGGCACGCCCTCACGGCGCAGCAGGGTCTCCGCCGCCATACGGTCACGATCCGAGACGGCGATGGGAAAGCGCACCTCATCCACGCGGCAGCCGATGGCACGCGCCACATCCAGATAGCGTTCAACGATGTGTCCATGTGCGTGTGCACCGCGCACGGGGCGGCTCACATGATCCGCACCCTCACGCATGTTCGCCGTACCAACGCGCTCCGCTGCCCCTGCCGTACAGACGATCGCCGCCGACTTAAAGAGCCCCTGCAGGTCGAGCGAAACATCATAGCGGCGTGCACGCAGGCGGCGGCGCAATGGCGGATATTCACGGAAGAATCCGCCGACGCTGCGGAATTTCGCCTTGTCAAAGAGAATGATGTCGTCGATGCAGGGATTCCCCTCAAGCAGGGGATAGGCGGGCGGCTCGACCACCCACGTCAGATGTGCATCAGGATAGGTCTCCTTGACGGCATAGGAAACGGGCAGCGCATGAATCACATCGCCGATCGCACTCAGTTTGACGACCAAGATATTCTTCATGAACTGCCCTCCTCTCACGATTTCCTCCCCGCCTTTTCGATGATGTTCGTCGTGGATTTTCCCGCGACGAGCGGGACCAATACGACCTCGCCGCCGTACGCCTCGACGATGCGCGCCTCGGGCAGCGTCTCACGCGTATAGTCGCCGCCCTTTACGTAGACCGCAGGGCGCACCTTCGCGATCAGTGTCTCCGCCGTATCCTCGCCGAAGATCACCACCGCATCGACGGCGGCAAGTGCTCCGACGACTTCCGCGCGATCCTGCTCACTGTTGACGGGGCGTGTCTCCCCCTTGAGCCGCCGTACAGAGGCATCGCTGTTCAGCCCAAGGATGAGCAGATCCCCCTGCGCACGGGCCGCCGTGAGATAACGTATATGTCCCGCATGAAGGATGTCAAAGCAGCCGTTCGTAAAGACGACACGTACCCCTGCCGCACGCAGTGCCGCCGCATACGCCTCGATGTGTTCGTCAGGTATGAGCATGACCGTCCCCTTCCGCCGTGAGCGCCGCATGCAGCTCCGCCCATGCCACCGTCGCCGTCCCGCGTTTCCGCACAGCAATGCCGGACGCCGTGTTGCTGAGGCGTGCCGCTGTCACGGGATCAACGCCCACAGCAAGGGCGAGTGCCATCACGGCGACGCACGTATCCCCCGCTCCCGAGACATCGAAGATCTCGCTGTGATCGCTCACGGGAATATCCGTCGCCGACCCGTCCGCGAGGAAGAGCGTCATGCCGTCCGCACCGCGCGTGATGAGCACGCCGACCGCCGAAAGCTGTGCAAGAAGTTCACGGCCTGCCGCATGAATATCCGCCGCCGAACGCAGCTCGCGCCCGAGCGCCGCCGCCAGTTCCGCATCGTTTTGCTTGACGTAGCCGATGCCCCCATAGCTGAGGATGTCATAGCGGGCATCCACGATGCTCGGAATCCTCCGCTGCCGTGATTCTGCGATCACCGTGCGGCGCACGCGCTCCGTCACCGTGCCCGATCCGTAGTCCGAGAGCACAACCGCGTGCACCTGTGGGAGGAGACGCGTGATCTCTGCCAAAAGGTGCTCCTCTGCCTCCGCTGCAAGCGGTGTATGCCACTCGCGGTCAACGCGCACAATCTGCTGACTGACCGTCGCCCGTCCGCCCGCGATAATGCGCGTCTTCGTGATGGTCGGATGCGCCGCATCACGGACAAAGCCCGTCGTATCGACTCCATTCTCCCCAAGGATGGAGCAGAGGGCATCGCCTCCTGCATCCGTGCCGCAAACCCCCGCAGCATACGAGCGCCCGCCGAGTGTCGCCGCATTGTTTGCCACATTTGCCGCACCGCCCGCCACGACGCGCTCCGTGCGCTGCTCGAGGACGAGCACGGGTGCCTCGCGCGAGATGCGCGAGATTGTTCCGTCGAGGTAGACATCCGCCACCATGTCCCCAACGACAAGTACGGCGGCATCCTTTAGGCGTGCAAGAGCATTTACCATGGCGTAAACTCCCATTTAATCCGCCACGTATTCTGCTTTGAACGATAGCGCAGAATGATCTGTGAGCAGTGCAGATCGTGGAACCAATAGTAATCGACATCCGTCCATCGGTGCGGCTCCATGGCGTATTTCGTGCCGACCGCAATGCGGTCACGCTCACCGATGCGGTAACTCAGCCCGCTCATAAGCACGCGGGAGTAGTCCTCCTGATCGTAGGAGAAAAGGGCGTTCTCCTTGGAGCTCTTCGTGTATACACCGCCGACATAGGCAGCAAAGCGGTCATTGAATGCCTTTGCAAGAAAAGCGCTGACGTTCATGCCCTGCACGCGTGAATGGTCGTGACTCTCACGTGTAATGGAATATCCTGCCGCGAGATCCAATCGAAAGCCGTGGAAGGGGATGGTATCATGCACGAGCGACACACCGTACTGCCAATGATTGCTGTGGATTCCGCTGCCGTACCAGCGTCCGTATTCCGAGAAGAGACGATAGGTGATCGGCGATCGGCCAAGCCGATGGCTGTAGTCCATGAGAAGGGACGGCATCTTCTTGACCCACTCGCTGTTGCCGTCCTCGAAGATGCCGTAGGTAACCATGGCTCGGGCACCGGCATTTGCCCACCCGAGATCATAGGAACTGCGCCAGCCGCGCTTGGCTGTCACGCGAATATGCTCGGCTGCTGTTACACGCGGCGCAACATTCTGCTCAAAGGTCTGCTCCACCCATGCACCGTCATTGCTGTCATAGCCTGCGCGCGGGAAATTACGCTGCATCGGATGCGCAATATCAACCTCATGTTCTTTCTTCGTATAGATGACTTTGTTCTTCAGCCAAAACTTTACGTTGTGCAGAACGAGGTGATCTCCGGGGTAGAGTTCCGCCCTCTCCGCGCTGAGATGATAGTCCGGATTCTTTGCCCCGCACTTCGTCTGTGTACCGTCATAGACAACGATCTTGTCGGGGTAGAATTCAAAGCGCTTGCCCGTCATATAGTAGGCACCGACCTTGCCGTCCGCCTTCTCCATCGCCCCCGTGTGCTTTTGATAGTTATAGTTGATGCGATAGCCGTCAAGCGTAACACGCGGCATTCCCTGCGTCAGCTGAAGCACATGTGCACGATCGGGAACGGAGACATCCCCCGTCCGCGTATTGCCCTCGACATAGTCTCCTTGAAAGCGCCGCACCTCAAGCTGAACAATATCCACATGTCCCTTTGCGGTAAACTCGCCCGTGCTTTCATCATAGGTCAGGTCGTCGCCCTCAAATGCAATGGGCGAGGGCTGATCTGCGGCAACGGGATGGCGCAGGTGTTTCTTCAGGGCTGCTGCATCGGCGAGCAGCTTCTCCTGCTCCGGCGAGAGGCGATTTGCACGTGCTTCACGACGTTCATTCTCGACGAAATCCAAATGCTGAAATCCCGTGTCCGAGTCCCCATTGTACGATGCGTGTGCAGCACCCGGAAGAACCGCACATACGGCGGTCAGTGCGAGCAAAATGCGCGCAGTAAGGGCTGTGGTCATCGGCGCGTTCTCCTGTCTTTTCGATGTCTTTTAAAAGTGATTTGACGCTCTTATACTACATCATAAACGGAATTTTCGCAACTGAAAAGAGCGCTGTGACTCCCGCTCCATCCGCGGAAGCGGGGCAGATTACATTTGACGCATCAAAAAAATTCCTCTATAATAGATCGGAATCAGAGAGAAAGCAAAGGAGGCGATTCCCCACATGCAGCATTTTTCGATTGGCGGGCTGCTCGTTGCCCTCGTTTTATGCCTCAGTCTCAGTACCTGCGAGGCGGCAGAAGATATGCGCTTTGCCGACGCGGACGGAGATACAGGCTACTACGTGGATGCCGCGAGCATTGTCCCCCTCTCGGATGCAGAGCGGGAGGCCACCGTCGCCGTCATCAAGGCTGCGGAGAATCGCCGTTACCTCTATCGGATGCGCTTCAATCGGCAGGTGTGTACCTATCAGATTCTGTCCACACAGGTCTGTGTCTATGACACCAAGGAGGTGCTGCGTACCTCACAGGCAGCGGAGGCACCGCGGCCTTACTCCCTCACCTCGCCGATGCAGAGCATCGAGGATTTTATCGAAGAGCTGCTGGCAAAGCAGCCAAAGGCAACATAGGAGGATGAATCCATGCGACAGAAAATCTGCGCCCTTGTGCTGGCCCTCGTCATGGCACTCACGTCCGCTGGTCCGGCGTTTGCCGCTGAGCCGCCGAACGCCGTCCAGTCAAAACTCTCCCTCATCGAGCAGGACACTTACGGACGCGAGCAGACGGGTGCGCTCATCGACCGCATCAACCGCCTGGAGCGCGACTACGACGGAAAACATCGCGGCGGCAGCCTCATGGCGCGCATCGATGCGATCTACGAGGAGGTCTATACGAACAGCGCATCGCCGTCCGTTCTAATGGATCTCAACGCCATCGAGTGGAACATCAACCACGAGACGAGCATGCGCTCCGTGCAGGAGCGCGTCGGCGAACTCGAGACGGCACTCCTCGGCAAGACTTCCGAGGGTACGTTCAAAAAGCGCATTGCTGCCCTCTCGACCGCATCCTTTGGACGTGCAGAGATCCCCGTCACGCCCGTCTCCGTCCCAGCAAACACACTCATCAAGATTGCCCTTGTCACCCCGGTCAACGCGAAGAATCTCAAAGTGGGCGACACCATTGAGTACCAGATCGCGGATGATGTCTTCGTCAACGACGTACTCGTCTTCACGAAGGGCTCGCGCGGTGAGGGCACTGTCACGAAGGTGCGGCAGGCACGCAACTTCGGCCGCAATGCAGAGGTACAGATCGACTTCAAGGAGACGAAAGCACTCGACGGGACATACGTGACGACCTATATCGGCGAAGAAGCAAAGAAAGAAATGGAGCACCTCGCCATGGCTGCGGGCGCATCCCTCGCGGGCATCGTTGTCCTCGGCCCCATCGGCGTTGTCGCGGGCGCGTTCGTCCACGGCAAGAACGTCGATCTCCCCGCAGGTACGGAGCTCTACATCCAAACAAAGAGTGATACGACGCTCTTCGGTGTACAGACCACCTATGACAGCGCAGCACCGTTCCAGCGCGATGCAGCCCCCATCCCGATCAAGGCCGACAGCACAAATGACCAGAGCGTCTATAACGACGCGGCTTAAACATCATCGTGTCCGCATCTGCCCCCGCTTTGGCGCGGCAGATGCGGCATTTTTATTATTCGGGGCGACCATGCAAAGAGCGCACACGGCGTTTGCCATGTGCGCTCTTTCGCAGGTAATGGCTCAGCGGACGTAGAATCCTGCGAGCTGCATATTCGCATCGTAGCTGAGACGATAGACGACAGCCGTGGACTGATAGCCGACGGCGATCTCGCAGACAACGAACCAGGCATTGTTCTCCTGTCCCGCTGTCATATACGTCTTGCCGACAGAGACACGCGTCCCCCAGTTCGGTGCGAACTGCCCCTTGGCCTCATTGATTTGATCTAACGTCAGATGATCACGCAGATCCTTCGTTGCCTCAGCCTGAAGGCCTGCGATGTCGCCCTTTTCAAAGCGCTCAATCGTGGCCATCATGTGCTGCTGGACAACATCGCCCTGGAACGGAGCCTGCTCCTCCTGCGCCTGTGCGGCAGGTGCATCCGCCGCATAGACCGCAGGCGCGGCAATGAACGCGCTGCCGGCGACAAAAGCGGCAGCAAGGAAACGGGAAAGGGTACAAGACTTCATAGAATATCCTCCTTCACTTGAGTAGGCATCCCCCTACTTCACACAGGAAAAACAGGCGAGTGACTCCACGCACTCTACGGAAACCTCGCGATAGAGGGCCTTCAGTCGCTCTGTCAGGCTCTCCTTTGTGTCATACGGAGGGGTAAAGAATCCCATGCGCGTGTAGAGCTGTGTCACCACGAATTCCGTCCGCGCATTCTCCCCCAGGACAAACACCGACCCCGTCAGGCGTCCGCCGGGACGCAGCACGCGGTGCACCTCGCTCCATGCCGCCTCCTTGTCGGGAAAGGCATGAAACCCATTGATCGAAACTGCCGCGTCAAAGGCAGCATCGTCGAACATCAAATGCCCGACGTCCCCCTCCGTAAAGGTGACGTTCTGAATGCCGAGCGCCGCCGCACGGGCGCGCGCCGCTGCGAGCATCGCAGGCGAGTAATCGAGACAAGTGATCTCCGCATGGGGCAGTTCCGCATAGATGGGCAGCGAGAGACATCCCGTCCCCACGGGCACCTCGAGCAGCCGCCCCGCGAACCCCTCGTGTGCCGCACGGAGCGCCAGCGTCACATAGCGCTGCACACCGCTGCGGTCCAATCCCCACACGAGCCGCGAGACGAACTTGCCCGACAGCGTCGAATACGTCATCATCCCGTCATAGAGACTCGCAAGCCGCCCCACCGACCGGTATGCGCCACGTATCTTCTCATAGCGCCGCAGTTCCTCGTCCATCCTGGCATCCTTTCTCCAATTCGATCAGCATTTATTCTAGCACAAAATATATGTGGATTCAATTCCGGAAATGGAAGCGAAAAAACTGCCGCTCACAGCAGTTCTTTTTCATTTCCCCGTAAATACCCCTGCTGTCACTTATAGACACAATGCTTATTCAATGGTAAAATTTATGCTGTTAAGGGTGCACTGATACCTTCAGCATCATCTTGACGCATCTTTTTTGCCCGCACTTCGGCAGAGAATCTACGTCAATCGGATGGACTTCACTTTTTCATGATTCCTTAAAAACAACGAAAGGGAGATCGTCATGCAGAAGCAATATACCGCCCTCGTGTTCGCGGCATCACTTATGCTGCTCACCGGCTGCGGCAGCGATACAGCCAAAGAGCCGCCGCCCCCCGTCGTGCGCACGATGGCGCTCAGCGCAGCAGGGGCATCAGAGGCAGACTACAGCGGGATCGTCCGCGCACGCTATGAGACGAAGCTCGCCTTTCAGGTCGGCGGGCAGATTCTCTCGCGCAATGTGAGCTTGGGTGCGCACGTCCATGCAGGCGACGTGCTCATGGTCATCAACGCACGCGACATACAGCAGCAGGCGAATGCGGCAGGTGCAGGCGTCGCCTCCGCGCGCGCACAGCTTGATCTCGCCCGCGCCAACCGTGCGCGCTATGAGGAGCTCTATGCCGCACAGGCAATCTCGGAGGCGATGCTCGATCAGTACCGTACAAACGAACGCGCCGCCGAGGCCGCCTACCGTCAGGCACTCGCACAGAACACACAGAGCAGCAACGCGCTCGGCTATACGAACCTCATTGCAGGCGCGGACGGCGTGATCTCGGGCATCGCCGCCGAGGAGGGACAGGTCGTCGCCGCAGGGCAGACCGTCATGACTCTCACACAGGATGGAGAACGTGAAATCGAGATCGCCGTCCCCGAGAGCCGCCTCGCCGAGGTCTCCATCGGCATGCCCGCCGCCGTCTCCCTCTGGGCAAACCACGCGGCACTCACGGGCACGGTACGTGAGATCGCGCCCGTCGCTGATGCCGCAGGCGGCACATATGCTGTACGCATTGCCCTCGCGGATGCCCCCGCCGACCTCCCGCTCGGCATGACGGCACACGTGCGTCTCGGTGCATCGGACGAGGCCGGTGTTGTCCTCCCGCTCTCCGCCATCTATCAGACGGGTGACACGGCAGAGGTTTTTGTCGTGGAGGACGGCATCGTACACCTGCGCCCTGTCACCGTGACTGCATTCCGCGACAACGACGTCGTCGCCGCAGGACTTCCGCAGGATGCCGTCGTTGTGACGGCAGGCATCCACCGTCTCCATGACGGAGAGGCGGTGCGCACAAAATGAGAAACCTCACCGAACTCTCCCTGCGCCACCGCACCCTTGTCTGGTACTTTATCATCGTCTTTGCCGTCGGCGGCATCTTTGCCTATACGTCCCTCGGCCGCATGGAGGATCCTGCCTTTACCATCCGCCAGATGGTTGTCTCCGCCGCATGGCCGGGCGCAACGGCAGAGGAGATGCAGGATCAGGTCACGGATAAACTTGAGCGGCGTTTTCAGGACACGCCGGGACTCAAGGAGATCACAAGCGAGACGCGCGCAGGCCAGACCATCATCTACGTCAGACTGCGCGACGACGTAGATACGGACCTCATCCGCCCGACATGGCGCGACGTCCGCAACTTCGGCGAGGACGTCAAGGGAGACCTGCCGAACGGCGTTCTCGGTCCGTTCTACAACGATCGCTTTGACGACGTATTCGGCTCGATCTATGCCGTTACAGGCGAGGATTACTCCTATGAGGAGCTGCGTGCCATCGCGGAGGACGTGCGCCGCCGCATCCTCACCGTGCCAAGCGTGCAAAAAGTCGAACTGATCGGCGTCCAGCGCGAACGCGTCTACGTCGAGATCAGCCGCGACCGCCTCGCCTCCCTCGGCATCGCCCCGACAGCGATCGCAGACGCCCTGCGCACGCAGGACACCGTCCTTCCCGGCGGTTCGATCGAGACGGCGGACGGGACGCTCAACCTGCGCGTCTCGGGTGTCTTTGACAGCCTCGACGACATCCGTGCCCTCCCCATCCCCGCAGAGGGCAGAGTCCTCCGCCTTGGCGACATCGCGGACATCACGCGCCGCCCGATCGACCCGTCCGATCCCAAAATGATGTATAACGGCGCACCTGCCATCGGCATCGCCGTCTCCATGGAGAATGGCGGCAACATCCTCGCCCTCGGCAAAGATCTCGATGCGCTCACCGCGCAGATTCGGCAGGATCTCCCGCTCGGTACGGAACTGAGCGAGGTGTCGAACCAGCCTGCCGTCGTTCAGCACTCCATCCATGACTTTGTGGAGACGCTCGCCATCGCCATTGTCATTGTCCTCGCGGTCAGCTTCCTCTCGCTCGGTCTGCGCACCGGACTTGTTGTCGCATGCTGCATCCCGCTCGTCCTCGCGGGCACATTCGTCTGTATGTACGCCCTTGGCATCGACCTGCACAAAGTCTCTCTCGGCGCACTCATCATTGCACTCGGGCTTCTCGTCGACGATGCCATCATCGCCGTCGAGATGATGAGCGTCCAGCTTGAGCGCGGCAAGGATCGCTTCGACGCCGCGTGCTACGCTTTTACCCAGACGGCAAAGCCCATGCTCACGGGCACGCTCATCACCTGCGCGGGCTTTATTCCTGTTGCCTTCTCCAAAGGCATGGCGAGCGAGTTCTGCTCCGCCCTCTTCCCCGTGATCGGCATTGCCCTCCTCCTCAGCTGGATCGTCTCTGTCATGGTCGCACCGCTCTTCGGCTGCCATCTGATCCGCGTCAAGCAGAGGGCGGACGGTGCACTGCACGATCCGTACGCAACACCCTTCTACCGTCTCTTTCGCCGCGTGCTCACCCTCTTCCTTGCGCACCGCGCCATCGTCCTCATCGGCACCGTACTCCTTTTCGCCATGAGCCTTGTCGCCTTCCCGCACATCAAGCAAACCTTCTTTCCGCCCTCCCTGCGCCCTGAGCTGCTCGTCCGCCTCACCCTGCCGCAGGGGGCATCCTTGAAGGCGACGCAGACAGAGGCGGATCGCCTCACGGCCATCCTTGACGCGAACAGCGAGAAGGTATCCAACTACGCCGCCTATATCGGGCGGTCCACGCCGCGCTTCGTCCTCACCGTTGAGCCGAAGGCGGACGCCGCGAACGAAGCACAGTTCGTCATCACGGCAAAGGATACAGAGCAGCGCGAGGCGCTCGCCGCCATCATCCGCAGTGCCGCCAACGACGAGCTCTCGGGCGCGCGCGTCACGACGCAGTACATTCAGACGGGGCCGCCTGCGAGCCACCCCGTCATGCTGCGCGTCTCTGCACCGACAACCGATGCCGTGCGCCGCGTCGCCGAGCAGGTCGCCGCCATCGCCGCCGCCGACCCTG
>ERZ773014.325-NODE-325-length-33048-cov-20.796805_pt1 | contig 33048 bp, 31 predicted proteins | sample MGYA00580841_ERZ773014 | MGnify/ENA primary metagenome ERZ773014 (study PRJEB29015, sample SAMEA2737989) | human oral metagenome | biome: human oral; feature: human-associated habitat; material: dental | place: China | collected 2067 ... | reverse complement strand
CGGCGCCGTTCAGGTAGAAACCGATGCCGTGCCGGGCCACGTCCTCGGCTCCGGGGCGTCCCTGCATGGCTGCTATGGAGAAGCAGTGCAGCATGCGTGCACCCAGCCATAGTTGTGATCCCAGCCGGGGCAGGGCGTGGCCCTGTGAATCAAGGTAGGCGTAGCCCGCGCCGGGCAGCACTACCTCGGGTTGGAAGAAGTCCAGCAATGCGTCCCGGTGCTGTGCGAGCCAGCTGTGATGCTCGGCGTTGTCCAGCCAGCTGATCTGCTCGGGGTGCGGTTGATTCATCAGGTCTCCTTCGACTGTCGACGGCCCGCGTGACGGTGTCCTGTATCTGCGGCGGAAGGCCTCTGTGTGAGGGCCGCACGATACCTCGGCCCGCGGGGTCGTGAACGTGTCAACATCGTAGCGGCGCGGATGATGTTTCGGGATCGTCACCGGGGGTCTGCGAAGGGATCCCACGCAGGGTCGGGGTGAATCTCCAACTCGATTTCACGGGCGGCCGTCGCTGCGGCTTCCGGGCCCGTGAGGTGACCGATCAACGCGGCCGTCATGTCCATGCCGGCTGCCACCCCGGAGGAGGTCCAACGGTTCCGGTCGTGTATCCACCGCGCCCTGCGTACCCATGTGACCTCGTCCCCGTGTCCTGACGCCCAGTCGAAGGCTCGTTTGTTGGAGGTGGCCCGGTACCCATTCAACAAACCAGCGGCCGCCAGAACCGCTGAACCGGTGCACACCGAGACGACGATCGAAGCGAGGGCTGCCACATGGCTGAGCATCTGGAGGAATTGTTGGTCGCGGACCAGGCAGCGGGTGCCGGGGCCGCCCGGCATGAACACGATGTCGGAGTGTGCTGCGTCTTTCAAGGACACGGGAACCACGACTTCTGCTCCCTGACTGCTGCGAACCGGCCCTGTGTCGGGTGCCACGTAGATGATCCGGTACTCCTCGGGCAGCCGGGCGAGGAGCTCGACCGGCCCGAACACGTCGAGCAGTTCGAAACCCTCGAACAACACCATCGAGACGTCGTACACGATCCTCAGCCTACGGGCGTTTGCCATGTGGACGCTGGGCGGCCCGTGTCTGGTTCAGCGTCTCACTGTTGGTTTCCTTGTTGGGCTGCTTCGCGTTGTTGTTCTAGGGGGAGGGCTTTGAAGGCGCCCATGGCGTTGGGGTCGTTGCGTGGGACGCCGGCCTTTACGGCTCGGCGGTACCAGCGGGGGAGAAGGAACCGGGGAAACCAGAAGAAAAAACCGATTAGAAAAGTCAAGCAGCAGAATACCCATGTCCACCCAATCGCGCCGGCAAAGATTCGATGTAAAGGCGGTTTGAATGCTGGCAGTGGCATGAGCAGCATGCTTATGCTTCCGTAGAGCATGGCGAGGGGTGGGCAGCTCCAGCCATGGTAGTTTGCGACGAAACGAGGAATGGGTTCAGTATAGGCAACCCAACCTTTGCGAACTCCGAGCAGTCCGAGGAGGGAAGCGCCGACTGCAACGGCGATTTCACCAGGAACAAGGTTTTCCAGTAAAACCATTTGACACATCATTCGCCGAACATTTCTTTAGGCAAGTTCCATTAATCTTCGCGAAGGTTGATGGAACAATCTCTGACAGCCTTGCCGCCACCAGTGTCGGTGCTCATTGTAGGTCCGACCTTGACGCCCATGTCTAGGGGGATGTGCTGGAGCGGGTCTGTCAGCCGTGTTTTCGTCCCAGAACTTGTCGGCCAGTGCTGCCGAGGGGGTGTCATCGTTGTTTTCCTCGTTGGGTTGCTTCGCGTTGTTGTTCTAGGGGGAGGGCTTTGAAGGCGCCCATAGCGTTGGGGTCGTTGCGTGGGATGCCGGCCTTTATGGCTCGGCGGTACCAGCGGGGGAGAAGAAATCGGGGAAACCAGAAGAAGAGGCCAAGTAGAGAGGTCAGCCCGCAGAATAGCCATGTCAGTCCGATCACTCCTGCCACGATCTTGGGGAGGGGGAGTTTGAATGCCGGTACTGACATGAGCAGCATGGCCACACCCCCGTGGAATATGGCGAGGGGTGGGCAGGTCCAGCCGCGGTAGTTGATGACGAAGCGAGGGACGGGCTCCGTATAGGCTACCCAGCCTTGCCGGAGTGAGAGCGAACCGATCAGGATGAGCACGATTGCGGCAAAGAGTTCGCCGGGAATGATGCCTTCTAAGAGAGTTACAAGAGTCATCATCAGCTGAATAACCCCTTAAGCCCGTTCCATACGTTTTCACCAAGATCGGCAAAGCGATCCCCGAGACTTTTGCCCTCACCGGTGTCGATGCTCATTACGACCCCAACCCCGACGCCCACTGCTAGGCCGACGGCGGTTCCTCCTACAGGCAGGATGGAGCCAACCAGAGCTCCTGCTCCTGCGACCGCCGCCTGCGAGCCTGTCCGGACCGCGGCGGTTTCCCTCACTCGTGATTGCCGTTCGCTTGCGGAAAGTTCCGGGTTTTGTTCACGGTATCGTTTGTCGGCTTTCTCGTACTCACTGCTGTAGGTCAAGCCGACCCCGAGAACAAAGAGGCCGCGTCCTGCCGCGCGCCCGAGAGCGGACGTGCCGGTGTGGGTCTGTCAGCCGTGTTTCCGTCCCAGAACTTGTCGGCCAGTGCTGCCGAGGGGGTGTCATCGTTGTTTTCCTTGTTGGGCTGCTTCGCGTTGCTGTTCCACGGGGAGGGCTTTGAAGGCTCCCATGGCGTTGGGGTCGTTGCGTGGAATACCAGCCTTCACGGCTCGGCGGTACCAGCGGGGGAGAAGGAACCAGGGAAACCAGATCAAAAATCCCAGCATGAAGATGATGAAACAGATGAAACATGTCACGCTGACTGCGAACATTATAGCTTGGGGAAGAATTGGCTTCAGACCGGCTATTCCCAAGCATAGCATGAATCCGCCTCCGTAAGGGAGTGCGAGAGGTGTTGATGACCACCCTCTGTAGCCTATGACAAATCGAGGTGTGGGTTCACTGTAAATTACCCATCCTCTCCAGAGTGAGAGGAGGCCCAAAATAATGATCCCGATCGCAGTGAATATTGCTCCGGGGGCAATGATTTCTAGCGACATTATTCCACCTCTCATCCGCCAAACGGGTTTTTGAGGACATTCCAAACTCCCTCGCCGAAGTCCGCGATGTGGTCCCCGACAGTCTTGCCTTCGCCGGTTTCGATGCTCATTACGAACCCAACCCCGGCGCCCACTGCCAGGCCAACGGCGGTTCCTCCTACAGGGAGGATCGAGCCAACCAGAGCTCCTGCTCCTGCGGCTGCCGCCACCTGAGAGCCTGCCCGGACCGCGGCGGTTTCCCTCACCCGTGATTGCCGTTCGCTTGCGGAAAGTTCCGGGTTTTGTTCGCGGTATCGTTTGTCGGCTTTCTCGAGTTCACTGCTGTAGGTCAAGCCGACCCCGAGAACAAAGAGGCCGCGTCCTGCCACGCGCCCGAGAGCGGACGTGCCGGTGCGGGTCTGCAAACTGTGTTCTCTTCCGAGTCCCCACGAGCCCGTGATGTTGGGGGGACGGATCACGGTTGCCGGGCCGTATCGTCCCGGTGGAGGACCTAAAAATGTTTCGGTCAGTGCAGTGCGAAAGCGGCTCAGGATGCTTCCCGGCTGATTGGGTCGGAAAAGCCACGACTTCCAGTCCCAATACCGGGATTTGGCGTGGCTCATCCAGTAGGGCATTTTGAAATCGTGCCCGAAAACGCGGACGACGACGCGTCTGATGACGCGTTCGACGTCCACTTTCCTGCTCTCACCCATAGCGCCCAGAGCAGCTATCATGGTGTCCCTCGGCACTCCGGACCATGCAGGGACATTCGGTGTCGGCAGGCCGTCGTCCCCGATCGCCGCCAGCTGTTCGAAGCAGGTGTTGATCGCGGTTTCATATTTTCGGACGAGGTCATCGACCTTTCCCTGGAGCGCCATGCCTTCTTTCGCGTAGCTTCTGAGGCCATCGTCGTCTTCCGGGGTGGGTTTGGCATCAAAACTGGCAGCTTCTTTCACCAACTCATCGCGCTCCGGTTTGAGGGCGGAGACCTCATCGGCGAACAGCGTCATGGCCGCTTTGACGCTGACGCACCCGTCCGAGGCGTGTTGGCTGGACTGCAGCGCCGGGTCCAGCGCCGGAGTACAAGAGATCCTGGTGGGGAGTCTCGTAGCAGGCACCGAGACCCCTCCACGTGCTGTGTGCTCCTTCCACGTGCTCCGCGAAGCTGGCGCCGTGCTCCATGAGGCTGGAAGCCGCGCTGAACAACGAGGCTGGATCTGGCCAGTCCTCAAGGCCGCTCGTGTCGATGATGCTCATACGTTCTTCCCATCCGTGATGCGGACCTCGTCCACGATGTTGGCAGCTCGCTCGGTCCGATCCGCCATCTCATGGTCCCCCGCCTGAATGGCCGCAATGGCTGAGCGTCCCCCAGCCACGGCATCGGTGATCTGCTGCTCGGCTCCGGTCATCCCTGCCGTCAAGACCCGGTTGTAGACGGCATTCAAACGTGCCGCCAGCTTCGCACTCTTCCCCGTGCACAGGGAACCGAGCGTGTCGATGTCGCCCGACACCGATGTGTGAGCCGTCGACGCATTCGAACACTCCCCCTCGACCTTCGAGAAGATGCTGTTGCAGGCCGGGGCGTTCACTTTGTAGTAGGTCATGTATTCCTCCTGTTTCCCGTTGCCGGGTCGAGACCCGCGATGGTCCCGACCAGACGCAGCCAGAACGGATCGTCGTGATCCTGCTGAATGGAAATGAGACGTCGGATGTTGCGCAGGGAAGGAGTGACCCAGCTCACCGCGTCGCCTCGCGTGTGCGTGTGAACCCAGTTGAGGACCGGCTCATCAAAGCCGTCGCTCAAGGAGATGTAGGTCCATCGCTGCTCCACGAACTCGCCCGCACCGCCCACATGGAGCCCGGGCGTCACGTTCTGCTCGAGTTTGGCCTGTAGCTCTTTGCGGCTCAGCTCCAGGTGCATGTCGAACGGCCACGACGGGAACGCCTCCACCCAGGCCAGGAGGAGACGGAACAGGTCGTTCGAGGGGCAGTATCCCAAGAAATTCCGACCCTCGAGCTCGGGGTGTGGGACCACGAACATCGTTGTGGAATCCGTTACCCAGAACCTGAACTCGGTGGCCTTGGGAGCTGCCACCCGAATCTTCCAGGCCTCGCCGCTCAGAACGTGGTCGACATACCAGAAACCGGCGCTGGAAAGATTTCCGTCGTCGTCCACCAGCTCCGCGGCAGCCAGCTCCTTCCTCACCTCGCCTGTGACAGGAGGAAACACCCGCGTCCTGGCGCTGTTCAGGAAGATCGTGCTCGCCTCATCGCTGAGCACAATCGGCTCGGCCTGCAACACGAGAACGGGAGGCGTGATCACGCTGAGATCCTCCCGGGGTGCCCCGTCATATGCCGTCGCCCACTCGTCCAACACGACCGGGGGCACGTTCGATTCCGTGGGCGGTGCGGTGCGCTCCGCGACCGGCATGGCTGCCAGCGATTCCACGATCGTCTCATGCTGATCGCCCGGCGACCATCCGACAAGAGGCAACGTCACAGTCAGCTCAGCGACCACGCCGTCGACGACGGCGAGTTCCTGAATGCTCAGGAGACAAAGGATGTTGCCGTGAATCTCCTCGTTCGTGACCGGGGAGAGCGTCCATATCCGGCGATGCTCCACCCCGCGGCATCGCACCGCTTCGACCCGCACCACCAGCGTGCCCGGCGCCTCCTTCCCGAACGCACAAAGATTCGCCTGGCTGATGGCTGCCAATGTGTCGGGGTGCCCCTCGACCCGGGATTCCCTGAGAACCGCGTTGGGCGTGAAACCCAGCACGGAAGCCGGCGCCGTCGCTATCACACAGCCCGGCTCCCGTGCCTCGGCCCAGCCGTCAGGCACCTCGCAGAAGAAAGTCGATCCCAGCAGTTGCATGTCTCATCCTTTCGGAGTCCTGCAAGTCCTCGCGAACCAGCGTGACGGTCATTGTCGCTTTCTGTTCAGGGCTGAGGTGAATGTCGTGGTGTGTCGGCCACCTGAACGATGTAGGGCTGCTCCCCGCGGCGGATGTAACGTCCCCGACCGGGCGGCATGTGTTCCGGGGTGATTCGGGGCAGGATCTGACCCTCCGAGCGGTCGCCGGACATCAACAGCACCGCCCCGCCGGTGTCGCGGACGCTCTGCAGGAATGAGCTGTAAAGCGCTCTCGTGGCGCCTGCGACGGGCCGGGTGACTACCACGTGCAATCCCAGGTCCCGCGCCGCAGGCAGGTGGGGGATCAGCGGCGCGAGGGGCTCGGAACCACCGGCGGAGATGATGTCGTGATCGTCGATGAGAAGCACGATCTGCGGGGAACGTAGCCTCTCCTCGGGGCTGCGGGTGGGGCGTGCCTCCAATTCGCTGGCTATCGACCCCGCAAGTCCCGTCGCCTGCTGGAGAGAACTCGCGTGGGCCGCGAGGTAGGCATCAGGGATGACACCGGGAACGTGCCCGCGCGGATCGACGACGGCGATCGCCAGCTCATCTGGGCTGTAGCGTGCGATGAGCCCGCGAGCGATGGTGCGCAGCGTGGTGGATTTGCCACACTTCGCATCTCCCAGCACGAGCAGATGTTGATCTCCGTCGTCGAGGTCCCACAAGGCGGATTCCATGGTGTCTTGTCGGATTCCCAGCGGCACGGAGGACTCCTCGGCGGCATCGGGCAACGACTCGGGAGGTAGATGCTCGGGCAGCAATCGGATCGGTGCGGCGGCCGGACCGGACCACGACTCCGAGACCTGCTGGGCGAGACGTTCGAGGGCTTCCCCGACATCCTCGGAACCCGCGATCTCCAGGCTCGGAAGCGCCACCTGAGCCAGGGTCTTGTTGTCGGTCAGCGCCCTGCCCGGGGACCCCGCCGGAATGGTCGGGGCCAGTTTGCGATCGATGATCGAGTCGGAGGGGTCGTTGAGGCGCAGCTCGACACGGGTACCGAACAAGGTCTGGTGCGCCATCCGAAGCTCCCCCCACCGGCCCATCGAAATCACCAGGTGAAGGCCATAACTGGCGGCCTGAAGCATGAGCCGGGTGAAGGAATCGTCGAGCGGCTCAAAATCGCTGCGAAGCAGGCCGTAACCGTCCACCAGCAACACGATGTCGGCGCTGGCAAGCTGCGGCAACCGGCCAGCGGCGTGCATGGCGCGCAGCTGCGACATCGAATCGATGCCACGGGTCTTGAACAGCTGTTCCCGGGAACGCAGCATGAGGCTGAGTTCCTCCACCAGCCGTCGCATCCGGTCGGTGTCCCCCCGCGTCGCCACCCCACCGACGTGCGGGAAACCCTCGATGCGTCGGAGACCACCACCGGTCAGGTCCATGCCGTAGATGGCCACCTGCTGGGGAGTGGCGTGCAGGGCGAGGGAGGTTGCGATCGTGCGCAGCAGCGTGGTGCGCCCGGTTTGTGGCCCGCCGATGATCGCGACATGGCCGCCACTGCGGGTCAGATCCAGCGTCCAGGGAAGTTGACGCTGATGCGCCGGATCGTCCTCCAGCCCGACAACCACTTTCAATGGATCGCCGTCCGACTGCTCCCTCACCTGCCCGAGCGTCAGATGACTGGGCAGCGGAGGCAACCAGATCGGGGCGACGGCGGTGTCGTCGGCCCGCAACCCTGCGACGACCTCCTCGACGAGCGTGCGCCCCGTGTCTGGGTGACGCAGCAGGGGAACCGACGGATCACGTTCATCGACCTCGATGCCGTTGTAGACCGGGAGTTCGTAGATGCGCGGACCCGAGGCCGCTGTTTCCTGACGGACCCCGCTCGGCACCGGTCCGGAGACGTAGCCTGCGCGGAATCGCTGATACACCGAGGTGTCGACCTTCAGGTATCCGTACCCCGGCATGGGAGGCAGATGGAAGGCATCGGTGGAGCCGAGCACCACCTGGGATTCCGCCTCACTGAAGGTCCGCAAACCGAGCCGATAGGACAGATAGGTGTCCAGGCCACGCAGTTTCCCACCCTCGATCCGTTGGCTGGAGAGCAACAAATGGACCCCGATGGAACGGCCGATGCGCCCGATCTGCAGGAACAGGTCGATGAAATCCGGTTCCGCGGTGAGCAGCTCCCCGAATTCGTCGATGACCACGAACAGATGCGGCATCGGGGGCAGGTCGGGACGTTCCCGGCGCAATTCCCGGTAGTGGGTGATCGACGGCGAGGAATCGGCGTCCTTGAGCTGCTGCTGGCGACGCACGACCTCACCCTGCAACGACGCGCGGGCGCGCACGGTCAGCTGCGGATCGTCGGCGAGGTTGTCGATCAGACCCGCAAGATGGGGGAGCGGCACGAACGGGGAGAAGGCGGCCCCGCCCTTGTAGTCGATGAGGATCATAGACAGATCCTCCGGTGAGTGCGCCGTCGCGAGCGACAGGATGAGAGTCCGCAGCATCTCCGATTTGCCGGAGCCGGTCGCGCCGATGCAGATGCCGTGCGGTCCCATTCCCTGCTGAGCGCTTTCCTTCAGGTCCAGGTACACGGTGCGACCGTTGTCGTCGACGCCGAACGCGACACGCAGGAAATCGGCCGGGGTGCGGGGGCGCCACAGCCGTGCCAGGTCGATGGGTTGGTGCAGATCGATGCCGAGCATGTCCTCGATGTCTGCCTGCTCGCCCTCGACCACCTCCTGATGGAGGGCCGTGAAGGTGCGACGTGCCGCGAGGTCGCGGGCAACGGTTTCCAACTGCCAGGACTGCGCACCCTCCGGGATGAAATGAGTGGTGTGAGGATCGGTGCCGCGTGCCCCGTGGGTGATGGTCGCCTCGTCACGCAGGTCGATGCGGATGTCGACGTCATCGGGTTCGTCGAGGCGGTCGTCCAGGAGGTGGATGACGGTCACCTCCAGGTCGCGGAGGTGCAGGGTCTGGTCGGGATGGCGCAGGCGTGATGCCGGATGACCGTGATCGTCGACGACCACAACCAGCCGGGACAGCTCCTCGGCTTTTCCTCCTCTGCGTCTGGCCGCCGTCGCCGCAGCGGATCGTGTGGCCATCTCGCCGGCGAGGATGTCGCTCAACGCATCGAGGGTGGGAGCGATGCGACGGGCCGGCACAGGGCCGTCGAACAGGTCCGGGTCGTGGACGTGCGGCAACAGGTCGAACCCCCGCCAGTCGCTTGCGTGTTCGCTCGGGAAAACCGCCGCCAGTTCAAGGTCCTCGGGCAGCTGGTGGGCGGACAACTGCATGATCAACGCGCGGATCATGGCAACGGTGCTTTCACGAGGCCCGATCACCGCCACCACAGCCGCATCCACCAGGTCGGCGGTGGCGGGCATCGCCTCAATGGAGGAATGGGAGCTGGTGAGCATCTCGGCTTCACGCAACAGGATCGGGTCGATCGGTTCCACGGGGGATTCGGAGGTAGGGACGTTTAACGTGAACCACGGCACGGTCGCGATTCCGATGCGGGCCTGGAGATGGTCGGCATCGGAACGTCGCCGCTCCCACAATCTCTCCGGATCGTGGATGAAACTGACGATCCCAGCGGGGCTCGGGTGCAGCGCCAGGGCAGTGTTGCGTGCTTCCTCGGCCTGTTCCCGCAGCTTGTCGCGGGTGCGTTCGAGGTAATCGAGATAGCGGCTGCGGTGAAGACGCAACTGCTTGCCCGCGCGTCCCCGACTGGAAATGGCAAAACCGAGCCCGCTGACGAGGGCCACGGTGAAGACCACGGCGGCGATCAGCATGAACAACGGCTGGCCGTTGCGCATCACCACCATCATCACCACGGACGTGAGAGCCCCGACCACGGGAAGCAGGAACTGGAACGGGGTCGGACTGATCTCGGCACCGAGCGTGGGCGGTGACGGGATCTCGATCGGATCCGGGCGCTCGAGTGGTGTCGTGGTGCGGGTGGGGCGCTGGAGGCGCTTGTGTGCAGGGGAGGGCTGCAGCTCCTGGGCCTCGGGGAGGGCGATGTCATCCGTCATGAGGTGCGTCCCTTCGCCGGACGGGTGAGCACCCCGATCAGACTCGCGGCCAGGCGATACATCTCGAAGGCATCCGGTTCCCTGAGTTTCTTTCGTGTGTTTCGGCGACGGTCGTGGCGTTGCAGGATCGACGTCAGGGGAAGTCCGCGGACCAGCGCGCGGATCGATGGACCGACCTCGCCCCGCACGTCGGCAACCGCCAATAGCACGGGAAGACGTTCGCTCAGAGCCGTTGCGACGTCAAGGGTCGACTGGATCATCCCCCTGTCGGCTGCGGTGACCAGACACAACGCATGGGAATCGGTGGCTATCAGGCTCAGCTGAGGAAGGGGAGCAGCCCCCCAATCCGTGATCGTCAGGTCGTGATCGCGCTGGGCGTCGCCAACGACTTCCCCCCAGAAGGACAGCGGATCGCTCCAGTGGTCGGGGGTCAGGTGACGAACGGTGTGTGGGCTCCTCAACTGCGCGAAACGCGATCGTTCGGGATCGTCGGTCGTGATCATGAGCAGGCGATCCGGGCGCAGCAGCGCCAACATCAGCGTCAGCTCGGATGCGATGGTCGTGGTGCCGCTGCGGCGCCCAATCGATGCGACCCCGATTCGCCGTCGCACCGGGAGCGGGGTGTTGATCCTGCGCGCCAGCTGCTCCAGGTCCCGGGCGCGGGCACCTCCCGAGGCACGAAACCACGCGCTGATCATCGGAAGGTCTCCAACAGGTCTGTGTAGATGCCGAGCGCGCCGAGCGCCAGGGGGATGGTGGTGATCATGAGCAGGAGTTCGACGACCTCAGCGGCACGTCGCAGTTTGGCACCGAAAACAGCGCTGGGACGGATCAACGCGATACCCAGCAACACGATCAACACAACAGCCGCGATGATCATCCGGGACATAGAACTGAGCTGTGGACTCCCCACGAGCATCGCCAGCAGCGGCGTCAGTCCGGTGATCAGCAGTGCGATGCGTTGCGGTATGAGCGGCAGCACACGGGCGCGCAGCAGAAGGACCAGGCAGATTGCGGGAGTCAGACCTGTGGTCCACGGGCTTTCCTGCCCGGCCAGGGAGAACAGCGCAAGTCCGGTGGGCAGGCCGATCGCGATGACCGCCCAGGTCAGGGTGGCGAACCCCTCCTCGATGGCGCGATCGACGTCCTGACGACCGGATCGTTCCCCGCGCATCGAGCGGTCGTCGTATCTCGTCAGGCCACTCAGCGCCAGGGCCACTCCCGGCACCAGACCTGTCAGCATCATCCCGGTCAGTGCGGTCACCACCGCGACCAGGAGCTGGGGCCACGCCAGATGATCCCCCACCGCGGTCAGAACGGCGGCCAGCACACCGATTCCGCTGCACACCAGGACCGGTCGCTGTTTTGATCCGATTCCGACAATCGCTCCGAGTGCCAGCCAGGCGGCGCCAGCTAGGACGATGATGCGAGTGCCCAGGGACCAGGGCTGAGGGGTCAGGGCGAGCGCAGGAACGATGATGCCGAGGGCTGCGGCCCCGAAGGCGGCGGCAGCCCCGGTGCGGGATCGGTGGGCGAAGATCGTTGCCAGAGCGATCAGGAACAAGGACGCCGCAGGAAACCAATAACCCTGCTGGCCGGTCAGCCCGCCGACGTGGGCCTGCGCGCTGGTCGATGCGATCCCTGCGACGACCGCGGAAAGCGTCGCGACCGATGCGATGCCCGCTCTTTCGTTCCAGTGATCGCCACGACGTCCTGCGGCGACGGCTACGGCATCCGTGATGTCGACGATCTCGGGTGGCTGCGGGGCGTCGTCGAGGGGAAGCAGGCGCAGCATTGTGCCGTGGTCGACCCTCTGCTCCCCGAGCGTCTCATCGAGTTCGACGCGCACCCCCGTGAGTGTGGACAGGGCGATCTCGCGCCCCCCGGGGACACGCTCGTCCAGCATCTCCAGCAGCTGCGGCAGCAGCGCCCCGACGGGCTCATCATCGGGAAGCACCAGATCGGCCTTGCGTTTGCTGCCGATCACGGTGAGCCGTGTGTAGGTCATCACTGCTCCTTCTTGACGACCGTGAGGGTCTCGGGGTCGATGGTGAGTCCCGACGCCGGATCCGTGTAGGTCTTGGTTTCCGGGTCGTAGTACCAGCCGAGCCTGATGTCGATGGTGCGGCCCTGTGGATCGGTGGCCAGCATGGTGTCGGGGTCAACCCGGAAACCGGTTCGGGGATCGATGTACAGGCCCGTTTCTGAGTTGAACAACAAACCGGTTTTCTCGTCCTCGACGTACCCATTGCCCGGTTTGATGGGGTTGGCTTTCATCGCGGCCATGAAAGCATTGACCGCTTGCTCGTGATGCTGGCGTTCCAGGAGACCCAGCACGAAGCCGGTTCCCAGACAGGCGAATCCCACCACCGCTGCAAGAATCACCGAGCCGAGTAGTCGGCCCAGATTCGTGTTGACCTTGTGGCGTTCCGTGAGTCTTCCATGAATGAATGCGGAGGTGAGGCGTTCTCTGTGAGTTTTGGTGGTCTCGATCAGGGTGCGGTCGAATTCGTTCATCGCGTTCCTGGCAGGTTGGGGATGGCTTCGATTCGGAGCTCACGCCGTCCCAGCCGGAGATGCGCCATTAGGCCCGGGGCCATGGGAAGGCTGACGGTTTGGTCCGCGGGCAGCGGATGATCTCCTCGGGGAGTGACAATGGCGGTACCACCCCGGCTACCCATGTCGCTGAGCGATAGCAAACCTGATTCGCTCCACAGCATCAGGTGGGTACGTGAAATGGTCCGGCTGATGTCGGTGACGGCCAAACAGTGATACGGAGGAGCCACCCGAGGGTCGCGTCCGATCACGCACGGCATGTCGAGGCGATAGCGGGATCCGTCGTCGAGGGAAGCGACCAACGTCACGTCGACGGGTGGGCGTTTGGGGACCGTGGTGTCCAGGGCAATGGAGCGGGGGCGCGGGCGCAACGGGTCCTGGCCGCGCCTGATGTCGACCGCGCAGAAACCGGGCAGCTTACCGGGTAGCCCAGTGACCGGATCGACTGCGCGCAGTCCCAGGAGAAGATGACCGGGGCTTGTGCCCAGGCGCGTGCGAAACCGCCACCATGTGATCGTCACAACGATCGTGGTGAGGGTGCCCAACGACATCGTCAATGTCCGGGGCAGATCGCCGGCAGATGCCCACAGGGTGATGGCTGTGACGATCAAGGCGATGACGATGAAGTCCAGGACTGAGGAAATGATGAGCTGCCATGTTCTGGCAGGGGTGTCGGCGAAGGCCGGGCCGTTTCCCGTCATGTGGCTGGCCCTCCTCTCCCGCAATTGTGGTTGTTCGGGCCAGTCAATCACGACCTTCGGCGAGTCGCGTATACCGGGATTTATCGAGTTTTATGCAGGATTGATCGCGGTTATCGTGGGTTGTCGTCCTTTTGGATGACTTGATTTCTCCGAGGTGTGTGGATCAACGAAGCGTTGCTGCTTGTCGGAGACGTTTAGTGTGTGATAAACGACGCGAGGCTTGTATTTTATGGTTCAAGAGTGTTTGTGAAATGAGGGTACGACAGGTATGAGGCAGAGAAACTGATTTTTCCTGCGTGAGGAAGCGTTTCCGGGAAGCGATCTTTTGTGGTGAAGTTCACGATGAAGAGCGCCGCCGTGGTGCTGCTGGGCGGTGTTCGTCGACGGAGCTGAAGGTGATGGGGCAGACGGTTGAATTCCCAATGGGTTCGATCGTGGGGCTGCGGAATGGTTTACCGGGGTCTGCAGCCCGGAGGTGAAGCAGGGCCAATGAATCAACTGCATCGTGGGATCACGACATTGAAACGTATCCGCAGGCAGCGTGTTCGGTGATAAAACCCCTGCTCAAGGCGTGTTTGAGGATGGATATGCATGAGCCTCAAGGGGAATCGGGCTGCTGTGGATCTATTGGAAAAGGGGCGATCGCGTTTCGTGATGGCGTGCTGGGGCATGGAACAAAAACGCCGGGGTTCCAGCCTGCGCAGGCTGGAACCCCGGCGCTTCAGGTCAGGACGCGAAGGTCTGGGCCTTGGAGAAACGCTCGGCGACGTCGAGCCAGTTGACCACGTTCCACCAGGCGTTGACGTAGTCACCCTTCACGTTCTTGTACTGCAGGTAGAAGGCGTGTTCCCACATGTCGAGCTGCAGCAACGGGATCTGGCCTGCAGGGAGGTTGCCCTGCTGGTCGTACAGCTGGTTGATGTTGAGACGCCGCCCGAGGGTGTCGAAGACCAGCATGGACCAGCCGGAACCCTGGATGCCGTTGGCAGCGGCGTTGAACTGCTTCTGGAAGCCGTCGAAACCACCGAAGTACTCGTCGATGGCTGCAGCCAGCTCGCCGTCGGGGCGGCCGCCGCCCTCCGGGGACATGTTCTTCCAGAAGGTGGAATGGTTGATGTGCCCGCCCAAATGGAAGGCCAGATCCTTCTCCAATTTGTTGATGGCGCCGAAATTGCCCGATTCGCGGGCCTCTGCCAGCTGTTCCAGGGCAGCGTTCGCTCCCGCGACGTAGGTGGCGTGGTGCTTGCTGTGGTGCAGCTCCATGATCTCTGGAGCGATGTGCGGGGCCAGCGCGCCGTAGTCATAGTCGAGATCGGGCAGGACGTAGGTCATCGGGACTCCTCGGTTCGGGACACGCGGTCTGGCCGCGACGGTCTCCCCAATCCTATGCAGCCTTTGGGGACCCGCGGGTCAGTCAGGCGGGCGAGTCGCTGTCGCGCCGGACTTTCAACACCCGGAAACCCTTCGCTGAGGCCAGCTTTTCCGTCGGCCACCCCTGCTGGATGAGCCAGGTCGTGAGGGAATCCGCGCCGAGATTCTTGCTCACCACCAGATACGCGGCTCCACCAGGTCTCAGCCGGGGCAGCCAGGTGAGTAGAAGCTCGTGCAGGGCCTTCTTCCCGATGCGGATCGGCGGGTTGGACCAGATCTCGTCGTAGACGGCGTCGTCGGGAGAGAAGGTCCGCACCCGATCCGCCACCCGGGCGCGTTCCGCGTTCATCCGGGTCAAGGCAAGGGCGCGTTCGTTGACGTCGACCGCATCCACCCGCACCTCGGGGCTGGCCGCGGCGATTCCCACCGCTATCGGCCCGAATCCGCATCCCAAGTCGAGGATCCGCCCCTGGTCCGGCGGTGCGACGGTGCGCAACAGCACCGAGGTGCCCAGGTCCAGTCGGGTGCCCGAGAACACTCCGTTCGCGGTGGTGAAGACGAACTCGCGTCCGAACACCGTGGCGGTGATCTCGCGGGTGACCATGGGGGAGGAGTCGTTGGTGAAGTAGTGGCTCATGTCTCTTCCAGGCTTCGGCGGGCGCGGGCCTCGCGGGCACGCGAGGCGAGTTGATCTTCGGCGGGATAGCCGACCTCCTCCAGCACCAGGCCGTGGGCTGGCATCAACGGTACCTCCCCGCAGCGGCGGTCACTGCGTGCGACCTCCTCCAGCCATGCCAGGTCCCGGCGTCCCGCGCCGACCACGGTCAGTGCGCCGACCAGGGCCCGCACCATCGAGTGGCAGAAGGCGTCAGCCAGCAGGTGCACCTCCACCACCCCGTCATCGCGCCGTGTGACGGTGAACTCCCGCAGGTCGCGGATGGTGGTGGCACCTTCACGGGCCTTGCAGAACGGAGCGAAATCCCGCAGCCCCGTCAACAATCGTGTCGCCTCCTGTGTGGTGTCCAGGCACAGCGGGTGCCGCAGCTGGACCACGTGGTTGCGCAACAGAGGATCCGGCACCTGCGCGGAGTCGATCAGGCGATAGCAGTAGCGCCGCCAGACCGCGGAGAAGCGGGCGTCGAAACCGTCGGGGGCCTCGGTCACGTCACGGATGGCGATGTCGTTGGGGCAGATTCGACGCAGCCTGCGCAGCAGGTCGGCGGGGGACAGGGCCGGGTCCTCGACATCGACGTGGCACACCTGACCGCGGGCGTGTACCCCGGCATCGGTGCGGCCCGCGACGGTGAGTGCGGGGGCCGGGTCGAGGCGAAGCACCCTGCCCAGCGATTCCTCCAGCACCCCTTGCACCGTCCGCAATCCCGGCTGGGAGGCCCAGCCGTGAAAAGCCCTGCCGTCGTAGGCCAGATCGATGCGTAGCCGGGTCACGGCAACCGCCGGTAGGTCAGGTCGTAGACCTTGCGGCCCTGCGCCAGGCCCTTGGCCTCGTATTTCGTGACCGGGCGTGCCTCGTACCGCGGAGCCCAGTCGTCGTGGAGGTTCTCGAACCGCGGGTGGGCGTCGAGCGTCTCTCGCTGCCAGAAAGCGTAGTCTTCCCAGTCTGTGGCGAGTCGCCACAGCCCGCCGGGCCGGAGCTTCAAGGCCACCAGGTCGGCAAATTCCGTGCTGACCAGGCGGCGTTTGTGGTGCCGAGCCTTGCGCCACGGGTCTGCGAAGAAGGTCCACAGCTCCGTTAGGGAAGCGTCGTCGAACAGCACCGCTAACCCCTGCGCACCGTTTGCCGGCACGATGCGCACGTTGTTCACCCCCTCGCGACCCAGGCGCCCCATGGTGGAGGCGATGCCGGGTGGGAACACCTCGAAGGCGATGAAGTCGTTCTCGGGGCGGGCTGCGGCCATGGGAACCAGCGAATCCCCATTACCCGAGCCGATCTCCACGATTCGCGGGGCCTGCCTGCCGAATACCGCGTCCCAGTCGACGTGGGCGTCGTCGGCAATCGACGTTTCCATCTCCGCAGTGGGTACATCAATGAGGAAATGGTTCCGGTGACGATCCCATGCAGCCCGCTGCGAATCATTCATCCGGGTGTTGCGACGCACGAAACTGACGATGGTGCGTTGGGGGCGGGGAGCTTTCACCCCGAGATGATAACCGGGGTAACGGAACCTACTGTCGACGTGGCACATGTTTGACGGTAGGTTTTCTCATAGTCTCGCCGCGCAGGAATCCGGTGGAAATCCGGAACGGACGCGCCACTGTGACCCATGACACCGGGAAGCCAGGAACTGCCAGCGAAGACAATCCCATAAGGACGCGATATCCAGGATTGGTGATCAACGTGGAACTCACCCGTACCCTCGCAGCCCTCGTCGCTGTCACTCTGCTGTCGTTGACGGCCTGCGCTCAGACATCACGCACGGAGGGGAGCGCCTCGGGCTCCCCGACCGGAACCGGGAGCGACGGCTGCATCACCCAGTACGACACAAACGCCGACTATTTCCCCGAGAAAACGAGCTTTTCCCACGCCACTGGGGTCACGGTGGAATACCACGGCTCCTACAAGACCGTGACGGTCAAAGAGCCCCTGCAAGGTGCCTCGTCGGAGACCTACGTCCTCGTGCAGTGCGGTGCCAACCCCGAGCTGCCCTCCGAACTCGCCGACGCGCAACGCATCTCCATCCCGGTGCGCCGCGCCGCGACCTCGTCCACGACGCAGCTGCCCGCCTTCGAGCTGCTCGGGGTCACCGATTCCCTGGTGGCGGTGGAGTCCCCGGCCTTCGTCTGGTCCGAACCCGTCACAAAGCTCATCGCCGACGGCAAGATCACCGGTTTCGGCAACGAATCCGGTGGCATCAACGTCGAAAGCCTCGCGGCGGCCACCCCCGACCTGTTCTTCTCCAGTGGCACTCCCAACCCGGCTTATGACAAGATTCGGGAGCTGAAGATACCTGTGGTGGGCAATTCCGAATGGTTGGAGAACACGCCGCTCGGTCGGTCGGAGTGGTTGAAGTTCACGGCCCTGTTCACCAACACCGAAGGCACCGCCAACCAGGTCTTCCAGCAGATCGAGTCCGACTACACGGCGGTGAAGGACAAGGTTCAGCAGACCACCGACCGTCCCACCGCCATCACCGGCGCCCCCTTCAACGGGGAGTGGGCCCGTCCAGGAGGGCGTAGCTATATGGCGGCCTTCCTCGCCGATGCTGGCATGACGTACGTCTTTGCTGAGGACGAATCCAACGGCAGTACACAGACTGCGATCGAGACGATGCTGGAGGCCGGTGCCCGGGCCGACATCTGGCTTAATGCCGACATGATGAAGAAATGGCCAACCATCTCCGCCATTGGCGCGGATGATCCCACCCTGGCGACGATCAAGGCGGCCCAGGACGGACGGGTCTACAACCCCACCAAACGCATCAACGCCGCGGGTGGGAACGACTACTGGGAGCAGGGCGTGGTGCGCCCCGATCTGGTGCTGCGTGACCTCGCCAAGGCCGCCCATCCTGAGCTGTTCGCCGACCAGGACTACACCTTCTACGAGCAGCTGCCAGCCTGATGCGGCGCCCTCTCGGGTTTGCGGTCCTGGGCGGCGCGCTGATCGCAGCAGTAGCCACAGGGCTGGTGCTCGGCCCCGCCCAGGTCACCCTCGACGAGGTCTGGGCGGTGCTGACGGGGCAACCCGCCCGGCCCATCGCCCAGCTGATCGTCGGTTCCGTCCGGCTTCCCCGCACTATCACGGCCTGTTTGGCGGGAGCGGCGCTCGGGGTCACGGGACTAGCTATGCAGACGCTGTTTCGTAATCCTTTGGCCGATCCGTTCATCCTCGGCATCTCCTCTGGTTCCTCGCTGGGCGTGGCGGCGGTGATCCTCATCGTCGGGGGCGGTGGGGCTGCTGTCCTGACCGCAGGACTCGGGCTCGGGGGTGACCTGGCGGTCGTCGTCGCATCCGCCATCGGCTCCGGACTGGTGATGGCTTTGGTGCTGTTGTTGGGGCAGGCGGTGCGTTCCTCGGTGACTCTGCTGCTGATTGGGGTGATGATCGGCTACCTGGTCTCGGCCGGTGTGAGCATCATGATGTCCTTCTCCACCCCGCAGCTGATTGCCGCTTATTCTCGGTGGGGGTTCGGCAACTACGGCGGGGTGACCTGGGCGGATCTTCCGCTGATCCTCGTGGTGGTCGGATCGGGGCTGCTGGCCTCCCTGCTGCTGGTGAAACCTCTCAACGCGCTGCTGCTAGGGGAGCGTTACGCGCAGAGCGTGGGCCTGAACCTCAAGGTGGTGCGCATGGTACTGATAGCGCTGACCTCCGTACTGGCGGGAACCGTGACCGCTTTCTGTGGCCCCATCCAGTTTCTCGGTATCGCGGTTCCGCACCTGGCCAGGGGTACCTTCAACACGTCCGATCACCGCATCCTGTTTCCCGCCACCGCTCTGATGGGGGCGCTACTCGCGCTGACCGCCGACATCATCTCCGGGCTTCCCGGCGATTCGGTGCTGCCCCTGAACGCCATCAACGCCGCCTTCGGGGCGCCTGTGGTGATTTGGATTCTGCTGCAACGTCGGAGGCTCGCGCTGTGAGCGTTCTGGAACTGTTTGGGCTTGCCGTCGGGTACCGCGCCCGGCGACGCCAGAAGGTGGTCCTGGAGGGGCTTGAAGCCAGCCTTGAGGAGGGGCACCTCGTTGGCCTAGTAGGACCCAACGGGGCCGGCAAATCCACCCTGCTGCGTACTGTCAGCGGGCTGCAGCCGCCACTGGCAGGGAGCGTGAGACTGCTGGGCCGAGACCTCGAGCGGATACGGCGCGACGACATGGCTCGGCAGGTCGCGGTGGTGCTCACCGACCGGGTCGACCCGGGACGCCTCACCGTTGCTGACGTCATTGCCCTCGGCAGGCATCCCCACACCGGATGGTCGGGACGGCTCGGGGCCTCGGACCGTGAGGCCGTTGCCGTCGCCCTCGAGGCCGTCGGTGCGGAAGAGCTGGCGGAAAGGATGCTGTGGGAGCTATCCGACGGGCAGCGGCAGCGGGTGATGATCGCCCGCGCCATCGCGCAGGCCCCCCGATTGCTGCTGCTCGACGAACCCACCGCCTTCCTCGACCCGCCCGGGCGGATCCGTGTCTTCGAGCTGCTGCAGGACCTGGCATACGACCGCGGGATCGCGGTGGTGGTGTGCACTCACGACGTGGAGGTGGCGGCCCGGCACGCCGATCGGCTCTGGGTGGTCGGTCCGGACGACGGAATGCGTACAGGAGTTCCCCACGAACTGGCCCATGACGGCACCCTGGAGGCTGCATTCGGTGGGGATGTCGGGTTTGACCCGGACAGTTACACCTTCGTCTCGAACCGGTCACAACCGGATCGGGGAGGGCGTCAGGGGAAAACCTGAAGCGCCGGGCGTCGTGGAAAACCTATGCTGATTCCCATGCGTACCCTGCTGAATCTGATCTGGTTCCTCTTCGCCGGCATCTGGCTGGCGATCGGCTACACAATTGCGGGGGTTATCGCCTGCGTGTTCGTTATCACCATCCCGTTCGGTGTCGCCGCGTTCCGAATGGCCGCCTATGTCGCCTGGCCTTTCGGCAAAGCCGTAGTCAGGCGCCCGAACGCCGGAATGGGTTCCGGCGTCATGAACCTCGTCTGGTTTGTCCTGTGCGGCTGGTGGCTGGCCCTCGGGCACGTCCTAGCTGCGATCGTCCAGACCGTGACCATCGTTGGTATCGTCAACGCGGTCGTGTCGTTGAAGATGATCCCCGTCACCTGCTCGCCCTTCGGCAAGCAGATCGTGGACCGCAACAACCTGGCCCCCTGGGAGCGTCCCTTGCACTCCATCTGAGAAATCCTCGACAACGATCACCTGCCGCCGGGAATCCTGGCGGCAGGTGATCGTTGTGCCTGCTCTGTCTTATTTCTTCGGCCAGAGTTCCCGCGGCATCAGCTCATAGCTGTTGAACTCCCGGGTGAAGCTGCCCGTGCCCTGTGCCAGGCCGCGCAGGTCGATGGGGTAGTTGATCAGCTCCAGTTGCGGTACCAGCGCGTCGATGATGGCGTGGTGCTCGGTGTCGGCGTCACTGCCGAGCACCTGCCCGCGACGACCTGCCAGGTCCGTTAGGACCGCGCCCAGGAAGGCCTCTCCGACGGTGATCCGCACCCGGTCCACCGGTTCCAGCACGCCGATGTTGTTCTCCGTCGCAGCCTCACGCAGCGCCAGGGCACCCGCCGTCTGGAAGGCCATGTCGGAGGAGTCGACGGAGTGGGCTTTGCCGTCGTACAAAGTGACGGCGAAGTCCACCATCGGGAAACCGAACAAGGTGCCCTTGGCCATCTGGGACTGGATGCCCTTATCCACCGACCCGATGAACTGGCGAGGTACGGCGCCGCCCACCACCTTGTCGATGAACTCGTAGCCTGCTCCGCGTTCGAGAGGCGTGATCTCGATCTCGCAGACCGCGTACTGGCCGTGACCGCCCGACTGTTTCACGTGGCGACCCTGGGCCTTCGCCGGGACCGTGAAGGTTTCCCGCAGCGGCACCTTCACGGGCACCTCGTGGATGTTGAGGCCGTGTCGCTGCCGCAGTCGCGCCAGCAGCAGCTCCTTGTGGGCTTGGCCCATCGTCCACAGCAACTGTTGGTCGGTTTCTGGGTGACGCTCCAGACGGACGGTGACGTCCTCGACGGCCAGTCGTTGCAGGGCCCCGCCGAGCTTGTCCTCGTCGCCCCGGGTATCGGCCTCGATGGCGACGGGCAGCAGTGCTTGTGGAACTCGCCAGGGTCGGATCGCGCCCGGGCGTTCCGGGGTAGACAGGGAATCCCCGGTCTCGGCCTTGGACAGACGCGCGACGTAGACGATTTCGCCCGCGATGGCCTTGTCCTTGTTCACCAGTTCCAGACCAATGGGTGCGGAGAGTTGACCGGCCTTGTCGGTCTCGTCGTGATCGGGGTGGGACGGGTCCTCGGCTTCGCCGAACAGCTCACGTTTGCCGGAGACGTGGACTGCATCGTCGGTGCGCAGTGTCCCGGAGAACACCCGAACCAGCGACAGGCGACCCGAATACTGATCGCTGGTGGTGCGAATCACTTGCGCCACCAGCGGACCTTCTGGGTCGCAGGTGGCGCGCGGAAGGGTTTCGCCGTCGAGGGTGACGATGTCGGGGACGGAGGTGGTGTTGGCTGCGGGGAAACCCTTCTCGATCCAACGCAGCAGCTCCTCGGTGCCGACATCGCTGGTGGTGTGGGCTGGCAGGACCGGGAAGAACCGGGCGCTGATGATTGCCTTGTTCAGCACCTCGTAGACCTCGGCAACGGCGATTTCCTCGCCTTCGAGGTAGCGCTCCATCAGGTCTTCGTCCTGGAGCTCGGTGATGATCGCCTCCAACAGCGGGGCGCGTTGCTCGTCGATGTAGGCGTTCTCTTCTTCGTTGGCGTCACGGGAGATGCGGGTTCCGGAGGAGTAGTCGTGGATTCGTTTGTTCAGCAGAGAAATGTTGCCGGTGGAGCGGTCGCCTTCGCGGATCGGCAACAGTGCCGCGACGACACCTTCACCAAAGGCATCGCGGCAGACCTCGACCATGGTGAGGAAATCGGCGCGCCCCTGGTCCAGCTTCGTGATGGCGATGATGCGGGGAAGACCTGCCTTCTGGCACTCATCCCACAAAGCGATGGTGGCTGGCTGGATCTCCTCGCCGGCGGGGATCACGAACACCGCGGCGTCGGCTGCACGCAACCCGGCGCGCAGCTCCCCGACGTACTCGGGATGACCGGGGGCGTCCAGGAGGTTGATCTGCACGTCCCTGGCGGGGATGGAGGCCAGGGTGAGGGAGGCCGCTCGCTCGGGGGTGTCCTTCTCGCCGCGATAGCCCTCCACCCTGGCACGCAGGAGGTGCTCGAAGAGGGTGGTCTTTCCCGAACCGCTGGCACCAACGAGGATGACATTGCGGATCTGCTCGGGAGAATTGATTGCTACGTGTGTACTCGACTTTGAGGCCATACAAGAACACTAGTGCCTTGTCGGATTGCGTTGTGGCCGGGGCTTAAGATTTGTGCTGAGATGTCCTGATTCCGCCAGAGAATTTGATCAGAAATCCAGCAGACTTGTGTGATGTGAACACTCTTCCCCTCGACGAGGAGTCCTGTTACAGGGCGTGCGCTGGTCGCGAACATGCCTGGGATGGGCATTTCGTGCTCGCCGTGACATCGACGGGAATTTACTGTCGTCCCTCCTGCCCCGCGCGGCTGCCCCGCCGCGAAAACTGTCGTTTCTTCGCGAGCGCCGCTGCCGCCGTGGCATCCGGATTCAGGGCGTGCAGAAGATGCCGTCCCGACCGTCTTCCCGGTGACATGGGCTGGAGTGACCGGCAGGACCTGGTGGGTCGTGTTGTGCAGGCAATTCGTGATGGCGTGGTGGACGATATCGGAGTTGCCGGGCTGGGGGAACGTTTTGGTGTCGGTGTGCGGCACCTGAACCGGATTTTCCGCGAGCAGGTGGGTGCGACGGTCCAACAGGTCAATCGGACCCGAAGGGCTCACACCGCCAGGGCTCTCATGGATCAGACCAACTGGCGGTTGGGTGACATTGCCTTTGCAGCAGGGTTCGGGAGCGTCCGTCAATTCAACGATGTCATGCGCGCCGAGTTCGGTACCAGCCCGGGAGAATTGCGACGCTGCCCCGAAACGGCACGAGGTGAGGGCGGGCGAGTCCGGTTGACCGTGCGGTTGCCTGCCCCGGAAAAGCAGGCGGCCAGCGCCATGAGGGCAGCGCTCGCGACACATGCGGTGTCAGGGGTGGAGAAGGCAGAGCCTGGGATGGTGACGCGCCTGGTGAACACGCCGGTGGGTGCAGCGCTGGTGCGAACCGACGTGATGGGCAGGGTGGAGCTGGACCTGCCGGCGCTCGGCGCCCTGGCGCCCACCCTCGTCGCGGTGCGGCGCTGGCTAGCCGTGGATGCCGACACCTCGACCGCTGACGTCCTGCTTCGTCGCGACCCGCAGCTGGCCCCGTTAGTTGCCGAGCGTCCCGGTCTTCGAGTGCCCGGGGTGATCGACGGAGCCGAGTTCGCCTTCTTCACTGTGCTGGGTCAGCAAATCTCGCTCGCCGCAGCCCGCACAGTGCAGGAACGTTTCATAACGTCATACGGCAAGCCCATCTCGGGGCTGGGGGAAGGATGGCGGCTACCACCCGATCCTGCAGAGGTGGCCGAGGTGGGACCGGATGGGCTCCGGGATTCCTTGAGGCTGACCCGCTCCAAGGCCGCGACGCTGCACGCCTTGGCAGTTGAACTGGTGGGTGGGCTTCGTCTCGACCCGCAGGCCGACCGGATCGAGACCCGCAGCAGGTTGTTGGGTATCCGTGGGATCGGAGCATGGACCACCGAGTTCATCGCCATGCGTGGACTGGGTGATCCAGACGCCTGCCCGTCCGGAGACTTGGTGCTTCAACGCGCCCTCGGCCTCGCGACCTCCCGTCAGGTGCTCGCACGAGCAGAGACCTGGCGGCCCTGGCGCTCACGCGCCGTCATGCATCTGTGGACCAAGGAGAGCTACCTGTGAAACACGAAGCCACCCTCACCCTGCCCGGAGGAAACTGGACGGTCATCATCGAGGACGACGAGTTGATCAGCTGCCGTCACGGCGTTTCCTCCCACGGGCTGCCCGAAGCGCCCGGAAATCACCCGATCCTGTGCGCGTTGCGGGCCTACGCCGGCGGTGACCTGTTGGCCCTGGATGAAATCCCGGTGGCCCAACCCGGTGGGGAGTTCCACGCCGTGGTCAGGGAGGTGATGCGCAGAATCCCGCCGGGGTGTACCGTCTCCTACTCGGAGCTGGCGGCCATGGCCGGGCGTCCCGCCGCCGCACGTGCCGCGGCGGGTGCCTGTGCCCGTAACCAGGTGGCTGTCGTGATTCCGTGCCACCGGGTGATTCGTGGCGACGGGGGTCTTGGCGGATATGCCTACGGGCTTGGTGTAAAGGAAACCTTGCTCGCCTTCGAGCGGGAACATGCGGGAAAAAGGTCGGGATGCGGTGGTTTTTGACCGAACCCGTTTCCTGCACATAGACTAGGCAGCTGTTGCGCGCCGTGCCGTCGACCCTTGCGATCGAGCGGCTGCGCGTGTGCGACCTCTCAAGTGTTTGATAACGAATGGAAGTTGCTGTGTCCACGTACACCCCAAAGCCTGGCGATCTCGCCCGGAACTGGCATGTGATCGATGCTGAAGACGTTGTCCTCGGTCGTCTGGCCTCCCAGGTCGCCACGCTGCTGCGCGGCAAGCACAAGCCAACCTACGCGCCGCACGTCGATGGTGGTGACTTCGTGGTCGTCGTCAACGCTTCCAAGATTGCCCTCACGGGCAACAAGCGCACCGATGACATGCGCTATTCCCATTCCGGACGTCCCGGTGGTCTCAAGGCTGTCTCCATCGGTGAATTGCTGGAGAAGGACCCCCGCAAGGCCGTGGAACGCGCCGTCTGGGGCATGTTGCCCAAGAACAAGCTGAGCCGCCGGCTCATCGGCAAGCTCAAGGTGTACTCCGGGCCGGAGCACCCGCATGCCGCGCAGAAGCCGCAGCCCTTTGAGATCACCCAGATTGCCCAGTGAGCCGAGGAAGTTCGATGACTGAGACCACCACCGCGGTCGAGGAGACCGCTGACGAGATCAAGCCGTTCGTCGACGAGCAGGACCGAGAGATCGCCTACCGCTCCGACTCCAACCCCGGGACCGCCGCCAGCGAGACTAGCCGGGCTGCGATCATCGCTCCGGGAGCCGCCACCGGTCGCCGCAAGGAGGCCGTCGCCCGCGTGCGCATCGTGCCGGGTTCCGGGCAGTGGGCCATCAACGGTCGTACTCTTGAGGACTACTTCCCGAACAAGGTTCACCAGCAGCTGGTCTCCGACCCGTTCGCGACGGCAGGGGTCACGGGCTCCTACGACGTCATCGCCCGCATCGACGGCGGTGGTGTCACCGGTCAGGCCGGTGCGCTACGCCTCGGTATCGCCCGAGCGCTCAATGAGGTCGACGCCGAGGCCAGTCGCCCCGCCTTGAAGAAGGCCGGGATGTTGACCCGCGACGCCCGCGTCAAGGAACGCAAGAAGGCCGGCCTCAAGAAGGCCCGCAAAGCTCCGCAGTACTCCAAGCGCTGATCCCATCCCGGATCTGCACGAAAACGCCCCCGCGGTTCGCGGGGGCGTTTTCGTCGCGTCCGATCACCGTACAGCTGCTGGGCATGACTATCGTGACAGGGCCTAAGCTTGCCTGCATGGCTCGACTCTTCGGAACCGACGGCGTGCGCGGCGTCGCGAATCAGGAACTGACTGCTGAACTGGCCCTCAACCTGTCGGTTGCGGCAGCCCACACTCTCGGCGAGGCCGGGGTGTTCGGGCGGCGGCAACCGACCGCTTTGGTGGCCCGCGACCCCCGCGCCTCTGGTGAGTTCCTGGAGGCCGCGGTCTGTGCGGGGCTGGCCAGCGCCGGCGTCGATGTGCTGCGCGTCGGGGTGGTTCCCACGCCGGCTGCGGCCTACCTCGTGGGCGAGTACCGCACCGACCTCGGAGTGATGATCTCCGCATCCCACAATGACATGCCCGACAACGGGATCAAGTTCTTCGCCCGCGGCGGTGTGAAGCTCGACGACTCCTTGGAGGACGCCATCGAGGACCGAATGGGGGAGGAATGGCAGCGTCCTGTCGGGGACAAAGTGGGGCGCATCATTGACCAGCATCATGCCGTCGACTCCTACATCGCGCACCTGGTGAAGTCGTTGCGGGCCGAGAAACCCCTGGCAGGCCTGACCATCGTTCTCGACTGTGCCAATGGCGCCTCCTACGAGACCGCCATCGCTGCCTTCGAGGCGGCCGGGGCGTCGGTGACCGCCATCCATGCGTCCCCGGACGGCATCAACATCAACGCAGGCTGTGGCTCCACTCACCCCGAGGACCTGCAGAAGGCGGTGCTCTCGTCGTCGGCGGACCTCGGCCTGGCCTTCGACGGAGACGCCGACAGGTGCCTCGCGGTGGACCACGAGGGCAATCTTGTCGACGGCGACCAGATCCTCGCGATTCTCGCTCTGGCTCTGCAGGAAGACCACCGGCTGGCCTCCAACACTGTCGTCGCAACCGTGATGAGCAATCTCGGGTTGAAGCTGGCCCTCGCTGAACACGGCATCCGTATTGATCAGACCAAGGTCGGGGACCGCTACGTGCTGGAGTCGATGAGCGCCAACGGTTTCTCCCTTGGTGGGGAACAGTCCGGGCATGTGATCATGAATGAGTTCGCGACCACCGGTGACGGTGTCCTGACCGGCCTCCACCTGGCCAAGCGGGTCGCGACCACCGGTAAGTCCTTGAAGGAACTGGCCTCGGTGATGACGAAACTTCCCCAGGTGGTCATCAACGTCCGTGGCGTCGACAAGCTCCGTGCGGGGATTGACAACGAGATCACCGCCGCCGTCGCCGACGCCAGCCACGAGCTCGGCACCTCGGGCCGGGTCCTGCTGCGACCTTCCGGTACCGAACCGGTGGTGCGGGTCATGGTCGAGGCCCCGACCGACGCCCAGGCCCGCGAGGTGGCTGAAAAGCTGGCGGCCCTCGTCAAGAAGCAGCTCGCCATCTGACCAGCTGGAAGGATCAGACCTTTCGGATGGAAATGGTTTGCACCCGGTGATCCGGGCCCTTGCGGAGAATCGCGGTGGCCCGGTCCCGAGTGGTTTCGATGTTTTCACGCAGGTTCGGCCCGTTGATGGTGTTCCAAATGTGACTGCCGAACTGCAGCGCCTCCGCGCGGCTCAGCTGGGTGAAGCGTTTGAAAAAACTCCTCGGGTCGTGGAAAGCGGTGTCTCGCAGCACCATGAAACGATCCAGGAACCAGCGTTTGATGTCGGTCTCGTCGGCGTCCACGTAGACCGAGAAGTCGAAGAAATCGCTCACCGTGGCGCCTGAGCGACCGTCCGCGTCCACGCGTGCCGGCTGCAGCACGTTGAGGCCCTCGACTATCAGGATGTCGGGGCGCTCTATCACCGTCTGCTCGTCCGGGACGATGTCGTAGATGATGTGGCTGTAGACAGGGGCCGTCACCCGGGGCTCCCCGGATTTCACGTCGATCACGAACTGCAACAACGCCCGGCGATCGTAGGATTCGGGGAATCCCTTGCGTTCCATCAGGCCCCGTCTTTCCAGTTCCGCGGTCGGCAGCAAGAAACCATCGGTGGTGATCAGGTCCACCTTCGGGTTTCCCGGGGCACGACGCAGGAGTTCCCGCAGCAGACGTGCCGTCGTCGATTTCCCGACCGCCACGGAGCCCGCGACCCCGATCACGAATGGAGTGCTGCGCACCTTCAGGTTCAAAAACCGGTTCGAATTCTCGCGCAGCCGGCCCGCATTGGCGATGTAGAGGTGCAGCAGCTGGGTCAGGGGACGGTAGATCTCGGCGATGTCCTCGGGAGAGGTCGGGTCGCCTAGACCACGCAGCCGCTCGAGAGTTGCAGCATCGAGGTCGATCTCGGTGTTGTTTGCCAGCGAGGCCCAGGCACCTCGTCGCAACACCACGTAGGGTCGGGACACTTCTTCACTCCATCGGGATGGGCCGAGTCGCCAAAAATGCTAGCAGGGCGTCGCCAAGTTGGTCGGACCAAGGGGTCAGGCCGACGGGACGTCGCGGGCGATCTCTTCGAGCCAGATGCGAGGGCCGATGTCGGAGGGCATCCGCCAATCACCGCGCGGCGACAGGGAACCGCCAGGAACCACTTTCGGGCCGTTTGGGAGGGTACTGCGCTTGAACTGGTTCGTTGCGAAACGCCGCACGAAAACCTCCAACCAGTGACGGATTGCCGCCAGGTCGTAGGAGTGACGGTCCTCTTCGGGAAGCCCCGCGGGCCAGCTGCCGGTAGTCGCGTCACGCCAGGCGTGATGTGCCAGGAACGCGATCCTGCGAGGACGAAGACCGTGCCGTAGAAGGTGGTACAGGGTGAAGTCCTGTAGTTCGTAGGGGCCGATCGTCGCCTGGGTGGACTGCGGGACCTCTCCCGGTCTCGTGGGGATCAGTTCCGGGGTGATCTCGGTGTCCAGCACCGATATCAGCACCCGGTTCACCTCGTCGTCGAACTGCCCGGAGGAGACCACCCAGCGGATGAGGTGCTGGATCAGGGTCTTCGGGACCCCCGCGTTCACGTTGTAGTGGCTCATGTGATCGCCGACCCCGAAGGTGCACCAGCCGAGCGCCAGCTCCGACAGGTCACCGGTGCCCACGACGATTCCGCCGTGGTGGTTCGCGGCCCGGAACAAGAAGTCGTAGCGGATGCCGGCCTGGACGTTTTCGAAGGTGATGTCGTAGGTCTCCTCGCCATCCGAGTAGGGGTGACCGAGATCTTCCAGCATCTGTTTCGCCATGGGGCGGATGTCGACGGTGGCGAAACTCACCCCGAGGGCCTCCGAGAGTGCCTGGGCGTTGCTGCGGGTGTGTTCGGTCGTCGCGAACCCGGGCATGGTCCAGGCCAGCACATGGGTGCGGGGCAGGCCCAGGCGATCACAGGCCTTGGCGGCGACGATCAGCGCGTGGGTGGAGTCCAGGCCCCCCGAGACCCCGATGCACAGGCGTGGCGCATGGGCTGGGTCGCCGCCGCCGATGGCCAGCATGCGCCGTTCCAGGCCGGAGACCTGGATGTTGTAGCCCTCGTAGCAGTCCTGCTCCAAACGGTCGGAATCGTTGGGCACGAACGGGAAGCGGTCCACGGGGCGCTCCAGCCCGAGATCTCCCACCGGGGGGGTGAGGGTGAAACTGACCACCTCGTGGCGTAGGGGGCCGTCCAGACCCCGGAGGTTGTCGTCGAAGGACCCCTGGCGCAGTCTTTCCTGGCGGATGCGTTCCAGGTCGACGTCGGCGACGGTGAGTCGCGCTGAGTCGGGGAAACGTTCGCCCTCCGCGAGGAGGGAACCGAGTTCGTGGATGATCGTTTGTCCGTCCCACGACAGGTCTGTGGTGGACTCCCCGAACATTGCCGCCGCGTAGACGTGGGCGGCCAGGCAACGGCTCGACGTGGCGGCGGCGAGTGCTCGCCGGTCGGCTGCCTTCGCGATGGTGATGGGAGAGGCCGACAGGTTCAGCAACACGGTCGCTCCGGCCAGGGCGGCGAGGTGGCTGGGTGGCACCGGAACCCACATGTCTTCGCAGATCTCGACGTGGATCCGGAGGTCGGGAACGTCGGAGGCGGCGAAGATCAGGTCGTTTCCCACAGGAATCAGCGTCCCCCAGTCGGGGATGTCCACCGTGGGCGGCAGGTCGTTCGTTCCCGGGGCGAAGTGACGCTTCTCGTAGAACTCCCGGTAATTGGGGAGATAGGACTTGGGGACGATTCCTCGTATTTCGCCGCTCTGGATCACCACGGCGCAGTTGTACAGCCGGTTGCCCAGCGCCACGGGGGCGCCGACGGCGAACAGGGGGCGGAGTTCCGCGCTCTCCCGGCGCAGCCGAGCCACGGCCTCGTGGACGGCATCCAGCAATGAATCATTGAGCAACAGGTCGTCAATGGCATAACCGCTGATGCCCAGCTCGGGGAAGGCCGCCGCGGCCACGCTCCGTTCGTGTGCCTCGCGCACCACCTCGAGGGTGCGGCTCGCGTTGGTGGCCGGATCGAAATCGGCGACGGGCAGCGTCGCGGCGGCCACCCGGGCGAAACCTTGGGCGTAGGCATTGAAGAAGTCCATGCGGGAAGCATAGTGAGGACTTGCGGTGTTCCGGTGTCGGGTTGGCCGGCTTTTGCGGGCCTGTGCAGGGCCCGGACCCCCAATAGTAATTGAAGAGTTGACGATAGTATTGCTGGTGGAGCCGAAGGTGAGGGTCAAGAAACGTGCATTTTTGATGTACAGTTTGCCAACGTGTGTGGAATCGTTGGATACCTCGGAAGCCGCGATGGGCGGCAGATCGTCATCGACGGACTTCGTCGACTCGAATATCGCGGCTACGACTCGGCGGGCATCGCCGTCGTCGCCGACGGTGAACTGTACACCCGCAAGAAGGCGGGCAAGATTGCAAACCTGGCGGCTGCCATCGAGGCTGACCCGCTGCCGGAGTCGGGAACGGCCATCGGCCACACCCGCTGGGCCACCCACGGGGCGCCCATCGACGCGAACTCCCACCCGCACGTCGCGGGCCGGATCGCCATCGTGCACAACGGCATCATCGAGAATCACGCGGCGCTGAGGGAGGACCTGGACGTCGAATTCGCATCCGAGACCGACTCTGAGGTTGCGGCTCACCTGTTGGCCCGTGAGGTCTCCGCCGGCGCGGATCTGGTCTCTGCCATGCGGGCGGTCGTGACTCGCTTGGAGGGTGCGTTCACGCTGGTGGCGGTTGATGCCGCCGACCCCGACCGGATCGTCGCGGCCCGCCGCAACTCCCCGCTCGTGGTGGGTATCGGCGACGGCGAGTACTTCCTCGCTTCGGATGTCGCCGCCTTCATCGAACACACCCGCGACGCGATGGAGCTCGGGCAGGACCAGGTGGTCGAGCTGACCCGTGACGGCGTGGTCGTCACGAATTTCGACGCCACCCCCGCCGATACCCGCAGGTTCCACGTCGATTGGGATCTCAGCGCCGCCCAGAAGCAGGGCTACGACTGGTTCATGCGCAAGGAGATCTTCGAGCAGCCTCGTGCGGTGGCCGACACCCTGCTCGGACGCACCAACGAGCTCGGCGAGATCGTCCTCGATGAGATCCGCATCAGCCCTGAGGAGCTGAGGAGCATCAACAAGATCGTCATCGTGGCCTGCGGTACCGCTTTCTACGCAGGCCTGGTGGCGAAGTACGCCATCGAGCACTGGACTCGCGTCCCCTGCGAGGTGGAACTGGCCAGCGAGTTCCGCTACCGCGACCCCATCATCGACCCCACCACCCTGGTGGTGACCATTTCCCAGTCCGGAGAGACCGCCGACACCCTCATGGCGATCCGGCACGCCCGCGAGCAGCACGCGAAGGTGGTCGCGATCTGCAACACCAACGGCGCGACCATCCCGCGCGAGTCCGACGCGGTCATCTACACCCATGCCGGGCCGGAGATCGGGGTGGCCTCCACCAAGGGTTTCACCACTCAGCTCATCGCCTGCTATCTCCTCGGTCTCTACCTGGCGCAGGTGCGGGGCACGAAGTACGCCGACGAGATCGGCGGGGTGTTGAAGGAGCTGGAGCGGATGCCCGAGGAGCTGCAGGAGCTCCTGGACGCCCAGGAAAACGTCCTCAACCTGGCGGCCGAGCTGAAGGATGAGCCCTCGATCCTGTTCCTGGGACGCCACGTCGGCTATCCCGTCGCCCTTGAGGGTGCTTTGAAGCTCAAGGAGCTGGCCTACATCCACGCCGAAGGCTTCGCCGCTGGCGAGTTGAAGCACGGCCCGATCGCCCTGATCAGCGAGGGTCTGCCGATGTTCGTGGTGGTACCCCCGTACAGCCGGGACCAGCTGCGTGACAAGGTGATCTCCAACATCGCGGAGGTGCGCGCCCGGGGCGCCCGCACCATCGTGCTGGCGGAGGCCAACGACGCCGATGCCCGCGCTCACGCCGATCACTTCATCGAACTGCCGCGGGTGTCCACGCTGCTGCAGCCGCTGCCCGCCATCGTGCCGCTGCAGCTGTTCGCCTGTGAGGTCGCCACCCTCCGCGGCCACGACGTCGATCAGCCCCGTAACCTGGCCAAGTCGGTGACGGTGGAGTAACCCAGGGGTGGGCTCATGATCGTCGGCATCGGCACGGACCTGTGCGTCGTCGAGCGGTTCGAGGCGATGCTGAGGCGTCGCCCCGGGGTTGCTGAGCGCCTTCTGACACCTGAGGAACGTGCGCTTCCTGTGCAGTCGCAGGCCGCACGGTTCGCGGCGAAGGAGGCCCTCGCCAAGGCGCTCGGCAGCCCCGGAGGCATGAGCTGGCTGGACGCGGAGGTGGTCAGCTCCGAGGCCGGGGTGCCGTCGTTCGTGGTGACCGGAACCGTTGCCGAGCGACTCGCGGAACTGGGGGTCGCCCGAATCCACCTCAGCGTCTCCCACGACGGTGGATTCGCAAGCGCCACGGTGGTGTGCGAGGCGTGACCGACGTCGTGACGACCGGGGAGATCGTGGCCTGGTGGCCGGTTCCGGGTGCGGCGAGCCACAAGTACACGCGCGGCGTGGTCGGAATCGACGCCGGTTCTCGGCAGTATCCGGGAGCTGCTCTGCTGGCGATCGCGGGTGCGCTCGGTGCCGGGCCCGGGATGGTGCGCTATCTCGGCTCTGCTCCCCGTGATCTCGTGGTGGGGCGTTTCCCGAGCGTCGTGCTCGCCGACGGGCAGGTCCAGGCCGTGGTCGTCGGATCGGGCTGGGGAGCTCCGGACGACGCCGCGGCCCGTTTTCAGGTGGCGCTGGAACGACGGGTGCCGCTGGTGGTCGATGCGGACGCGCTCAGGCTGAGCGAGCTCAAGCCGGGCGTTTCCGCGAATTCTATCAG
>ERZ773014.322-NODE-322-length-33109-cov-9.711442_pt1 | contig 33109 bp, 43 predicted proteins | sample MGYA00580841_ERZ773014 | MGnify/ENA primary metagenome ERZ773014 (study PRJEB29015, sample SAMEA2737989) | human oral metagenome | biome: human oral; feature: human-associated habitat; material: dental | place: China | collected 2067 ... | reverse complement strand
TCCCCCTGAATAACACAGAAACCAGCCGGTCCAACCCCGCCCGGAATAAACTTTGCGCAGGCCTGCCATGCTTCTTCACCTTGATCGGTCGCCGTTTATCTTCTGCTTCCCCCGCGCGGCAGGACAGCACAAAGCCTATCGCCAGCACTGACATCAACCTGTCTATCTTCGCCGGTGCCGTCATATGTGTGTCTTCCAGGTTGAATCCTTTGCTTTTCAGGCTGCCAAACAGCGTCTCTATCTGCCAACGCTCGCCGTATGCTTCAATCCCCTTGCCCTCTTTGTCACTGCAAACCACCAGAAGTTGCCCGTCGGTCAGACGGGTAGCCTCAAGATAGTGTTGTTGCCCATACAGCATCACCGGCCCCAATCTTTTCCCTTCACCTGTTTTCAGCGCCCGAAAGTGGCTCTTCAACGCCCGCCTTGTGCCACCTTTTCCCGCTATCTGCGCGTTCTCCTTGCAGCGGATGCAGTAAGAAATCCCTGCTTGACGCAGATACGCCAGCCATTCATTGTCAATGAATTCCCGGTCAGCATAGAGGGTTTCGATATGGACTTCGGGAAAGGTCTCACGGAAAAGTTCCAGCAAAACCATTCGTTCGCCTGTGTTGGAGTTCCCCTTTTTATCCAGCGTTTCCCACAGTAGTACCGGGATAGACCACGCCAGACGACGGTCAGCGCCAGGATGTTGATACAGGATTTACCGTATTCCCATGTTGTGCGGTCGAGGGTGAGGCGGACGTTTTGCCAGCCGAAAACCGAGAAGACGAAGCGGGCAACATCGGTTCTGCCGATAAGATTCCCGGCAAAGAAACGCTGCATACGGCGATAGATGGATTCCGGCTTGGCCTTTAAGGTGTTCTTTAAGATGTCGGAAAACCCGCTGGAATTTGGCATGGTGTGCGTCGTCGCAAAACTTACACTTTGCTATTTTTTTCAGCGGGTTTTGTTTTTTTGTCGTGTACGAAGACCGTTGCTATAAGGAATAGAAAAAGGCTAGAAGTAATAGAAAAAGAACGGGCCATTTATGCGGATAAAAGCTCACGGCAAAGATAACCGCCGCATCTTGCCAGAAAGAGACCTAAGATACAGTATGATATACAAGGCCGTGAATAATAAACCACTGATGGAGCTATAGATAGAGAAGGCTGTTATCGGAAGTGCACTATGTTGTAGAACGCTGCTTTGGCACCTTCTATCACAAATTCATGATACGGCGAATGAAATACTTTGGATTAAAAAAGAGTACAAACCCTGTTATAAATCTACTGAAAGCAGCAAATAAAGCATAGAGTTTTGAAAGGAACTGTCAATTGTCTAGAGTTAATAGAACAATACTGGCAACAGAATAGAGAGAAAAGGCAGAAATTTACACCAATTCAGAATCTAGGAAATTTAGAGAATTGAAGAAAAATTAAGAGAAAAGATTATAATTGGTCTTAGGATGGAAAAAGGAATTTATTTAGAAAAAGAAATGATTGAAAATTTTGAAATAAATAAGGTTATAGATAAATATATTAAATTAAAATTTTTAAAAAAATATATTGGAGAAGGTCGGAAAAGAATATATTTGTTTAACTGAAGAAGGTAAAAACTATGCAAATATTATATGGCAAGAACTAGTATAGTGTGATATAATTTAACTTAAGTTAGATTAATAAAAACTTTAAATAGGAGGTTAAAAAAGTATGTATTCAAAAAAAATAGACAAAAAATGGCAAGATAGATGGAAAGAAGAAGGAATATATAAGTTTAATAAAAATAATAAAGGTGAAAAATTATATGTTTTAGAAATGTTTTCATATCCATCAGGAGCAAAATTACATTTAGGACATTGGTATAATTATGGATTAACAGATTGTTATGCAAGACTTCAAAAAATGAGAGGATATAATGTATTTCATCCAATGGGATTTGACTCATTTGGACTTCCTGCAGAAAATTATGCAATAAAAACAGGTGTACATCCAGAAATATCTACAAAACAAAATATAGAAAATATGAAAGTACAATTAAGTGAAATGGGAGCATCATTTGATTGGAGTTATGAAATTAAGACACATGAACCAGAATATTATAAGTGGACACAATGGCTTTTCACATACCTATATAAAAAAGGACTTGCATATAAAAAAGAAGCACCTGTAAATTTTTGCCCATCATGTAATACAGTTCTTGCAAATGAACAAGTAATACAAGGTGAATGTGAAAGATGTGGAAGCACTATAGAAAGAAGAAAATTAAGTCAATGGTTTTTTAAAATAACAGATTATGCAGAAGAATTATTAACAGGACTTGAAAAATTAGATTGGCCTGAACTTACTAAAAAGATACAACAAAATTGGATAGGAAAAAGTACTGGTGCAGAAATAGAATTTAATGTAGAAGGAAAAGATATTGTACTTACAGCATATACAACAAGACCAGATACACTTTATGGAGTATCATTTGTTGCAGTAGCACCCGAATCAGATATTGCAAAAAAATTAATAACAGAAGATCATAGAAAAGAAGCAGAAGAATACATACAAAAAACTTTAAGTAAATCAGATATTGAAAGACAGTTTACAGATAGAGAAAAGACACTTGCATATACAGGAAGTTATGCGATAAACCCTATAAATGGAAAGAAAGTACCAATAATTTTAGCAGATTATGTTTTAGAAAGTTATGGAACAGGTATTGTAATGGGAGTACCTGCACATGATGAAAGAGATATGGAAACAGCTAAAAAATATAATATAGAAATAATACCAGTTATAGACGAAAATGGTATTATGATAAATTCAGATAGATTTAATGGGTTAAAAGCAGAAGATTTTAAAAAGTTAGTAGTAGAAGAGTTAGAAAAACAAGGAAAAGGAAGAAAAGCAGTAAAATATAAATTAAAAGATTGGCTTGTATCAAGACAAAGATATTGGGGAGCACCAATTCCAATAATATATTGTGATGATTGCCGGAGAAGTTCTAGTAGAAGAAAAAGATTTACCAGTACTTCTTCCAAAAGATGTAGAATTTAAACCAGATGGAAAATCACCACTTGCAAAATCAGAAGCATTTGTAAACTGCAAATGTCCAAAATGTGGAAAAGCTGCTAAAAGAGAAGTAGATACATTAGATACATTTGTATGTTCATCATGGTATGAATTAAGATATCCCTTTAACAAAGAAACTAAAGTACCATTTGTTAAAGGTGAAATAGATGAATATGTTCCGGTAGATACATATGTAGGAGGAAAAGAACATGCAGCAATGCATCTTATCTATTCAAGATTTATATATAAGGCATTAAGAGATGGTGGATATTTAAAATCAGATGAACCATTTACAAGATTAATACACCAAGGGCTAATATTAGGACCAGATGGTAACAAGATGAGTAAATCAAAAGGAAATACAGTATCACCAGATGATTATGTAGAAAAATATGGTTCTGATGCTTTAAGATTATGGTTAATGTTTGGATATGCATATGAAGAAGGTGGACCATGGAATGAAGATGGTATAAAAGGTATAAGTAAATACATCCAAAGAGTGGAAAATTTAGCAGATAGAATTATATCAAATGAAGTTTTAACAAAAGAAGTATCTAAAGAAGATATAGAAGAACTTAAACATATATTAAATAGAACAATATTTGGAGTTGAAAAAGATATTATACGTTTTTCATTTAATACAGCAGTTGCAAAACTTATGGAACTTACAAATGAAATGATTAGAATTGAAAATAAATATGGAAATGTAAAAGAGCTTAGAGAAACATTTAAAACATTTGTAAACATATTAGCTCCAATGGCACCACATTTATCAGAAGAATTATGGGAAAAGCTTGGAGAAAAAGAAAGTGTACATTTATCTAAATATCCTAAATATGATGAAAACTATTTAGAAAGAAATACTATAACAATAGCTGTACAAATAAATGGTAAATTAAAAGATACAATTGAAATAGAAAAAGGTGAAGAAAAAGAAAAAGTTTTAGAAAAAGCAAAACAAAAAGAAAAGGTAATTACAACACTTGAAGGTAAAGAAATTATAAAAGAAATATATGTACAAGACAAGATTGTAAATATTGTTGTAAGATAATAATATAAGAACAGGAAGAAAAATTATAACTTCCTGTTTTTTAAATATAAAGAAGTATGAGAGAAAACAAATGATATGAAGTTGACATAAAATTAAAATGATACTAAAATATATCTATATCAAAATATATTTTAATTTAAAATTAGATTTAAAGGAGTGATTTTCATGAAAAAAAATCTTAGTTTAGTATTAATGGTATTAGCAGTTAATAGCTTTGGAGTAAATCCATCAACCAATTCACGAAATACAGGAAGTTATGGAAAAAATAATCGGAGCAAGAGAGTTGAGATAGATATTTACAATATCAAAGAAAAAGTTCAAATTGTAAATATATCTGAACTTGAGGGAAAAACGTTTATAATTGAGGGAAAAGCATATATCATCCCACAAAATAATATCTTGTATGTGGGTAGAGTCAATTCTCAAGGAAGAATTGATCTTGAAAAAGAGTTAAAATTCAAAAAATTAGATGATAATTGTATTACAGTAGATAGAGGGAAAACTTGCTTTACTGTCAGAAGTAGTAATATGTTACCCGAGTTAATTCGGGTAAGTGATGGAAAAACAATCAGTACAGGCTATTGGAAAAACAAAGAATTTCATAATTTTTTGCTAAATTGGAAAGGAAAATAAGCTAAGAAAAGAGATAAAAATACCTAGATGTTTAACATTTAGGTATTTTTTTAATATCAAGAGGTTATAAAAATGTTACAAATGTAGAAAAGATAATATATATAATATAGCATTTAATTATAATAAGTGAAAAAGGAGAAAGGAAATTGAAAATATTACAAAAGAAAAAACGGAATAACATTACTTGCATTAGTAATAACAATAATAATAATGCTGTTATTAGCAGGCCTAGCTATTCAAATGACTTTAGGAGAAAATGGGCTTTTTGCAAAAGCTACAAATTCTAAAAAAGAACAATCAAAATCAGAATTATATGAAACAGCAAAAATTGAATATTTAAATTTAAAAACAAAAGCAATAGAAGAAGGAAGACAAGATCCACCAATAAGTGAAGTATTATCTACAACTAATTTTTTATCAAAATATAATGTTGATGGGAGTAATATAACAGATAAAAAAGGAGAGGTTATAGATACAAGAGATAACCTTTTAGATAAATTAGATGGAATGAGTTCATCAGATGTTCCTATAACTCCAAGTGCACAAACATATCCAACACAAAGTTATCCAAAAACAGTAGATGGTGTAACAATACAAGAACAAGATAAGGATAAATTAATATTAAAGATAAAGATAAAAGAACAGACAAAACTTGCGATAAGACCTAACACATATATTCCAGATCCATATAATATACAAGTAGAATGGGGAAACTGGGGATATAATTCATTTAGACCAGAATATAATCAGCAATCTGAACATGAATATTATCCAGGAGAATTTACTATGAAAATAACTGGGGCAAAATCTTTTTCTTTAGAAAGTACAGAATGGAGATATGATAAATTTGAAGTTACAGTATTACATTGGGGTAAATTTGAGGATGATTCAAATGAACAAAATAATATAAGATTATATTCAGTAAAAGATATAAAAATGCCAGAGCCCAATAATGTAACAGTTGAATATAATCAAGCAACTATAGCAAATATACCAGAAGATCTATTTAAATATAAGCCTACAAGAAAAAATATGAGTTGTTTTCAAAGTTGCTCTAATATAACAAGTGTGCCCTCAAACTTATATAAGTATAATATAGGAATGACAACATTAAATAATGCATTTATAAATTGTTATAGTATAACAAATATTCCGGAAGGATTATTTAAATATAATCAAAATTTAACTAGTATTTATGGTCTGTTTTCAAATTCACAAATAACAACAATACCAGAAAATATATTTAAATTTAATAAAGAATTAATAACAGTATCAAACATTTTTGGGAATTCAAGAATAACAAGTATACCAGAAAACTTGTTTAAATATAATATTAAATTACAAACTATTAATAGTTTATTTTCAGGAAGTAGTAATATAACAAATGTGCCAGAAAACTTATTTAAATATAATACAGAAGTAATAACTTTTAATAGTACTTTGAGTAGTTTATCTAATTTAGAAAATATACCAGAAAACTTATTTAGTAATAATAAAAAAGTGACTAATTTTAATCAAACTTTTATGTATAATCCTAAATTAAAGGAAATACCAGAAAATTTATTTAAGAATAATACAAAAACAATTGATTTTTCAGGAATATTTCAAGGATGTAGTCTAATAACAAAAATTCCAGGAAGCCTATTTGATAATAATCCAGATGCAAAAAAATTTAATAATGCTTTTTCTTCATGTAGTAAATTAAATAATATACCATGGAATTTATTTTCGAATAATAATAAAGCAGATGAATTTAGGGGAACATTTGCTGGTCCTAATGAATTGTATTATCTATCATTACCAAATAGATTATATTCATTACAAGAATCACAGTATAGGGGAATATTTGCAGGATGTAATAGTGCAAGTAATTATAATAGTATACCAGATTCATGGAAATCTTGGTAATAATTAATTATTTTATATTATAAAATTATTGAAAAATATAAAAATAATGATATACTTATTTTAGTAATAAATTAAAAAAATAATCTAGTAAAACAAAATTGTTATGCTAGAGGAGAAAGGAAAGGGATCAAAAATGATCTTAAAAGTAGGTATAAACAAAAGGGGTATCAACGGAAATGTTGATACATATGTTTATGATGCAAAATATTCATTTTCAGATATTGAAAAAATGAAAAAGATTGCAAACAATTTTGTTCAAAATATTCCTTTAGAGTATCAGGAAATTGAAATCTACAACTATGACATTAATTCAATAGCGAAACTAGAGTTTATAGAAGTCGTGAAAGCTTTTATAAATTGCAAAAGAGAGATAAAGGTATACCATATGGTATATGATAATAATACAGATGGATATATAAGACATAGAATAAAATAATGTATAAAAATATCTAGTTAGATCTGTATAAAATTGATTGAATTAAAAAAATGCACTATTAATTTAAAAGATTAATAGTGTATTTTTATATCCTATATATAAGTTATAAAAAAGAGTTGACATAAAATCTGGATTAAGTTATACTATTACAGTAACAAAAAAATAAAATTTATATGTGTTTCATAATTAAGGAACACAGAGGAGGAGATCATGAAAAAAACATTATTATTAGGAATCTTATTATTATCAGCAGGGATAATTAAAGCAGAAAATAGTAAAGTTAAATGGAATGAATTAGAAGTTCAGACCATGAACTTTGATAAAGAAATAATTATAAAAGACGGTAGAATTTTAAGAAAAGGAAATTATGATAAAGGTAAGTTTGTTGAAAAATCAAATGCTGAGATAATTTCTGAAGATAATGAAAAAATATGCACAAAGAAAGAATGTGTATATATAAATGAAAATAATATGCCTATTATCGAATTAGAAAATGGTAAAATAGAGGAAGGAAGTTGGTCATTTGGACCAGCGAAATTAAAACTTGAAAGAGCAATGACAAATTATGACAAATAAAAAATATTTTTTTTAGTCAACCAATTTAATTGGTTGGCTTTTTTGTATATCTTTTTATCTTAGTGTGTTATACTAGATATATGGAAAATATAAGGATAGAAGGACAAATATATAATATAATATATTCAAATGCAAACGGATTTAAAATAATGACTGTAAATAGTGAAGGAAAAATATATACAGTAAAAGGATTACTTCCAATGGTAAATGTTGGAGACTATATAGATATAACAGGGAAATATGTAGAACATAAAGAATATGGAATGCAAATAGAGGTTATAACATATGAAAAAGTAACACCAAAAGGAGAAGTACAAATACTTGAATATTTATCATCAGGAGTTTTAAAAGGTGTTCGGAGAAAAAACAGCACAAAGGATAGTAGAAGCATTTCGGAAAAGATGCACTAGAAGTAATATATGAATCACCAGGAAAACTTGCACAGGTACAAGGGATAAGTAAGAATAAGGCAAATGAAATATCACAAGAATATAGGGAAAAAAGAGAATTTTTTAATATTTTAGAATATTTAAAAAAATATAATTTGAGTATAGAAAATGTAACACAAATATATAATGAATATGGTATAAATACTGTAGAGATAATAAAGAATAACCCATATGTAATATTAGATATAGTTGGTAGAATTGGATTTTCAGAAATAGATAATATAGCAGTAGAAAATGGTATAGCTTTAAATAGTTTAGAAAGATTAGAAGCAAGTATAAAATATGCTATGAAACTTGCAGAACAAAATGGACATACATATGTAAATAAACAGAAATTGGTCGATTTTGTTGTAGGAATAACAGGTGCGGAAGAAGAATATGTATTACATGCAATAAATGAACTTTCTATGAAAAGATATTTAGATATAGAAAAAGAAAAAATATCATTAGAATCACTTTCAATTGCAGAACTTGAGATAGCAACAAAATTAGAAATATTAAAAAATGCAAAAATAAAAAAGATAAAAAATGTATTAGATAAGATAATAGAAATAGAATCAGAAGAAAATATAGCACTTACAACAGAACAAAGAACAGCAATAATATCAGCATTAGAAAATAATGTTACAATAATAACAGGTGGACCACGGAACAGGTAAGACAACAATAACAAAGTTTTTAGTAGAAATATATAATAGAGAAGAACTAAAAATAGAAATTGCAGCACCTACAGGAAAAGCAGCAAAAAGAATATCTGAAGTAACAGGACATACAGCAAGTACTGTACATAGATTGTTAGAAATAGGAAAATATGAGGATAGTAGTATAGAAAAGATATTTTTAGATATAAAACCGATATATGCAGATATTGTAATAATAGATGAAGCATCAATGATGGATACATATCTAATTACATATATAGTAAGAGCAGTTCAAAAAGGAACAAGACTTGTGATAATTGGTGATATAAACCAACTTCCATCTGTAGGACCACGGAAAAGTATTAGAAGATTTAATAGAATCAGAGATGTTAGAAGTTGTAAGACTAAATAAGATTTTTAGACAAGCAAGTAAAAGTAATATAATATTAAATGCACATAGAGTAAATGAAGGAAAAAAATTAGAAATAGTAGATGATGAAAATCATATAAAAGATTTAGAATTATATTATGTAAGTAATATGGAAATGATGAAAACAATATTATTTAAAAAACTTGAAGAAGAAATTAAAAAAAGTAGTATGAGAGAGTTTTTTTTAAGTTCACAAATACTTACTCCGACTAAAAAAGGAATACTTGGAACAGAAAATTTAAATAAAGAAATTCAAGAAATATATAATACATATGAAAAACAAAAATTTAAAACTTTTCGGAAAAGTAGAAATAAGAGAAAAAGATAGAATAATGCAAATCAAGAATAATTATGATATGATATGGCAACAAAAAAACTTTGTAGGAACTCGGAGTATTTAATGGAGAAATGGGATGGGTAGAATATATATCACCAAAAGAAAAAATAGTACATATTCAGTTTGATGATGGAAAAGAATGTGATTATCTATTTAATGAATTAGAAGAAATAGTACATTCATATGTAATAACAATACATAAATCACAAGGAAGTGAGTTTGATACTGTTATAATGGTAATACCGCCAGGAGTACCAAAATTACTTACAAAAAACTTATTATATACAGGAATATCAAGAGCAAAGAAAAAACTAATATTAATAGGTTATGAAATGACAATAAATAAAATGATAGCAACAGAAAGACAAGATAAAAGAAATACAAATTTAAAGATTAAATTAAGAGAGAAGATAGGGAAAAAATGAAGAAAAAATATGAAAAAAAAGAAGAAAGAAAAGAGAGAAGAGACAAGAAAGTAGATAATACTTCTTTTAAAGGAAAAGAAAGAGAAAAAGGAAGTATAATAAGAAAAGAAAAAAACTTAAATTATGAAGAAGAACAAGTAAGAAGTATAAGTGATAATATGTATGACTTTACAGGAGAAACTGAAAAACAAAGTTATATATATGGAAGAAATGCAGTAGCAGAATTATTGAAATCAGGACAAACTATAAACAAGGTGTGGATATCTAAAGAAGCAAGAGGAAATGATTTAGAAAAAATGATTTCAGAATTAAAAAAAGAAAAAATTGTATATATATTTGTAGATAAAGAAAAATTAGATACAATACAAGAAAACAATCAAGGAATAATTGCAAGTATAAATCCATTTGAATATGTAGAAATAGATGAAATATTAAAAGAAAAAGAAATAAGAAATGAAGACTCTTTTATACTAGTGCTTGATAAAATAGAAGATACACATAATTTAGGAGCAATTATAAGAGTGGCAGAAGCGGCAGGAGTACATGGGATAATAATACCAAAGAGAAATGCAGCAGGTGTAACACCACTTACAATAAAAACATCAGCAGGTGCAGTAAGCCATATTAAAATTGCAAGAGTAACAAATATTGTACAAACATTAAAAGAATTAAAAGAAAAAGGAATGTGGGTTGTAGGAACAGATTTAGACACAGATAATATGTATACAAAAACAAATCTAACTGGAGATATGGCAGTAGTTATAGGTAATGAAGAAAAAGGTATAAGTAGGCTTGTAAAAGAAGAATGTGATATTTTAGTAAAAATACCAATGATTGGAAAAGTACAATCACTTAATGCATCAGTTTCTGCAGGGATTATAATATATGAAATAATAAGGCAAAGACTTGAAAAACTTGGATAAAATAGATATAATGTAAATGAATTTTAATAAATGAGGGAGAAAAAATGAAAAACATTAAAGAGAAAATTGCAAAAGCAAGTGAAAAAGGTGGAGGACTTTTAACAGAGTTCAAAGAATTTGCAATGAAGGGTAATGTCATTGATATGGCTGTCGGTGTTGTGATAGGTGGTGCATTTGGAAAAATTGTAACATCTCTTGTAAATGATATTATAATGCCACTTGTATCTGTAATAACAGGAAATATTGATTTTTCTAACTTAAAATATGTGCATTCATATATGAATTCTGCAGGTGAAAAAGCAGAAATAGTTGTAAAATATGGTTCATTTATGAATACAATTATAGACTTTTTAATAGTAGCTTTTTGTATTTTCATGGTTATAAAAGTTATGAATTCTACAAAGAAAAAGTTTGAAAAGGAAGAAAAAGCAGAAGAAGTAAAAGTAGATGAAAATACTGAACTATTAAAAGAAATAAGAGATTTATTAAAAAATAATAAATAAAAAGGGGAGGAATAAAAAATGAAAAAAGATATAAGAAAAACAAATATTGTATGTACAATAGGACCAGCATCAGAATTTAGAATAAAAGAATTAATAGAAGCTGGAATGGGAGTTGCAAGAATAAACTTCTCACATGGTGGAAAAGAAGAACAACAAGAAAAAGTTGAAAGAATTAAAAAAATAAGAGAAGAAATGGGTGTTCCACTAGCAATAATGTTAGATACACAAGGGCCAGAAATAAGACTTGGAAGATTTTCAAAAGATATAGATGAAAAACAACATATAACAGAAGGTATGGAAATAATCTTAACAAATGATGATAGACTTGCAGATGGTAAGTATTTCTCAATATCATATAAACAATTATGGAAAGATGTTAAGCCAGGATCAACAATTTTAATAGATGATGGTGCATTAGTATTAAAAGTAGAAAAAATTGAAAATGAACAAATATTCTGTAAAGCAGTTAATAATGCAATATTAAAAGAAAGAAAAAGTATAAATGTTCCTGGAGCAATATTAAGACTTCCAGCATTAAAAGAAAAAGATATAAATGATTTATTATATGGTATAGAAGCAGGATTCGATTATATTGCAGCATCATTTATAAGAAATAAAAATGATATAAAAGCTATAAGAGACCTATTAAAAGAAAATGGTGGAGAAAGAATTAAGATAATTGCTAAAATAGAAAATCAAGAAGGTATCGAAAATATTGAAAGTATTATAGATGCAGCAGATGGTGTAATGGTAGCAAGAGGTGATTTAGCAGTAGAAATACCATATGAAGAAGCACCTTTCTATCAAAAACAAATGATCAAAGTAGCAAAAAGATTAGGAAAACCTGTAATCGTTGCAACACAAATGCTTGAAAGCATGAGTTCAAATCCAAACCCAACAAGAGCAGAAGTAAGTGATGTTGCAAATGCAGTATATGATGTAACAAGTGCAGTTATGTTATCAGGAGAAACAGCAGCAGGAAAATATCCAGTAGAATGTGTTAAAGCAATGAACAAAATAGCTAGAAATGCAGAACAACATATAAACTATGCTAAGAGATTAAGATTAGATGAAAGAGAATATGAAACTTTAGATGACAAGATTGCAGAAATAACAGTTAGTACAGCACATAAGATAGGTGCAGATGCAATTGTTACATATACAAAAACTGGTAGATCAGTAGAAAAATTAGCAGGATTTGGTGCAGTTAGTCCAATACTTGCTATAACAGATGATAAAAAAACATATAATCAGTTATCATTAATATGGAATGTTACACCATTATTAGTAAAATCTAAAGAAACAATAACAAAGACAATTGAAGAAGGAATACATATCTTCAAAGAAAAAGGAATCATTGAAAATGGTGACTTACTATATTTAGCAGGTGGAAGAGAATATCTATCTGGTGTTAAAGAAAGTAAGAGAATAGGTGGAATTGTTATAGCATAATAGACTATAAAAGGAGATCGATATGGAAAATGAAGATATTAAAAAGATAATAGTAATTGCAATAATTGTATTAGCATTAGCAATATTAATTAAATTATTATTACCATTAGTAGTTATAATATTAGTTATTTTAGGAGTTATAATTATAGTTAAAACTTTGGAAAATGGAAATATAGAAAAGTCTGCAAAAGAAGTTATAGATTTTATCTGTAAATATTTTAAAGATATATTTACATTTGGAAAAGGTTCTAAAAAAGAAAGTGATGAAGAAGAAAAAATAATAATTGACGATTCAAAAGTAAAAGAAACAAAGAAAAAAAATAATAATGGAACTAAAAAACAAATTAAAAAAACAACTACAAAATCTAAAAAAGAAGGAAAATAGTATATAAGTAAATATGGGTCTTAAGTTTAAATATAAATATAGTAAGCTTTAAGACTCATATTATATTATTATTTATTATTATAATAAAAAAGTAAAAAAAGATTTGAAATTTTATTGACAAATAGTTATTCATATTGTATTATATATGAGTAGCAGCAAGGGCTATTAGCTCAGTAGGTTAGAGCACTTGACTTTTAATCAAGGTGTCCCGCGTTCGAGTCGCGGATAGCTCACCAGCTCCAAAAGGAGTTGCTGGCCCATTGGTCAAGGGGTTAAGACATCGCCCTTTCACGGCGGAGACATGGGTTCGAATCCCGTATGGGTCACCATTGCCACTGTAGCTCAGATGGTAGAGCAACTGACTTGTAATCAGTAGGTCATCAGTTCGATTCTGATCAGTGGCTCCAATGGAGATATGACATATCTTATGGTATGTCTTTTTTTTATGTTAAAAAAGATAATAAGAGTTTTATTAAAATTAAAAGCAATAAATTGAAAGAATATAAGGAATATAATGATAGAAAACATATTATGATAGATAATATGAAATAATATATAAGATTAATGAAGAAGAAAAAAGAAAAAAAGAAAAAATAAAAAAATCCGAAATTATATTCGGATCTTTTTATTTTGTAATCTTAAAGAATTTAATATAACAGTTAAACTACTAAATATCATAGCAATACTTGCAAACATTGGTGTTATAGAAATACCAAAAGGTTTAAATATACCAATTGCAAGAGGTATCATAAGAGCATTATAGAAAAATGCCCAGAATAGGTTTTCTTTTATTGTAGTTAAAGTATATTTACTTATTTGTATAAGTTTTATTATAGACTCTAAATTATTGTTTAAAAGTATAACATTTGCAGAGTCTATAGCAATATCTGTACCACTTTTAACACTTACACCAATATCTGAGTTTATAAGTGCGATACTATCATTAATTCCATCACCACACATCATAACAACTTGTTTTTCTTCTTTTAATTTAGTTATTATATTTGCTTTATCTTGTGGAAGTACATTTGAAATTATTTTTGATATTCCTAAAGTATTTCCGAACTTTTTCTGCAACAGTATCATTATCACCTGTAAGCATTATAGTTTGTATATTGTTTTTATTTAATATTGATATAATTTCTTTACTATTATCTCTTAAGATATCATTTACTCCAATAAGACCAATTATATTATTATTTTTAATTACATATATAATACTATTATTATCATTAGATAAATTTTCTTCATCTAATATATGATTATTTTCTATATTAATATTATATTTAGACAATATTTTTCTATTTCCAAGTAATATAGTTGAATTTTCTATAATTCCTTTAATTCCATAACCTGGTATATTTTCAAAATTTTTAACTTCTTTAATTTGTATATTATTATTTTGTATATATTCAGAAAATGCTGTTGAGATTGGATGTGATGATTGTAATTCTAAACTACCAGCAAGTGTTATAAGTTCATTATTATTTAAATTACTATAATTATATATTTTAGATATTTTTAATTTACCATATGTTAGAGTACCTGTTTTATCAAATACAACAGTTGTTACTTTAGAAGCTTTTTCTAAAATTTCACTATTTTTTATAAGAATACCATTTTTAGCACATATTCCTTCACTTACAATTATAGCAAGAGGGGTTGCAAGTCCTAAACTACATGGACATGCAATTACAAGAATTGTTATAAATGTGATGATTGAATCATTAAAAGAATATCCTAATAATATATATGATAAAAATGATAATAATGCAATTATAATTATTATAGGGACAAAATATCCGAGATATTTTATCTGCAAGTTTAGCTATATGTGGTTTTGTATTTCCGAGCTTCAATTACAAGTCTAACTATTTCTGAAATAGTAGAATCTTTTCCAATTTTTTCAGCTTTGTATTTAATTATACCATCATAATTTAAACTTCCTGCAATAACTTTTTTACCTAAATCTTTTAAAATAGGGATACTTTCACCTGTTATAAATGATTCATCAAAATGTGCATGTCCGTTCTACAATTTCTCCATCTACTGCAATCTTTTGACCAGGTTTTGCAATTAGAATATCTCCTTTTTTTATTTCATCAAGAGTGATTATAGTTTCTATTCCATTTCTTATTATAGTTGCAGTTTCGGGTGTTATTTCTACAAGTTTTTGAATTTCTTTTCTAGTTTTAACCTTATTCTTTTCATCAATATATCTTCCGAAGTTTTACAAAATATATTATTATTGCAGAAGATTCGAAATATAGGTTCATCACAAGATGGTGATTATTATTAAAAACTATATGATACATATTATATATACTATATATAAGTCCTGTTATGACACCTATTGAAACAAGTGTATCCATGTTTGGCATTTTATGTATTAAATTATTATAACCACTTTTTAAAATATCAAATCCATATATTAGAAATGGTATTGTTAGAATAAAAAGTGTGGTTGAATATATTTTTGAGCTTTTATGTGGTTCTAATATTTCAGGTAATGGTAAATTTATCATATGCCCCATAGATATATACATTAATATGATTGCGAGAATAGAAAAAAGTATAAACAATAATTTTTCGCTTTTTTTCTTTTTCTCTACATTAAAGTTTTTAAAAAGTCCTAAACTCTTATAACCAGATTTTTCAATATATTTTTCTATTTTAGGTATATCTAAAATCTTTTCATCATATGTAATTGTTGCATTTGCCATTACAAGATTTACCTTTGCATCAAAAATACCATTTTGCTTATTTAAATATTTTTCGATACCATTTGAACATGCACTACAACTCATACCTCCAATTGATAATATTATGGTTTTCATTATAATACCTCTAATATATCATAATCTAGGTCTTCTAAAGTTTCTTTTATAATATCTATATCTAAATCTTTAATATCATTTGTTTCTATTTCTACAATTCCAGTATTATAGTTTGCATTTACTGATTTTACATTTTCAACATTTTTTAAAACATTTTCAACTCTGTTTTCACATCCAGTACATGACATACCAGAAATTCTTATTTCTATTTTATTATTTTTTTCCATTATTATTAATCTCCTTTGTAATTATTATTTATTAATTATTAAATTTTTTAAAAAGCGATACTACTTCTTCCATTGATGAAGTATCATTATTTTTTAAATCATTTTCTATACATGAATGTATATGTTTTTCTAATATATGATTTGATAAGCTTTTTACTGAGTTTTTTATTGCAGATAATTGTATTAAAATATCATTACAATATTTATCATCACATATCATATTATTAATTCCGATTTAATTGCCCTATAATCCTATTTATCCTGTTAGTTATAGTTTTCTTTTCTTCATCTGTTCTAATAGTTTTTCTATTATTACTAGAAGAGATAGGATTATGTATGCAATGCAATTTGTTATTTTTAATATTTTTTGTATCCATAATTTTCCTTTCTATATAATTGATATAACTTATTATATACCTATAGGGGTATATTGTAAATAGATATAATATTAAAATTTAATAGTATTGTAAATAAATAGGAATGAATAAAAGAAATAGTTATATATTAGTAATTGGATGAATATTTTAAATTTACTAAATAAATAAAAATTATTAAAGGCATTTAATTTTGAGGAAAAATATTATATAGTATAAATGTGAGTTATTTTAATATAATTAAAAGTTGTAAAGGAGTGTGTTTAAAAATGAATTATGAAATTAAAGGTGCAGATGGAACATTATTAGTTGATGATGATAAGGTGGTTGTTAGAAAAAAAGCATATATGGTAGCATTTGGTAAAGTTGGTGATAGAACTATATTTTATGGAGATATAGCAAGCGTAGAGTTTAAGAAGTCGGGTTTTAGTGGTGGCTATATAAAGTTTATAGTGGCTGGTGCAAATGAAACGAAAGTTAAGAATAGTGTTGTTATTGGGTCGTGCCAAAGTTTTAAGGATCAAAATAGTATAACATTTAAGGCTTTTGAAAAAAGAGATCAAGAAGTATATGACTTTATAATGAAAAAAATGGCAGAAGTAAAAAAAGGCAATGGTGGTACTATTGTTCAGCAAAGTAGTAATTTAGATGAATTAAAGAAATTAGCTGAATTAAAAGAAATGGGTGCTATTAGTGAAAGTGAATTTGAAGAGCAAAAGAAAAAATTATTAAATTAGTTATAATTAAAGTAAGTCAGTAATGGCTTATTTTTATATTAGTGCTAAAAAGATTTTATTATATTAGGAATATAAATATAGGTATAATATAGTTTAGATAGTGCTAAGGTTATAGTAATAGGCATAGCAATAAAGATATATAGTATGTTGTATATATAAATGTATAGTATATTTGAAAAAGTGTAATTTTATAAAGGCTTTAAATTGATAAAATTTAAGGCTTTTTTTATATTTAGCAAATTTAATGACTTATTGCAGTTTAATGCTAAAAACCTGCAATTATATTCTAAATTTACTCTATAAATTAACTATATATTATTATATTTACTTTTAAGAGTTGTTGCTGTATACTTTAAATATAAGTTTAAATCTCATTAATAGTGCCCCTTTATGTTATTATAAAGGCGGGATGTAGTTAGATAGGAAAGCTTTAGGCTTTCTTTTTTATTAATCTAATTATTATTGTTAAATTTAAAAATTGTATATGATATAATTTGAATATAATAAGTTTATATAAAGGAGGAATATATGAATAAGTTTTTAAAAGAAGTAATAACATTACTTATTATATTTGTTATAGTAGAAGGTGCAATAATTGGATATGATTTATATCAAAAACATATGAATAATAAGAAAGAAGATAATTCTAATTCTAAAATAGAAAAAAATGAAGATAAAGATAATAAGAAAAAAGAAAAAAAGAATAAGGATGAAGAAGAATATGATAAGATAATATCATCTAGAAGAAAATTAGAAAACTTACCAACAGATTATAATATAACAGAGACATTAAAAGATAAAAGTGTTTTGGTAAATAGTGGTAAGATATATAATAAGAAAGAACTTGAAAAGTTTATAACAGCTTTTAATAATAAGAAAAAATATAGTATAAGAGTGGTAAATTATACTAAAGAAGGTAAAGCCCTTATAGCAGACCTATATACAAATGGAAATGGTAAAATAGAAGGATATTTTGATAATAAGAGAGATATTAGATATTCAAGTTATGAAAATAATAAGATTGTTAAAAAAGTATTTAATAATATAGAAAAAGAAGAACAAGAAGAAAATACAATAATTGTATTAAAAGGTGAAAATATAGATGAATTATACTTATTAAGATATAATAATAAAGCTATACCTGTTGAATATAATTCAGAATATACATTAAATATTACAAGGAAAGAAGATGACTCTAACATAAAGAGAGAACTAATAACAGATAAAAACTTTGAACAAAAACATGGATATAATGTGTATTATTATGGTATAGAAAAAGTAAAAGTTCTACAAAATGGAAAAGAAGTAGATTTAAAAGAAGCTATATTAAAAGATAATAAAATAATTGAAAAAATAGTAGCAAAAGCAGAAAAAGATACAGGACTTGGAATAGTTAAAAATTATGGAATGTATAATGATGGGGGAACTGCAGAATATACATATAATAATTATAATATTATAAAATGTGATAAGCTTTCAGAAAATGGAAATATAAAAGATGTATATATTACAAGAGGTGATATTAAATATACTGACATTCCATCAGAAGAAAAAAATAGAGTAGAACAGTAAGAACATTATAATTAAAAAAAGGCTATATATAATTAGCCTTTTTTTGATATAATAGTAAATAATAATTAAAAAAGTTATATATAAATTAATAAGGAGGTAATATGTCTAAAAAAATATTAATAGGAGGAGCATGGCCATATGCAAATAGTTCACTACATTTAGGACATTTAGCAGCATTAGTATCTGGTGATTTTTTAAAAAGATATCATAAGATATTAGGAGATGATGTATTATATGTATCAGGTACAGATTGTCACGGAACGCCAATAACAGAAAGAGCTTTAAAAGAAGGAATTAAACCAGAAAAAATAGCAGATAAATATCATAAAGAATTTAAAGAAGTATTTGAAAAAATGAATTTTGATTATGATATATATACAAAAACATCTGATGACTACCATAAAAAACATGTACAAGAAATATTTTTGAAAATATATGAAAATGGATATATTTATCCTAAAAAGTCATTACAACCATTTTGTGAAAAATGTAATAAGTTTGAGGCAGATAGAGAATTAGAAGTAATTTGTAAAAGTTGTGGAATGGTTACAAAAGGTGACCAATGTGATTGTGGATATATACCAACAGAAGAAGACTTAATAGATGCAAAATGTAGGATTTGTGGCTCTAAAACTATTCAAAAAGAAAATATACATTTGTATTTAGCATTATCAAAACTTCAAAAACAAATAGAAAAATATGTAGAAAAAAATGAAAAAAATTGGAGAATTACATCTAAAAATGAAACAGAAAAATTCTTAAAAGAAGGTTTGATTGATAGAGTAGTTACAAGAGATTTACCATATGGGATAGAAATTCCAATTAAAGGCTTTGAGAATAAGAGAATGTATGTTTGGGTAGAAGCAGTACTTCGGATATATTACAGCAACAATGAAAATATGTGAAGAAAGAAATATATCATGGGAAGATTACTGGAAAGAAAGTGAAAACTTAAAAATGTATATGTGTCATGGAAAAGATAATATACCATTTCATACAATGATATTACCAGGATTATTACTTGCACTTGATGAAAATTATCATTTACCAGATGTAATGGTAGCATCACAATATGTTAATATAGATTCTGAAAAGATATCTAAAAGTAAGGGAAATGGAATAACAATTTTAGATATGATAAAAGAATATGATGTAGATTCATTAAGATATTATATGATAGCATATGGACCAGAAAATGCAGATATTAATTTTACAATGGAAAACTATATAAATGTGCATAATTCAGATTTAGTAAATAAGTTTGGAAATTTTGTAAACAGAACTCTTAATTTTAAAGGATTAAAAACTATAGTTTCAGGTAAAATGGATAATGAAATAACAGACATAATAGTTAATAAGTATGATGTTATTTCTAAATATATAGAAAAATTAGAATTTAGAAAAGCATGTTCAGAAATTATTGATTTAATTGAAATAGGGAATAAGTATTATGATGAAAGAAAACCATGGATAGATTATAAGGAAAATATAGAAGAATTTAACAATACAATATATACATGTACAAATATAATAGCAAATTTAACAAATATATTAGAACCATTAATACCAGAAAAGACAGAAAAAATAAGAAAATATTTAAAATTAGATAAAGCTAAATGGGAAATCATTACTATAGATAAAGATATAGATGTTTCAAATAGTATGGAAATATTGTTTGGAAGAATAAAATAATATAAAAGGCTATAAAATATAACAAAATATAGCCTTTTTCTTCTTTTTTTTGGTATAATAGAAAAGAATATATAAGATGGAGAATAATATATGAAGAATATAAGAAACTTTAGTATAATTGCACATATAGATCATCGGAAAATCTACACTTGCAGATAGACTAATAGAAATAACTAATACTGTTGAAAAAAGAAAAATGCAATCACAGTTATTAGATAATATGGAAATAGAAAAAGAAAGAGGAATAACAGTAAAATCACAAGCTGTAAGAATGAATTATAAATTAAATGGTGAAGAATATGTATTAAACTTAATAGATACACCAGGACATGTTGACTTTAATTATGAGGTATCAAGAAGTTTAGCGGCATGTGAAGGAGCAATACTTGTAGTAGATGCATCACAAGGGGTTGAAGCACAAACACTTGCAAATGTGTATCTTGCAATAGAAAATAATCTAGAAATTATACCTGTTTTAAACAAGGTTGATCTTCCAAATGCAAGAACAGAAGAAGTGAAAAAAGAAATAGAAGATGTTATAGGGATACCTGCAATGGATGCACCATGTGTTTCTGCTAAAACAGGGCTTAATATAGAAGAGGTATTAGAAAGAATAGTAAGTGATATACCAGCACCAAAAGGAGATGAAAATAAGCCATTAAAAGCCCTTATATTCGACTCAGAATATGATAATTACAAAGGAGTAATATCACATGTAAGAATATTTGATGGTATTGTTAAAAAAGATGATGAAATATTATTTATGGCTGTAGATAAAAAGTTTATAGTAACAGAAGTAGGATATTTCATAGGTGGAGAAAAAGTACCAACAAAAGAACTTAAAGCAGGAGAAGTGGGATATATTGCAGCAAGTGTTAAAAATGCAAAAGATGTACAAGTTGGGGATACAATAACACTTACAAAAAATAGGGCAGAAAAAGCACTTCCAGGGTATAAGGAAGCGAAAAGTATGGTATACTGCCGGAATATTCCCAATGGATGGAAAAGATTATGAACCATTAAAAGAAGCATTAGAAAAACTAAAATTAAATGATGCAGCATTCAATTTTGAACCAGAAACATCAAAAGCATTAGGATTTGGATTTAGATGTGGATTTCTAGGACTACTTCATTTAGAAATAATTTCAGAAAGAATAGACAGAGAATATGGGCTTGGGATTATAACAACAGCACCATCTGTTATATATGAGGTACATAAGAAAAATGGAGAAGTACTAAATATATATAATCCTACAGATTTGCCAGATCTTGTAGAAATAGAAAAAATACTAGAACCTATAATGAATGTAGAAATATTTGTACCAAAAGAATATATAGGTAATGTAATGGAAGTATGTCAGGCAAGACGCCGGAATATATCTAGATATGAAATATATTGATGATACACGTGTAAGCATTCATTATGAAATGCCATTAAATGAAATAATATATGACTTTTTTGACTATATTAAATCAAGAACAAAAGGATATGCATCAATAGATTATACATTTAAAGAAAATGTAGCATCAGAACTTGTTAAATTAGACATATATATTAACAATGAACCAATGGATGCCCTATCGTTTATAGTACATAAAGATACAGCATATACAAGAGGTAGAAAAATGGCTGAAAGGCTTAAAAAAGAAATACCAAGACAATTATTTGAAGTACCAATACAAGCAGTAGTAAGTGGTAAGATAATTGCAAGAGAAACAGTAAGAGCTGTAAGAAAAGATGTACTTGCTAAATGTTATGGTGGTGATATAACAAGAAAGAAAAAACTTCTAGAGAAACAGAAAAAAGGTAAGAAGAAGATGAAACAAATAGGTAATGTTGAAGTACCACAAGAAGCATTCTTATCAGTACTTAAATTTGATGCAGATGAAGAATAATAGTAACATTTACATTAAAATTTTAAAAATAAAAAAGATTATTAATTTAATCAATAGTAAAAGGAGATATATTTGAGTATACAAAATGAGATAAATCCTAAAATAACAGTAATAGGTGGGGGAACACGGAAATAGTGTACTCCTAAAAGGACTTAAAAAAATAACAAAAAATATTACTACAATTGTTGCAATGGGTGATAATGGTGGAGGAACAGGAAAGTTAAGAGAAGATCTTCGGAATGCTTCCACCTGGAGATATAAGGGCATGTATGCTTGCACTTTCAAATACAGAACCAGAAATGGAAAAATTGTTAAATCATAGATTTCAAAAAGGAGAATTAAAAGGACAAAGTTTCCGGAAACCTATTTTTAGCAGCACTTAATGAAATACATCGGAAGTTTTGAAAAGGCAGTAACTAAGGGAGCAAACCTTTTAAATATAACTCGGAAAAGTATATCCAATGACAACTACAAATGTTAATTTAGTAGCTAAGATGGAAGACGGAAAGACTATAATAGGAGAAAGTGAAATCCCGGAATATGCAGAAAAACAAAATACATATATAGAAAAACTATATGTTGACCCAGAAAATCCAAAACCAATGGATGGAGCAATAGATGAAATAATGGGAGCAGATATTATAGTAATAGGACCACGGAAGCCTATATACATCAATTATTCCTAACTTTTTAGTAGATGGAATAACAGATGCAGTAAACAAGAGTAAGGCAAAGAAAATATATATTTGTAATGTAATGACACAAAATGGAGAAACAAGAGGTTTTACAGTTAAAAAACATATAGAAACATTATTAAAACATAGTGGAAATATGAAAATAGATTATGTGATTGTAAATGATAAGAGAATAGAAGATGATATTATAGTAAAAAGATATGCAGATATGGACCAATATCAAATATTAATTACAGGTGAAGATTTAGCATATGGTGTTGAACATAATATGAAAATGATTACAGGTGATATATTAGATACAAACAAATATGTAAAACATGATACAGATAAAGTTTCTAAGATTATAAGGGAGATATATTTAAAAGAAGCAAATATAAAGGAATTTAAAAAATGAGATTAGATGATAAGGTAAAAGAACTTTTTAATATATCTAAGACAAAGGCACAGAAATATATAAGAGAGGGGATTGTTAAAATTGATGATAAGATAATAACAAAACCAGGATATATATTAAAAGATTTAAAAGACGAAGAAAAAAATAATATAGAAATTTTTGAAAATGGTGCAAAAATAACGCCAGATTTTAAATACTATGTTTTTTCAATGAGTTTGCCACATTGCTTGCAAATAGACAGTATTGATAAAATACCATATAAGGCAAAATATATAGATGTTCCACCTCAATTTGAAGAAAAATGGAAAAAAAAGTTAAGAGCCACTAAGAAAAAGAAAATAGGGGTATTTTGGACAAGTGATTCTGAACATAAAAAGAGCAGATTTAGAAATGTTTCATTTGAAAAAATAAGAAAATTATTTTCACTTGATGCAAAATTCCATTGCTTGCAAAAAAATGTATCAGAAGAAGATAGACAAGCTGGAGAAAAAGTTAAAAATCTATACTTTTGGGATACAGAATTAGAAGATTTTTCCGATACGGCAGCATTAATAAGTCAAATGGATTTAGTTATTACAATAGATACTTCAGTTGCCCATCTTGCTGGTGCTTTAGGAAAACCTACCTGGATTATGCTTGCTTATCATCCTGACTTCAGATGGCTACTGGACAGAGAAGACAGTCCCTGGTACGACAGTGTCAGGTTATTCAGACAAGATGAAGATTATCAATGGGATAATGTAATAGAAAAAATAAAAAATGAATTACGTGAAATTATATAAACTTTTTAATTAATAAAAAGGGGGTGTCTATTATTTTGAAAAAAATAGAAAATTTAACGGTAACAATAGTAGGACTCGGAGTAATTGGAGCAGCTTTTGCACAAAGTTTTAAGGAAATGGGCATTAAGACTGTTTATGGGATTGATATTGATGAGGAAACGATAAAAAAGGCAGAAGAGAAAAATATGATAAATAAAGGTTTTCTCGAAACTAAGGAGCCTTTGGAAAAGTCAGATTTTGTGGTAATTACTCTTTATCCGAACTTGATGAAGTCGTTTTTTGTAAATAATATTAATTATTTTAAGGAAAATACGATAATTACTGACGTTGTTGGAATTAAAGAGAAAATTATCAAAGATATTGATCCAATTATTGAGAAGAGTGGAAGAAATATTGACTTTATTTTTGGACATCCCATGGCGGGACGTGAGAAACGTGGGATTGATTTTGCAGACAATAGAGTGTTTAAAGATGCAAATTATATAATTATTAAGGATGAAAAAAATAAAAAAGAAAATCTAGAATTGCTCTCAGAAATTGTTAAGCTGATGGGTTTTAAGAAAGTTAGTTTTCTTAAGGCACAGGAACATGATGAAATTATTGCTTTTACTAGTCAGCTTACGCATGCGATTGCAGTTTCTCTCGTGAATAGCGATAGTGAAAAGTACGATACAAACCGATTTATTGGAGATTCTTATCGGGATTTGACAAGAATTGCAAAGATAAATGAAGATTTGTGGGCAGAACTGTTTATGGGAAATAAAAAAAATCTTTTGAAAATGATACAGCAATTTGAAAGAGAACTTGATATAATAAAAGATGCCCTGAACAGTAATGATTTAGGAACTTTAAAGGAAAAATTCATAATTTCAACAAAACGTAGAGAGAAAATTGATTAAGAGAAATTCATTTGGGAGGAATAAAATGGAAAATAACTCTGAAAAGAAAAAATATTTAAAAACATTAGTTGGTGATAATGTTTATCTTTCTCCAATTTCTCTTGATGATGTTGAAGAATATACTGAAATGGTAAATAATATAGAAGTTTCAGTAGGACTAGGATGCGTTGTTTATACAAATATTATGGATTTTGAAAGTGAAAAAGAATTATTAAATTCAATCAAAAAAGAGAAAAGATTTGCTGTCAGATTATTGGAAAATGATGAACTTTTGGGAAATGTAGGTTTTAAATCAATAGGAGAGATACATAGAACAGCTGAAATGGGAATTATGCTTGGAAATCCAAAATATCAGCGAAAAGGTTATGGAATGGAAGCTATAAACTTGCTACTTGATTACGGATTTTCATTTTTAAATTTGAGAAATATATCGTTAAATGTATTTGAATATAACGAGGTTGCTTATAATTTATATAAAAAAATTGGCTTTAAGGAAGCTGGAAGATTGCGTAAAGCAGTTGAGATTATGGGCAAAACTTATGATGTAATTATAATGGATATGTTAAAAGAAGAGTTTCAGTCGGTTTATATAAAAAGGGAACTTGAAAAAAGATATAATTTGTAAAACATTTTTGACAAACAAAAACTTAATGGAGGGTAAAATGGCAGAAGTTATAAAAGATGAATTATTAGGTGAAATTGAATGTGTCGATGGATTTGAAACAGAGGTTAACTGGGTAAATAATAAAAAAATAGATGTGTATTTTGATATATCTGATTATCAGCTGTTAAATGAGAAGGATGAGGAAAAGACTGATAAAGAAAAAATGGAAGACAGAATTAAAACTTTAAAGGAAATTCTGTCAGATGTGAATAGCTGGAATGAAAAAATTATAAAAAATTCGGCAGAAGTAATGCTGGAATTAGCAAACGACTGGTTTGATGTCGAAGATTATTATGAAGACGATGAAATTGATGAATTTGTTGAAGATATGAAACAAGTGTTATCAGAAGAAAGTGCTGAAAAATTGAGAGATAGTGAAATAACGCAAGAAACAATGGAAAAAATAATGTCTGTGGAAAGACTGACTATTTATGGGGATGGAAATTTCAGTATTTATCTTTCAGATAACGATATGATATTTTCAGGACATATAATAAATGTTCTTGCAAATATTAATGGGGAATTTTCTGAAGGGGATATAATGGGATAGTTTTAAATAAAATTTTATTTATAGTAAAATCATTTTAAATTTTGAATTTAGTGGTTTTGCTATATTTTAATATACACATAAAGAAGAGGAAATGGAGAAAATTATGGAAATATTGAATGTTGGACTGGAGGAAAATTCTTATGATATTGTAATTGGAAAAAATTTTTTTGAGAAATTTCCTGAATATATTGAAAAGATTTATAATGGCAAAAAATTATTTGTAATTACTGATTCTAATGTAGACAGGATTTATAAAAATGAGTATGAAAGAATGTTTAAAGGTTTTGATTATACAATTTATGTGCTGGAAGCAGGAGAAAAGAATAAACATATCGGAATAATGCCTGGAATTTATTCTGCAATGGTAAATGCAGGGCTTACAAGAAAGGATATGGTTGTTGCATTTGGTGGCGGAGTTGTTGGAGATATTGCCGGATTTGCGGCTGCCAGTTATATGCGTGGGATTGGATTTATACAGATACCGACGACAATTGTTTCACAGGTTGACAGCAGTGTTGGAGGAAAAGTCGGTGTTGACTTGCCTGAAGGGAAAAATCTTGTTGGGGCGTTTCATCAGCCGAAACTTGTCTTAATTGACAATTATTTTTTGAATACATTGACAGACAGATATTTTTATGACGGGTTTGCGGAAATTGTGAAATATGGATGTATTTATGATAAGAAGTTTTTTGACAGACTTGTGGAAATAGTGGAAACAGTTGAAGTTTCTTATGATGATGAAAATTATAAGCAGAAATTGCGTGAACATTTGATGAAATATGTGAATGAGCTTGTTTATCGTTCTTGTGAGATAAAGAAGGAAGTTGTGGAAAAAGATGAGAAGGAAAGCAACTTGAGAATGATATTGAATTTTGGTCATACGATTGGTCATGCGATTGAGCAGTTTACAAATTATGAAAAATATTCACACGGAGAGGCGATTTCTGCTGGGATGGTGGATATTACAAAAATTGGGGAGAAAAAAGGATTTACTAAAGAAGGGGAAGCTGTGAAAATTGCAAAATTGCTTAAGGCATTGAATTTGCCGACTGAAATTGAGTATCCAAAAGATGAGATTGCTAAGATTATGAAAAGAGATAAGAAAAGTACGAGTGATGGAATTAATTTTGTGATTTTGAAAGAGATTGGGGAAGTTGAGATTATGAAGATTGGGGAAAAGGAGATTTTTGAGTAAATTTTAAGTTTTAAAAATGAAAATAGTTAAGTAAAGGAACTGAAAAGGTCAGACAGTGTATGACCTATCTGAAATAGTAAAGGAGTGAAAAAATATGTTACAGGAAAATTTTAAAAAAGTGGAAAAGGCGAACTGGTTAAAAATAATTTTTAATTCAGCAAAATTTTTAATTTCTTTGCTGGTATTAAATATAGGAGTAGTTTTATTATTTACAGTTGAAATTAGCAGAAATTTTTATGTTTCTACTGTTGTGATTTTTATAGTTTTATTAATTATACTAGGAATAGTAGATTTCTTTGTATTTTCATATTATAAAAAGAAATATCCAAATATTTATTTTTATGATGATGGTTTTAGCGTAGGAAAAAATGAAAAAAATTATTATAAAAATTTGCAATATTTTCTTTCAAAGGAAGTATACATGGTGGGAAATACATTTACAGCCATCTTTTTCAAATCTAACGAAGGAAAGTGGGAAAAAATTAATGCAGGCGGGTATAGAAAATATGCTTTTGATTTATTTCAAGAAGATTTTGTAAAACAGAATTATCCGAGTGCGTTAGAAAAGATTGAAAATGGGGGAAATGAGGAGTTTCCATTTAGAAAATCACATAAATTAAGTTTCAGTTTTTTCTCAGATAAGAAGCAAATTGAGAATTTTGATAATTTAAAGAAAATAAAAGTTTCAAAAGAAAATATTACATTTGATGATGAAGTTTATGAATGGGAAAATTATAAGGTCGGAGTGACAGATGGCGTAATTTATGTGAAAGATTTAAAAGACGCTATTATTTTAGCTTTTGGAAATGAAATGGAGATTTTCTGTGAAAATCTGTTAGTCTTTTTAATAGAAAAACTGAATAAAAATTAGATGAAAAGGGGTATAAAAATGAAAAGATATTTAAACGGAATTTTATTTGCGGAGTTAAGCTCTATTATTGCAGCTATGGTTTGCTTGGGTTTTTCGATGATTTTTTTAGGATATAAAATAATTTCTATAATTATATTTTTTATAGTTTTTTTTGGCTGGATATTTGGAATAAAAATTAAAAAGACAGAGACAGAAAGTAAAAATATTGCTGAACCTATACGTCAAAGTAAATTTGGAGTAAATGCTAAAAATGAAAATTTGCTAAATCCCAAATATGAGGCTTTGCCAATGAGGGATATTACAAAAGGAATTCCTGTAATTACAATTTTTTCCATGATTGCAGTATACTTTGTTGATGTAGTTTTGGTAGTTTATTATTTGAAAAAAGAGCAAAAATTACCATTTCTAGAAGGTTTATCTTATTCGTGGATGGGAGTTTTTAAAATAAGTAGTGAAATATATACAGATTGGGCTTGGATAATTATAATTGCGATTGTATCTGTAGTTGCTTTTATAAAAGCTGAGAAAAAGGAACGGATGAGTAAGGGGAATTAAGAGGGAAATTAGATTTTATATAGTTTATTCAAAAAATGGAATTCGTCAGACAGTGTCTGATGAATTTATTTGGGATTAAAAAAGAATAAAATGGAGGACTAATATGAGTGATGCTATAAAAGATGAAGTTTTTGGAGAAATAAAAAATTTTGAAACTAAAGTTGAGTGGCTTGGGAGAAAAATAGGTGTGAGTTTTGATGATGGAATTGGGCATAATTGGAGTGAAGAGAAAAAAGTAGAAGAAGTTAAAGGGGCAATTGAACAATTTAAAATTATGTATCTCAATCAAAAAGAATGGGATGAGAGAATAAGGGATAGAATTGTGGAAGATTTGCGTTGGTTAGCGGAAGATTGGTTTTCTTCAGTAGATGAGGAAGATATAGATGGAATGATAGAAATACTTGAAAAAAATTCAAATTCTAAATTTACGGAAAAAGAAAAGGAAGAGTTAAAAGAACAGAAAGTTTCAAAAGAAGTTTTTAAAAATGGGATTTATCTTGAAGGGGTGCATATAACTTCTGATGGAGATTTTACGGTGTACTATTATGATGATGAAGTATTTTTTGCAGGGCATGGGATTGATTTAATGGGAAATGTTAGCGGGGAATTTAGCGGTGAAGCGGATATTATAGGATAATTTTAATTTTATGAAATAAAAAAAATAATAAAATGGAGGATTAGTGTGTGTAAAGCAATTATAGATGAAATTTTTGGAGAAATAAAAAATTTTGAAACTGAAGTTGAGTGGCTTGGGAGAAAAATAAGTGTGAGTTTTGATGGTGGAATTGAGAGTGATTGGAGTGAAGAGAAAAAAGTAGAAGAAATTAAAAGGGTAATTGAACAATTTAAAATTATGTATCTCAATCAAGAAGAATGGGACACAAAAATGAAAGATTTGGTAAGTGATTATGGGAAAGACGGAGTTATGGATTGGCTTTGTGTTGACGATGAAGAAGAATTGGAAGAATTTATTGAGAATATTCATGAAAATTCAGAGATTGAATTATCAGAGGAAGAAATTGAAGAATTGAAGAGAGAAATAGTTCCTGAAAGAGTATTTAGAAATTGTATTTATTTGCAAGGTTTATGGGTAACCGCTGATGGAGATTTTACAGCATTTTGACAATGACATATTTTTTCTTGGACATGCTATTATGTTAAGTGGAAATATTAATGGAGAGTTGAATTGTGATGGTGAAGTAGGATAAAATTTTTAAAGTAGAATGAATAAAAAGGAGAAAAAATTTATGAAAATAAAAATAAAACCAAGCATATTAAACGGAAAAATAGAAATCCCGCCATCTAAAAGTTATTCACACAGGGCGGTGATTGCAGCGGCATTAGCTGAAAACAGTAGAAAATCAAAAATTGATAATTTAAAGTTTTCTGTGGATATTACGACAACAACGGATATTATGGAAAATTGGGGAGCGAAAATTAAGAGATTTGAGAGTGCTCTTGAGATTATCGGGAATGATGGGAAAGTTGTTCCAAAGGATAAGTATGTGCAATGCAATGAGTCGGGATCTACAATCAGGTTTTTGATACCGATTGGGCTTACAAGTGAAAATGAACTGATTTTCGATGGAAAAGGAAAACTGGTGGACAGACCGCTGGATTCGTATTATAGGATTTTTGATAAACAGGGAGTTTTTTATAAAAATGAGAATGGGAAATTGCCGCTTACAGTGAATGGAAAATTGAAGGCAGGAAATTATGAGATTGATGGAAATATTAGTTCACAATTTATTACAGGACTTTTGTATGCCTTGCCACTCTTGGACGGAGATTCAAAGCTGACTATTAATAAGAATTTGGAGTCTAAGGGATATATTGATTTGACATTGGAAATATTGAAACTGGCAGGAATTGAGATTGTGAACAATGACTATAAGAGTTTTGATATAAGGGGAAATCAGATTTATAAGCCGTTTGATTATACTGTTGAAGGGGATTATTCGCAAGTGGCGTTCTGGATTGTGGCTGGAATAATTTCTGCAAACAGGAATAATGAAGTGAAATGCCTGCATGTGAATAAGAACTCGCTACAAGGCGACAGGGAAATAATAGAAATTGTTGAAAGAATGGGTGCAAATATTGAAATTTTCGATAATTATGTGATTGTTAAGCCATCTAAAACTAAAGGAACAGTAATTGACATTTCACAATGTCCTGATATTGGGCCAATTTTGACAGTATTAGGGGCCTTGAGTGAAGGGGAAACTAGGATTATTAATGGAGAAAGACTTAGAATTAAGGAATCGGATAGAATCACTTCAATAAAAACAGAGCTTAATAAACTTGGAGCAAATGTGACTGAGGAAGGGAACAGTTTAATTATTCAAGGTGTGGAAAACTTTAATGGCGGAGTGACTGTAAATTCTTGGAATGATCACAGAATTGCAATGTCGCTTGCAATCGCTTCAACGAGATGCGAAAAGGAAATAATTTTGGAAGAGGCTGAAAGTGTCAGAAAATCTTATCCGCATTTCTGGGATGATTTTGTGAAAATGGGTGGAAAAATAGAGAAAGATTGTTAAAAAGATTTTCTAGAAAGATAAAGTTTATTTGTAATAGAAAAATAAGTTAAAAATGGTAAAATCTAAAATAAAAATTTTTTTAAATGAGATAGAAAATTAATAGAATATACAAATGTGAAATTTAATTAAATTTTGTTGAGACCGTTAGGAAAGGGAATTTATATGAATAAATTATTTTTGACATCATATTTAGCAGGAACGAAAAGTTTAGTGAAAGAATTTTTAAAAGATGTACCAGAAAAAGAAATTACGTTTGTTCCTACTGCTTCAAACACTGAAGATTATAAAGGATATGTAGACGAAGCTAAGGAGGCATTTTTGAAATTGGGATTTTCAATAAATATTTTAGATATTTCAAAAACAGAAAAACAAAAAATAGAAGATATATTGAAGGATACAAAAATTTTGTATGTATCAGGTGGAAATACATTTTATCTATTACAGGAGCTAAAACGTAAAAAAATTTTAGATACTATTAAAGACAAAATTTCAAATGGAATGCTTTATATAGGAGAATCGGCTGGAGCAATTATCGCTTCTAAAAATATAGAATACAATCAGATAATGGATAATAAGGATATTGCTCCTGATTTAGATAATTATGAAGCGATGAATATTACAGATTTTTATATTTTGCCACATAATAATGAATTTCCATTTGTCGAAAGTACAAAAGAAACTATAAAAATTTATGAAAATAAATTAAATTTGCTTCCAATAAGCAATAGTGAGGCAGTTTTTGTAAATGGAAAAGATTTTGTTGTAAAAAATGATGATAAATAAAAATGTGGAAAAATAGAAAGGAAAAAAATGGCAGCAAATTTTGGAAAAAATTATAAAATATCAATTTTTGGTGAATCACATGGTAGTGCATTGGGAGTGAATATTGATGGAATTCCGGCAGGAACGGAGCTGGATTTGGAATTTATCTCGCAGGAAATGAGAAGGAGAGCACCTGGAAGATCAAAATTGACAACACCTAGAGTGGAAAAGGACGAATTTGAGATTTTGAGCGGATTTTTTGATGGAAAAACTACTGGAACGCCACTTGCTATGATTATCAGAAATTCAAATCAGCGTTCAAAGGATTACAGCGAATTAAAAAGAAAGCCAAGGCCAGGACATGCAGACTGGAGCGGATTTAACAGATATAACGGATTTAATGATATTCGGGGAAGTGGACATTTTTCTGGAAGAATAACGGCTTCATTGGTATTTGCTGGAGCGATTGCAAAACAGATTTTGAAGGAGCAGGGGATTTTAATTGCAGCTCACATTAAATCAGTGAAAGATATTGAAGATAGAGATTTTGTGGAAAGCGATATTACAGAAGAAAATATTAATAAACTCAGAAATATGACTTTGCCTGTCTTGAATGAGGAAATTTTGAAAAAAATTGAAAAGGCTGTGGAAAAAACTAGGGAAGAAAAGAATTCACTTGGTGG
>ERZ773014.321-NODE-321-length-33171-cov-11.472551_pt1 | contig 33171 bp, 29 predicted proteins | sample MGYA00580841_ERZ773014 | MGnify/ENA primary metagenome ERZ773014 (study PRJEB29015, sample SAMEA2737989) | human oral metagenome | biome: human oral; feature: human-associated habitat; material: dental | place: China | collected 2067 ... | reverse complement strand
TACGCGCTAAATCCGCTCGATCTCATCGAGGAGGTAAAATGGTTGTGAAAAAGCTCGCCGTGCTTTTTAGCGGCAGCGGCTCAAATTTAGAAGCGATCCTGCAGAAGCTGCACGGCAAAATTTTTGGCGAAACCAAGATCGAAGTCGCGCTAACGCTAAGCAACAAAGCTAACGCAGGCGGCATAGCAAAGGCTGCAAAATTCGGGCTAAAAAGCGTGATCCTAAATCATAAAGACTTCGCTAGCCGCGAGGAATTTGACGCCGCACTCGTGCGCGAGATCGAAAAAAGCGGCGCGGAGCTTACGGTGCTTGCGGGCTTTATGCGGATTCTCACGCCCGTTTTTACGAACAGGGTTCGCGCGATAAACCTGCACCCGTCGCTGCTGCCGCTTTTTAAGGGCGCGCACGCGATAGAGCAGAGCTTTGAGAGCGATATGAAGGTGGGCGGCGTGAGCGTGCATTGGGTCAGCGAGGAGCTAGACGGTGGCTCGATCATCGCTCAGCGCGCGTTTGAAAAGAACGCGGGAATGAGCTTTGAGGCCTATGAAGCCAAAATCCACGAGATCGAGCATGAACTATTGCCGCAGGTGATCGTAGAAATTTTGTGCCAAAGCTAAATTTTACGCTAAATTTAAAGAGCGAAATTCCGCGGAATTTTGTAAATTTTAAAGCTTAGTCCTTTAAATTTAGGAGCGGGTTCGAGGTTAAGCTTTAAATTTTTGCTAGCTAAATTTAGAAAGATAAAGATGACCGCAAACGAACTGGAAAAACTAAAGCTCGACATCCTAGATGAGGCGGAGCGGCACAAAGGCACGGCGTTTTCGATAATAGTACTAGCGGTGCTAGCCTCGGCGCTGTGGCTATTTTTCAATTTTAGAGATCAAGAAGCAGCAATAGGCCTCTGCTGGATCATAGTGATATTTAGCTACAGCAGTATCTCTTATAGAGTAGTGAATAAAGATGCAAATATAATGCGAGTATTTATCTTTTGCATCTTGCTGTGTATACTTGCCAAAGGCGTAGAAATATGCGAGAATGATACCTTGCGCTTCGTCATCGCACTCGTAACCATCTGCCTTTCTTTGTTTAATATCGCGGGTGCCGTGCTGGAGCGGATCAAACACAACAGATCCAAAAAATTCGTCCGCGCCTTTAAACACCAATATATCGCGCCTTATATCGCAAGCCTAGGCTACCGCTATGAAATTTCAGGCTCGTTTAGGCCGTCGTATCTGCGCGCGAGCGGTCTTTTCGTAGACGGCATAAGCTATTTTGATTGCGAAGATAAAATTTCCGGCGTTTATGACGGAGTATTTTTTAGCTTTGCCGATGTCTGCGTGACCCACACCGACGAACGATATAATAGCAGGGGGATCTTTTTCTACGCGGAATTTAAAAAGCGCGTAAACTCGGTGGCGGTGATCCTGCCTTCGCTCAGCGCGAGGCCAATACTCGGCGGACTTAAGAAGATCGCGATGGATGATAGCGAGTTTAGCTCCGCGTTTAGCGTATATAGCGCCGATGCCGTGTCTGCAATGTATGCCCTCACGCCCGCCTTTATGCGGCGCTTGCTTCGCTTTAGAAGCGGTGCCGGCGGACCGATCAGTTTAAGCTTTTCCGGTAGAAACGTCTATATTTTCATCCGCACGGGATACGATAGTTTCGAGCCTAGCGTGGATCGCAGCGTATTTGGCTTTGATCCCGCCGCGTCTATCAAGCACGAGCTTCTATTCTTTCTCTCCATCGTAAAAACTCTGAAACTAAACGAAAATATCTGGCAAGATTAAATTCTAAATTTGACCTTAAATCCGCAAATACGGAGGTTTTACACCGCCGCGAAATTTTGAGATTTTGCTTTAAATTTATGCGCTACTACGCCGTAACAGCTGCGATAAAATTCTATTTGAAATTTCAAGGGCATTTAAACCATGAAATTTATAAAATTTTTGTAGCGATGCAAATTTTACGACATAGGATTTTTGCGGCTTTTAGCCATTTCGCCCCAGCATATTGTGACAAAATCAGCGATCTATTTTAGCTCTAAAAGCCGTTTAATATCACTCTTGCTTAAATACGGTGCAAATATATGCTGCGGCTGTGAACCACTTGGTTTTACTAGCATATCGCCTGCGCCTAGAAGCTTTTCGGCTCCGCTTTCGTCCAAGACAATACTAAGCATTAATGACGACACGTTATTTGCAAAAATCCGCCGAGCAGAATTTTATGAGATTTTGCGTTAAATTTTAATTAGATTTTATCACTCGCCTATAAATTTATGCTCGTGCAAATCCGCTCTGTATAGCATTATGATCTTGCCACTGCCGCCTACGGCACACGATCTTTATATGAGATTGCGACGAGGCTTTATGCACCTCAAATTTCATCAAACCCTCTAAAATTTTACCGCTTCGTAGCGCGTGAATAGACTCAGGGTAAATTTCGTTTCGCTATTAGTGCGACAACGCGTGCCTTTTCTACTCACTTAATATATCAAGAGCCGCTTTTAATTGCTCTTTAAAGGTTTCTCTCAGATCTTTTGGTTCTAGTATCTCGATATCTGGAAGCCACTTTTTTATAAATGGCAATATCTCCATATCCTGAGTAAAATCTATGCTAAAAATAATGCTACCATCATCTAGCTTCTTTTTAAATTTTTGAGTTGGGAAAAACAGCTTCATACCCTCCTTAAAATATATAGCCACTTTCGGGGAGGCTTTTAATAGCGCTATTCGCGTTGTCTCTGACGGTAAGCTCATAGCATTTTGTATTTTATTAAAATACGTTTCATATTCCTTTAAGATCTTTCCTTCGTATTTTTTTGAGCTTTTGCTAAGCGATACAATAAAAGCCACTCTTAAAAGCCTAAAATTTCCATCAGCATCCTCGATAGCCAGATACCAATTACTATCGGTAAAAACTATCTTTAGACATTTCGCATCGGTTAAATTCTCCATTTTACCTATATATTTATACTTGATATTTCGGCATTCTTTATTTTTAACGGCATTTCGAAGCTCGCTTAAATATCTTCTACTTAGCTCGTCTTGCAAAACCTCCAAAGGATTGGTTCTAAATAAAAATACGTCCGAATCCTCTTTTAATTGTTCAGATACCTTCTCTTTTTCATGTTTATCTAAATCGTTAAACAACCTAGGATCATTTTCGTTTAATAAACTAATTAACCAGCCTAGATCATTGCCATATTCTAAAAGACATTTTAAAACGCCGATTATATCTTTATTTTTATCATATACTCTTAATACTTTTACCGGTCTCTTGCCATGCCCTATGAGCTTGCTTTCTATCCTAAAAGCATATGGAAATAGCTTGTCGATTTCGCCCATATACCTTCTAAGCGTTCTTTCCTTAATCCTTAACTCATCTAAAAGCTCTGTATCGGTAAGATAAATTTCTTGCTTTGCAACTAACTTTTTTAAAATTTCAAAGATAACTATCGTTTTATTGTCTGCATCTGATGACATTATAACTCCTCGTATTCTCTAAATCTTGCGTGTTTAAATTCTCGTTTAATCACGACTTTGCCGTTTTCTACCTGCTCACTTACGATGCGGTTAGTAGTCGCATACACGGCTATCAGACCCATATTTTTAGCAAACCTTATCATATTATAAGTCGCTCCGAAATCGCCCTGCACCAGCAATATGTCACCCGCTTTTGCTTGCTTTTTGAGTTTATCTTTATATGTTTCAACAAATTTTATTATGCTTTTTTCAGACGGGTCAATATCGCTCCACCTCGCATCGGCTATATTTACGAATTTATCGACATTTAAATTCTTCCTCGCGTCTTCTTCTTGCTCCGACGTCAAGGTGTGGTTTATTAGGGTGAATAGGGTTTTCACGCGCTTACCCCTAAAATATCGTCCTTTATGCAGAATTTTTTATAGTCTTCTAAAAGCCGTTTGAAATTTAACTTTGTATTTGCTATTTCATCGCTACTGTTTCCGTGAGCTAGATTATTTCTTAATTTTTCAGCCGCAATGATAAAATTCTTAAATTCTTCTATATCCGGAATTCTTTCTAGTTTGTTGCAGATCGAATTCTTTATATCGCCTAGATATTCCTTAGCTTTTTTCTCGCTAAGTCCAAAATGAGTTTGCGCCTTTTCTGTGCCAAATAAATAAGATTTCATCTCCCTGCCGATTTTTATTAAATTTCTAGATTGATTGGTTAGATCATAAGAGTCAAAAAATCCACTATTTTTAAATTCTCTCACGTAAGCTTCTACTTTGGGATTAATTTTTTCTAGCCCACTTACGCAATAATATCCAATCCCTTCAAATAGCAATGTTATAGCGTTTAATAAGTAGCCCTTTTTATTAAGTACTTTTGCCATTTCGTATAACTTTTGATAATCTATCTTTGTGCTGATCTGCTTTAAATTTTCTATATGTTCTTTGATTTTATCAAGACTGGTTCTGAAAGTAAAAATTTGCTCGTTCTTTTTGATATTTTCTATGTATTGCAAAACTACGTCAAAACGATTTTCGAGCGCTTTTAATGAATTCGCAAGAATATCATTCGAAAATTTTGTTAGCTCGCCTCTTAAATTTTCAAAATCCTCGTTTTCAAATGCGGCTACGAATGAAACGGTATAATTTTTATCGAATGTTTCGAGCATATACGACATATTTGCAAGCTCTAAGTATTCTTTTAAATCGATAATTTCATACTCTTTTTGATTTATTATCTCTTTCGCAAAAAATATATGTTTGATTTTATTCGTATCGCTTAAGCTTTGAGATATAAGTGAGATGGTAGTTAAAATAGGAATATGCCTAAAGCCGTGAGTTAGATCGATTATATATTCATTGTCTTCGTTGGTTGCTTCATTTATAATACGTAGAATTTCATAAAAATCCGTATCGCCTCTAATGAAATTCTTATTGTTAAATATCTCGATATGGCTTGTTTTAAATTCCTTTTCTAAAACTTTTATTTGATCATCTCTCGCATCTTCAGTAAAAATAGGTACGATATTTTGAACGCCGAAATTATCTATCAAAAGCGGAAGCATATTCGTATATCTTTGCTTTTTTAAAGAATACGAATTTTTAAGCTTCTCATCGTATTCATAGATCGGTCTTTCTTCGGCTTCCTTAACATAACCTTTTCCTAAAATCGTTACAACTTTCATATTTTACTCCTCATTTTGCATATAGGTTAAATCGTAGTGTTTGACAGTATAATCGCTAGTGGAGACGTACTGCAAATGCCTGTCGTTGGGTATCGCAAACATCGCTCCGGCTATACTTATCGCCTTTTGCCCTCCCGTGACATCAAATACAATGTCGTCTTCCGTAAAGCCCTCTTGCTTAAGCTGGCTATATACGCTTTCTAAAAATTTATAGACGCTTTTTGCATCTTCGAAATTCTTTATATATCGTACATTCGCCATATCCGCAAGCTCCTTACCAAAGAGATTTTGCACGCATTTTAAAAATTTATCTCTATCGCCGTGAGATTTTTCAGAACAAGCGATTATAATCTTTTTAAGCCTTTGTTTGTGATAATCTATCGCTTTTAGCGGCATTCTATAATTATTTCTTCCATACTCATCGATAGTTTTAAATTTCAAAATTTCTTCTATTCCGCCATTATTTTCGCTTAAAAATAGCACTAGAACTTTAGCTCTTTTGGGTCTATCATTTATATCTATATCGACATTAGGGATGTCTTTAGGAATTATTCGTTTGATTACCCCAAAAATCGCTATAGAACCTAAAATTTGAACCAGCATAGTTCCGTCTTTGGCGCTCCAATTTAAGATTTCGCCGCCGAAAATTTTGTCTAGTAGCGACGACATTCCATCTGGCAACCAAGCGAAAAATAGCAATACTCCCGCGATGATAAAAAACGCCCTATACCCTAAAAGAGAACTTCCCAAAAGCGAAACGATTATTTTTTGAAAATTTCTTTTTTCATAATGCGTCATTTTTTATATTCTCGATTATTTCTGCTATTATCGTGATTTCGTCCATTAAGACTTTGTAGCGGCTTTTGCGGCTTTGAATACACAACCATACCGGAGTACGGGCTTAAACGCTCATTGTAGCTTTTGGCTCCAGAGAATTCATTCCTTTCTTGATGGTTATTTTTTACTTTAAAGTATTCGGATTTCTCATTCTCTAGCTGCTGATACCGCAATAGTCTTGAATCCTTATAACTTACGCTCGCCATTTTACGAAGTTCTGTTAGCTGCTCAGTATTAAGCCAATTTGGTACAAACTCATTCATTTGTTTTTCAAATTCCTTTAGATATTCGTCTTGACTATATTTTAATCCTTGTAGTGCAAGCTCTATATCTATTTTTCCGTAACCGTAAGGCTTAGCAAAGCCGATATTATGCATAAATTTATCGCTTCTGCCGTGAAAAGTTATTGCGCTTAACAACGCTCCGATTTCAACTTTTTTAAGATTATGAAATACGATTTTACCCTTAAAAACGCTATTTGCAGAAAGCGGTTTAAATTTAACCTTCATCTTTTCATTGTCATTTCCGACGCCTAATTGCTCTACGCCTGAATGTAGCGGATATCGCTTATATCCCCTTATTTTGGCGTCCTTGCTCATAAGCGTTGTGTAAGTTCCGCCTTGTTGTTCCAAATAATTTGGATAATAACTAGGATTAGGCGTGCCAAATACCCCTTCTTTCTGAGCTTCAAATCGTTCAAAATTTGATTTAAAGTGTGAAAAATATACACGGCCCTTTAAAGCCTTATCGCCTCTGACGGTTCCGAAAATCGTCTCGGCAAGGTCAAATTTTTCATCATCGTTCACCTGCTTTGCCGCTTCGAAAATAGTTTTTTTGTAAGCAAGTTTGAAAAGTTGCGTTAAGCCAATGGCTGTTATCTTATCGCCATTATCCTTCGTATAAAAAATAGGGATTTTTTCGCCCTTGCCCTCGTTAAATTTTTCTTTCCAATATTGTCCATCTATGGAATCTTTATTTTCAAAATAAACACTTTTAAAATCCTCAAAAACACTCTTATCTAACGGGATTTTATTACCATTTTTTGCAAAAACAAATTCGTGTTTTTTATTGCCAATATCGCCGGTAAATACAAGCCTTCCTATTTTTAATGAATTTTTATCTATCTTTGCCCTAGTTATATTGCGCTTACCCTCTTCGATATATGTTAAAAAATTTACTTCACGAGATATTCTGCATTTTTCATATTTATTTTTAGCTGTTCCTAGTTTACGGGCAAATGCAAATTCACTCCCCATCTTATCGTAACCGATAGTCAATGGTCTCCCACAATCTTCTATCATGTAGCCATTGTCATTTTTAACCAAAAATCCGCAACCTTTTGCTTTCCCGACCAAAAAATCCATACCTGGTGTCATGTCCCTGACGCTAAGATACTTTTTATGCTTGCTTTCATCTATGCGAATTTTACTAAAGCTCATTATCTCAAGCACGTTTCTTATCGTGCCTTTTATACTAGTCGCTGGTATATAGTACTCTTTGCCGCCGTTTTCATTTATAAAGTGACAAAATTCGACAGGATTTTTGCCGTCTTTTATAAAAATAGGACTTTTGGCGGTTACTTCGAGCTCGATTACGCCGCTTTCGCCGTCTTCAAACGGCACGTCGTGAATGTTTTTAAGAGCATCCTCGCTAGCCCACGGCGGGTAGAAAATTTTATCGTTTAGTGGTACGAAATTATAAGGTGCAGTTATCATTTTTTATCCTTTTCATCTTTTACAAAGCCTGCAAATACTATCTTTTGAAGTTTCAATACTGGCAAACCCTCAAGAGTTCCATTGTCTTGAGGCACTTCACAAAACTCGTCTTTTTCATCTTGCCAAATTTGAGCCATTTTTATTTTAAAATTACCAAATTTAGGATAAAACGTTTTTATGTCGCTTTCCTCTAGCGCTACTTTGTTTAACTCCGTCTCATCGACAAACCAAGCGTCGTTTATCTGGCGGATAGAAATGCTTTTCTTCAAATTTGCATTAAAAAAATGCGCCTCATAAATTAGCTCGTCTTCGCCTAGACCAGGAGTTTGCTCGCCCGCTAAAAATAGGTGCTTCTCGTCGATTTTTTCACCCATTAGCTGGATATAGCCCTCGTAGCCTTTTAAATTTTCATTCACGTATTTTAAAATTTCGTCTTTATTCTTTTTCATTTTCTATCCGTCCTTCGTTGTATTTTAAGACCCTACCTTTAAAAAATCCATACCCTTTTGTGGTTGCTCCACCAAGCGACAAACGCCCCTGAACTACGTCATCTAAAGCTGTTTCAAAAGCCTCTAAGACATTCTTAAAAGCCCTCTTTTCTGTATCGTCGCGTGCATCGTTTTTAAGCAAAATTTCTATTATAAATTCGTCTCTTTTTGCGACCGCTTTTTCTTGAAACAAAGCGCTATCGATCGCTCCGCCCGTGAAGCGGTCGATGCTAACGTGTTCGAAAACCTTCGTATCTTTTGCTTCATCGTAATCTAAAAAGCAATCGCTGATTAAAATTTTACCTTTGGCACCTTTATCGTTTTTATTCTTTTCGTAGCCAAAAATTTCTCTTACGGCTTCGTTTTCACTGCCAACTTTGGCTTTTTCGCCGAATTGTTTATTAATTTTATTAAAATGAAACGCCGTTCGGTGTGATAATGCGCCCTTTACCGAGCTTGCCGGGATTAGAATTTTACGTTTGCCAAGGCATTTGTTTTCATAGTCGATCACACTCTCAAGCACCGGCGTTTGATCCGCATCCTTATCGCCAAATCCGCTTCCGAACATAAAGAAATCATCGGGCAAAATTTTAAGCTCGTATCTGATAAATTTTTGTCTTTTCAAATTATCGTCTTTTGCACTCTCGGGCATAAATTTTACAAACTCATCGGAGCTAAAATTTAAACTGCTAGAGTATCTGTCCGGCTCAAACTCACCCCATTTTATCTCTGAAATTCCAAGCGATCCAAAGCCTTTCGAGCTTCCGCCGCCAAGCCTTAGCGTAGGATCGCAAAGCAGATTTAAAATTCCCCCGAACTCCTTTTTGCTTCCGTCAAACTCAAGTGAGAATTTAAATCTAGTACCCTTAAATACAACTTCTTCGTCAAATTTACCGGCATCTTTCGCTACGCCGTTTGCGCCTATGGCTACATGATCTCTAATAGGCAAAATATCAAAAAGTCGCAAAAACTCGCTCTTTTCTAAAAGCAACTCTTCGCAAACCTTGTTATTCTTATCGACGAGCAACAGAGCGTTTGAGATAATTAGTCTTGAGCCTTTTTGTTTACTTGGATCTCGTTCGTCTTTCGTACCGAAAATTTCATTAACATCATCTTCGCCCTTGCAATCTTCAAACGCCCTACGTAAAATCCCGGCAACCGAAGTGCCTAAGATCATCGGCAAGCCGTTCCAATCTCTTTGCACCGGTGCATCTAAAAATAGATCATTTTTTCCGCCGCCGACTTTTAACGGAGTCTTGGCCTCTATGATGACGTGCGCTAAAAATCTTTTCATTGCTTTTCTCCTGTGGTTTTTGGCATTTGCATTGATAAAAGTAGAGCAAATTTAAGCGGGCAAGGATCGCTTGCTACTTCTTTTACGAGCGTATCGCCGCACCCACCTTTTACTAGGACGCTTTCATCGTTTCTTTTTTCGCAGTCCCAATTTACGCTTCTTACGCCATTTCGCATAAATTTAGATAATTGAGCCGCTATATTTTTGTTTTTCTCTGCAGTAGTTTGATTTTCTATTTCATCGCCTTTATCATTCAATACTTTATCGCTAACGGCAACCTCCTTGCATATCGACCTTATCGCGCCCCATTGTGATTTTGAAATTTTGCTAAATTTATCTTTATGGCTTTTTATAAAATCAGCCACCCTCTCGGCTATTTCAAGAGCCTGGTCTTTCGTGGTTTGCTTTTGTTTTAAAAATTTAGCCAAATCACTTTGTATCGGTATCTCTTTAGTCGAGTGCTCAGTCTCCGCTTCTTTTTGGAATTCTATCGGATTATCCTTTACATTGCCACCGTTTAAAAACCACGGATTTATCAGCACTTCGCCAAAGCCTTCGCTTAAATACGCTCCGACGCCGTTTTTTAGCGCGCTTATTTGCTCGGCACTTAAATTTTTCAAAGCGATGACGCCACCTTTATTTATGCAGGCTCGCTCGTAATCTTTCGTACTACGGGCGCCGTTATAAGGTGCGAAATTTGAAGTTCTAATCTGTGTCTTTTCATAATCGACATTATTCGCGCTCAAATTTGGCAAAATGTATTTTACGTCGTAGCTCGGATTGCCGTTTTCATCGATTAACGCAAGGCGAGATTTGGCATAAACGAAAGTATATCCCTCGGGCGGCGTAAAGCTTTGGATTTTGCCTGCATTTTCGCCGATAAATTTAATCTCTACCGCCCCATACTCGGCGCTTTTTGATTTGCCGAGTCTAGTTGAGCGCGCTAGTGTTTCTTTTACATAGTTTATGTCGCCTTCGCTCACGCTAGGTTCAAATTTAACGCCAAATCGCCATTTCATTCCGGCCCTAAATGCCTCGTAGCCGTACATTTGGCTATCCTTAGAGCGTCTTTTGCTTTTATCGTATGCGCTCTTTTGTGAAAAATCTAGGTCCATGCTAAGCTGTTCGTTTCCTTCATTTATGTAACCGCTTCGCATCTGTTTTAGCTGGGTAAAATCGTCAAATTTGTTCCGCTCCTCATCTTTATATTTACATAATAGATGGTGGTTATAAATTTTGCTGCTATCAAGCTTTTCATGAAAATAGGAAAGCGGAATTTTAAAAAATTCTTTACCATCTTTGATCGGCGCAGCATCGCAAAATTTCACTGCTCCGCTATGAAAAATTTTAAAAGGATCGCCAAAGTCGCTATATCTGCTGGCTACCATACCCAAAAATGCACTTCCCGGGATAAAATCAAGCGAGCTCATCTTGCCCTGTGTGTTAGAACTTGCCTGCAAAATAACGGGACTTTTAAAAGTTATCTCAAATCTAAGCTCTCTCATCGTAGCTCCTTAACTTTAAATTCGCATCTGCCGAGGCCTCGATTACGGTTTAATCCTATCCGCTTTATCATCTCTAGCGCGCGTTTTAAATTTTGAGCGATCTCACCGCTTACATTTTGGATCTCGCCTTTTAGGCTTATAGGCAAAACGACCTCTATATCTCTTAGCGAATTATCTACCGCAATGCCGTTGTCGTCGATTTTGGTAGCCGAAATGATTTCAAAAAGATTGCGCTGCAAGTTATTCGACGTTATTTCGGTAGCGATTTTTTCATCTATCGTAGCACTGCTAAAATAGCACTGTGCCTGCGTAGTATCGTCGTTTTCGTTTTGCTCATTGCCATTATTTTGCTTATTTTTGCTGCCTCGTGAGCCAAAGCACTCGCCTATATCGCTTGGATCCCAAAATAACTCCGCTACCTCGCGCACAAGTCCTTTTATTGTTTTACCGGGTACATACGGAAGGCCTGCGGCGTCTTTTACTACATAGCTATCGAGTGCCGCTCCACCGCTAAGGCCGCTACTAACATGCCAGTAGTCGAAAAATTTAAGCTCGTAATTTATCGTCATTTTTGCCCTCCACCTTTTTATCTTCCGCGCCCGAAGTAACGGAGAGAAATTGCAACACGTCGTAAATAGGCGTCTTTTGCGCTCCGTCCTTTTCTAAAATCAAATTTCCGCACGACAACTCGCCGTAAAGAGCCTTCAGGACCTCATCAAATTTTCCCCTATTTTCTAACATCTCATTTATTCTATCTAGCATAACTTTGGCTAATCTATCGTTTACACCGAGCTCCTTTATCCACTCTCGCAGTTTGCCCTTGGGGCTTTTTTCGCCGCGATACATTTCGGCCAAATTTATAAAATTTTCTACCTTTGGCTCGTTTTTTGACTTGGTCGTATCGCCCAAATAATAAGGCCCGAAATCACATCTGATTTCGCTAGCGTTTTTGCCATCGGCCGCGCACTCTTCTTTTTTACTCCCAATCGTAAGCTCATCTTTTATAAATTTATCCCAGCTTTGGAAATTCGAGCTTTGGACGTTATGAAACATTAAGCAGCTTGGTGCTATGTCCTTTTCGGCATCGTTTACGTAGCGATCCTTACTATGCTTTTTCGCCGCACCACAAAGCTCCTCGGCTAGAGCTGCCGCATAATGAAACGGGAATTTTTCGTTACAATAAGCAATCCCCGCGCACATCGTAAGCTTTTCCTTTATGTCGGGCTTTTTCTTGTCCGTTTCCTTTTCAAATTCCTCGATAAAATTTTTAGTAAATTCTAACGCTATGTCCGCATCGCAAACCGCCGTCATATCGTCGCCGCTTAAAATTAGCGCTTTTATCTTTAGATCATCTTTCCCAAGAGCGATTTTTGTTTTTAATTTGGCATTGGCAAATGCATCTTTTGTCGCTTTATCAAGCGCCTCTGAAAATTTAGCTATAATTCCGGTATTATTATTTTTATTTACTTCATCGGCTAAATTTTTAACCAACACCCCAAGCCCGTTACCGTCTGCGTGGATAACGGCTAGTTTATTTTTCTTATTTGAAATTTGGCTAAATTCTTTTAATTCCTTAGTTGCCGGATGCCTCTTAAACCACCTCCCGTGTGCTTCTCTCTTTTGAACGGACGAGATGTCTAATGCATCATCGCCATCAAATTTCACGATAGGTCGCGCCGTCTTAGACGCAAGAGCCATAAAATTTATACTCATATCAAGCGGCAAGCTCGGGCGGTTGCGCTGAGTTTTTAGCTTTCGTTCGAGCTCTTTCGATGCCGTTCCGTAGTCGTTGTCATTATAAGGAGCGACAGCTTGAGAAATAGTAATGCCGTAAGCATTTTGCATTATCTTTTTAGGCAGATCCCTGACGATCTTTTTTAAATTTTCCTCGCCATCTACGATCGCTCTAAAATTTCCTGCGGCATTAAGCAAAATTTGCTCTACTAAGCCGTTCGCCCTTAGTTCGTCAAAGACGCCAAATATCGCGCCCTTGCACTCTTGCTTGTTATCAAATTTTTGTCCGAGCGAGTCTATTATTTCGCTGGCACCGATGATCTCTTGCAACTTGTTCGTGGCGTAAATATACTCTTGTATACCCTGGATACTTGCACCGTATAGGTATTTAGCCATCTTGCCTCCTTCGTGTTATATTTTTGAAATTTTATCGCAACTAAACTTAAATTATTTTTTGAAAAATTACTCAAAATGAACTAGCCAAAGCGACGCCTCGAGCTAGCCCGAATTTATTGTCTAGTCCTACCGCAAAAGACATATTGTCCGTTATATCCTTGCCTTTGACGTAAAAATCAAGCGTAGGGACGTACGAGCCGTAATTGCTCGGTGCGATATTGGCTAAATTCGGCACCTCTTACGCTAAAGCGCCACTCATAGCTCCAGCCGCTGCTAGCGACAACACAATCTTTTTCATTACAACTCCCTTAATTGATCTCGTAGGCGTTTTACCTCCGACTTTGAACGCAATTATAGTAAGCCGTAGTGTCAGATTCTGTCAGCCAAGGGGAAACCTTGAAAAATGAGAGGGAAATTTTAATTAAATCAGGAGAATAGATTGAAAATTTTAGGGGTAAAGGGAAGCCAATCCCCCAGATCGGGGAAATTCTAACTAAATCCCTCGCCACCTAAAACCATTCCTAGCAAAAGCCGTATTTATTGATCCATTCTACCTCATTCATCCGACTCTCTTATTTAGTTTAACTCATTATTTTCAAATGCTTTTTTCGGAATTTTACTTAAGATAGTGTTGAGCTTCGCTCCAGTGTAAGTTGCAGTATGGATGATGATCTTTACTGGCGTAAAGCCATCTTGATAGTTGTTGAAAGCCGATTTTACTTCAACAAAATTTATCATCATTGAAGCCATATCTCCTTCCACATCCGTTTCGGCTAGCAAAGGAAATTCGTTAAATAAGCATAGGGAAGTACCATCAAAGCAGTTCTTTTGCGCTTTTCGGAACTGAGTATCAAAAGGAACTAGAGAAACGACTTCGGCATTCAGCCTACCTGAATACCTCTTAAATTTATTTTTACCACTACTCTTAACTGCGCGCTCATAAACGCGTAACGGCGCAGCTCCTTTTGAAGCTAAAAAGCTTTTAACTTCCGAAAGCTTTACATCGTTTTCATAATCGGCTATCTTAAGCGAATTATCAAAGTAATCGTTTCCATATTGAGATTTTTCGCCCATATCAAATAAGACGATTAGCTCGTTAGCAAGCCTTCTACTTTGAAAGTTGGTCGTAAACTCATCTTTTCTATTAACCCTTCCGTAGTAGCTTTCCGGGTCCGGTTCTATGCAACTCGCCAAAAATAGTGCAATCAATACTAAAAACAGTGTTCTCATAACATTTTCCTTCCTTTAAATTTATAAACAATCTGGCAATTTGAAAAGCCGGTTATTCTACTATCTGTCGCATCGCCTTCCAATTGAAGCAAAGCAAAAATTAGCTATCTTATTTTCTCGCGGCGAATACTCGATAATCAATTGTCAGGTAGTTAAACTTATACCTACTTTTCATTATACGCTTTGTAACCCGCAAAATCATAAGTACTTTTATCAATCTCTTTTCTTGTTTCATAGTCAATAAAGATCAGATCGAGCGATGAACCAAGCTCCATTAGCTCGCCGATTTCTTTAGAAGAATAAAGCAATTGAGCCATTCGCTCTTTTAAAAAGTTAATAAAGGTATAAGCGTCTTCATTTTTTCCATCTTTCTCATTCTGAGCTTTAACTTTATGAGGTGTGATTTCTACAACCATGTTAAGCTTTTTATTTTCCCTATCGCAAGTTATCGGCTTATACACCAAACCATATTCACGCCAGTATAGTCCCGGGTGATTGTCACCACTAAAAGCTCTATCTAATAGCGAAACGCTATACTCTCCTCTCGGAGCTATTTGAACTCTATCTCCATATTTATCTTTATCAAGGAACGACTTTGCTTTACGTATAGATTCCTCATATCTTTCCTTATCTTTATTCTCCCTGAGAATACACCAAACATCTAGTTGCTGAGCCATTACTGTTTCTTTATCAGGCGGCATTACGATAAAACAACCGGAAAACATAACTCCGATCAAACCAAGTAAAAACACTTTAAACAAAATTTTCATACTTTCTCCTTTGTTTTAAAATTCTTTTTCGAAAAATAACAAAATTATTCATAGAATTCAAACCCGCCATATCAACTTTGGGCGTGATTATAGGGAGTTTAGTTGTCAAATTCTGTCAATTTACGGAGTGCTTTTAAAAAATCCATTAAATTTTAGTCGTATATCTTGAAATTTAATCAAATCAGTGTGATCACACAGCATCAGCCGAGGCAAAACCCGTTTGTCTCAATCCCCTAGATCGGGGAAATTCTAATCAGATTATACCTAATATAGGTAAAATATCTGCAAATGATTTACCAGCGTTTCAATCCCCTAAATCGGGGAAATTCTAATCAGATACACTTGTCTATGGAGTTTATAACTAGATATGCTTTTATCGCGTTTCAATCCCCTAAATCGGGGAAATTCTAATCAGATCAGCGGCTAATATCCTAGAAAAGTACGTACTTAAATAATAGTTTCAATCCCCTAAATCGGGGGAATTCTAATCAAATATGGATCAGCTGAATGATGAACTCTTGGAGGCTAGTCAGTTTCAATCCCCTAAATCGGGTAAATTCTAATCAGATTTTCGGGAGCTTTAGCGCTCTTGAAAAGGTCATCTTCCCGTTTCAATCCCCTAAATCGGGGAAATTCTAATCAAATTCTCAACTAAGTTAAATTTTTTATCAAGGAGCGTCAAATGACAAAGTTTCAATCCCCTAGATCGGGGAAATTCTAATCAGATCGCACACCTTGCGACTCACCCCGACGACTTTGCGTTTCAATCCCCTAAATCGGGGAAATTCTAATCAAATCCGGAGAGGATAGGGTCGTGCCTATATTTGCGCCACTTTTGTTTCAATCCCCTAGATCGGGAAAATTCTAATCAAATTTTACGCATCAACTATCCATAAAACTCAAGGCGACACTATGTTTCAATCCCCTAAATCGGGGAAATTCTAATCAAATTCATCAAAGAAAACAATTTGGAATAAACCCATGAAAAAGTTTCAATCCCCTAAATCGGGGAAATTCTAATCAAATCATCGATGAAGAACATTGGTGCTTTGCGCCGTCGTTATTGTTTCAATCCCCTAAATCAGGGAAATTCTAATCAAATTTGGTAATGTTTAATACCGTAGTATTCTACGAATTGAGCGATCAAGTTTCAATCCCCTAAATCGGGGAAATTCTAATCAAATTTTTGTAAGTCGTTTTTTAAGGGAGATTTTGCCCTTCAAGTTTCAATCCCCTAAATCGGGGAAATTCTAATCAAATCAGCAACAGCGAGGCGGCTATCAGCAGCAAGGTTATACACGTTTCAATCCTCTAAATCGGGGAAATTCTAATCAAATTCCAACCGGTGAGACTCTCATTGGTTGGGAAGCTTATGGTGTCTCAATCCCCTAAATCGGGGAAATTCTAATCAGATCGTATGACTGCGGGGAGTGTAATGGCGGGTATTTGTTGTTTCAATCCCCTAGATCGGGGAAATTCTAATCAAATATTTTTTTATCAAGGAGAACAAAATGGGAAAAGTTCGGTTTCAATCCCCTAGATCGGGGAAATTCTAATCAAATGTCTTTTTGATGGAGACTGGGAAGATTGCTTCAGTATGGTGTTTCAATCCCCTAGATCGAGGAAATTCTAATCAAATTTAGCTTTAATGCTATTATTCCACGCCCCAAAGAACTGTTTCAATCCCCTAAATCGGGGAAATTCTAATCAAATTACCTTTGAGGACTTGGACAAAGCTTTAGACTTTGCAAGTTTCAATCCCCTAGATCGGGGAAATTCTAATCAAATCTATCTCAACTCTCGTAAAGCGCTGAAATAGGGGCTTATGGTTTCAATCCCCTAGATCGGGGAAATTCTAATCAAATAGGACATAAGAGTAATACTCTAATGGCTAGAAGTGTTTCAATCCCCTAGATCGGGGAAATTCTAATCAAATAGCCCAAAAACCTCATTCAAATTGACAATGAGTTTTTAAAGAACTATTTGCGAGCGCCATTATATCACAAAACGCAAAAAAGTCCGAGAAAGAGGCGAAAAATTAATTTCAAATTTCGAGGTTTTTGCTTATAGCGGGCTTAAAAGTACGGATTTAAGCGTCTTTGAGCAAGCACAAAAGTCCGAAAATCTAAACGCAAAAATTAAAATGTTAGGCTTTTTCGAATTTCTGCTAAATTCCGCAAACGTAAAAAGCCCTAAAAATGGGACTTTTAAAATAGGCTAAATAGCTGAAGTCCGAGAAAGGGTTTTTGGCGCGAGCGAAATTTGAGGTTTGCGGACATTTTGAAACTTATGAAAATATAAAAGCGCGCTAAATCGGGAGGTTCAAATTTCCAAAAAGTCCGAAAATCAAATCCCTAAAAATGGGACTTAGACGTAGGTGTCAGGGGAGCGAAAGATCTCGCCCTCGCCTAAACTCTCGCTTTTAGCCATACAGGTTTTGCAGATGCGGTAGAATAGGACTTTGTCGGTTTTGGGCTCAATGATGCGGGCGATGCGATCTTTTATGAGGACGTATTCACGCTCGGAGACGTCTAGCTCAAGTACCGAGTAGTTCGCCCGCAGCCCGTAGCTTTCTAACAAGGCGGCGAGTTTGTTGCGGCGCTTAGTTTTGCAAACGTCGTAGCAGATGATTAAATTCATTGAAATCTCCCGATGAAAGGCTTGTATTTTTCGTTTTGGGTTACGGCGCGTTTTAGGGCGTAGGCTTGCCTATCTATGATATCCTGCGTTTTTAGCTGTTCGCCTCTGTACTGCGTGCAAGCGAAGAGCTTTTCATTTACGTTTTTGGCGATATTTTGCCTGGTTGCGACAGATAGGAGCCCGTCTTTTATCTCAAAGGGCTCGTTTTTATTGACCATCGAGATTACGGCGCGATCGACGATGAAGGCTCGAAATTCCTCGATGAGATCGAAGGCGAGAGTGGGCTTTTGCTCATCAAGCGCGTGCAGATAAGATACATGCGGCGACAGACCTGCGGCGGCAATGGATTTTAAAATTTTTGAATAAAGGATCGCGTAGCCGTAGTTTAGGGCGGAATTTACGACGTCGGTAGCACCCTGCGTCACTCGCACACTAAAGCCAAACTCGTAGTCGATCGCCTTTGCGATAGCCTGCCAGTAGGAGTTTGCGGCGCTTCCTTCAAAGCCCATAAGCTCGCTTACGCTTGCGGCGTCTGGGACGCGGAGCTTTAAAATTTCTTGCATCGCTTTAATTTCGGTGCCTAGATTTTTATGGTATTTACCTAGATATTTTAGATAGTTGATCTGATTTTTTAGCTTCCCGATGATGAACTGCTGAGCGATACGAAGCGGTCTTTTGGTTTTTAGCAGCGAAATTTGCGTGGCGGCGGTTTTAGAGATGGCGGAATTTGCACTAATGAGCGTGGCGTAGCTTAGATTCGTCTTTTCGTCGATGAAATTTATGGAGATTTTCTTTTTGGCACACTCTTTGATGACGGCGGAACTGAGTGAAATTTGCGCATTAATGATGATTTGCGAAATTTGATTTATAGGGAATTTATGCTTGATAACGCCTTTGTCTTTTAGGACGAATTTGCCTTGAGACAAAGCTAAAAAATAAAACGGCGTCGTAATGTGGATGACGGAGCTTTGCGAGAAAGTTTTTAGATACTCTCTTTTCTTTGCCTCAAGCGCGTTTCGGACGGATTTTATGGCGGGACGTTTGGCGTTTTTAAAGTAGGTTAGAATTTTGGCCTTTCTGGCTGTTTTGCCTAGCTCGTAGGGGAGGCTTAGATTGGTTAGGGCTTCGGCTAAAGTCCGCTTATCCGAGGTTTTTAGAAATCTGCGTATTAGGCTCGTTACGACTTCATCAAAATGCAGGTTAAATCTATCCTTTTGCGAGGACGAGAAAAGTTTAAGCGAGATAGCCTTTAGATGATATATGTAGGCGTTTAAATTTTCTACGCTTTGGCTTATCGCCTGCTTTTTGGCAGAGCTTGCGAGTTTGGCTAGAATGCGCTTAAATTTTTCCTCGCCGATACTTAAATTTGCGCCCTTAAAGCTTACGCCCAAAAAGACAAATTCGCTATCTTTGCCGTGAATGGAGGTTTTGGCTTCGTTTAGAGATAAGCTTATGGTTTTTAAAAAATCTTTCAGGCGCGCGAGCCCTCTCTCGGCGGCTTCATATGAAACAAAAAACATAACGAAATCATCGGCGTATCTAACGAACTCAGTACCGCTTTGTTCTAAAAATTTATCCATTTGATTTAGGTAGATATTCGAAAGCAGCGGGCTTAGGATGTCTCCTTGATGAACGCCTTTTGCGTGAGCACGGTAATCAAAGCGCTCAAAAATTCCGTTTTTGATCCAAAGCTCAATGAGCCTAATGATGCGAGCATCACGGATATTTGCGCATAAAATTTCAAGCATTTTTTCGTGATCGATATTTTCAAAGAAATCTTTGATGTCGGTTTTGACGGCGAAGCTGAAAATTTGAAAAAAATCGCGGGCGCGATATACGGCGTTAGCATAGGATTTGCCGTTTCGATAAGCATAAGAGCGGTTTGAAAAGCTTTTATCAAAATAGCCTGAAAGCTCGCGAGTGAGGATATTTTGCACAAATTTATCTTTTAGCGAGGGCACGGCGAGCTTACGCAACTCGTCTTTGGCTTCTTTTGGGATAAAGGCTCGTTTTAAGGGCTGCGGCGAATAAGAAAGGCTAAAAATTTCGCTCTTTAGCTCAGCGTAAAATTCGCCCGAACAAATATCCTCCGCATTAAGCCCGTCAAGCCCCAAAGCCGTGGGCTTTAGCCTTTTTAGCGCGTATTCAAAGGCGCCTGCGGTAAAAATATCCTCTAAACTTAGATCAAACATGACGCCTCCCCGTTATTGCATTTAGCTAGTAGATATCGCGCAAAATGCGTCGATACCGCAACCCGCGGCAAAATTTAAATTCTGCGGTACAATTTAAATCCGCTCTGCCTTTATCTTGCCTAGTCCAAAAACCGTGCTTTTGCCGACCCCGGTAATTTGAGCGAGTTGTAAAAGCTTCGCCGAGCGCTCATCAAGCCCGAAAACTCGCATCCATCCGATCACGCCGCCAAATTGCATCTTGGTGTGCTGGCGGTTTGAGTATCGGTTAAGATCGTAAAATCTCAAATCCTGCTCGAAGCGGCAGAATTTTACCTCGAATTTATCTATAGCCTCGCCTGTTATGTTCTCAAATCTCATAGCGATTTGGCGAATAAAGGACTTAAAGTCGATCTCGCGGCGGACGAGAGTATTTTTTTGCTTCATACGAAGCGGGGTAAGAAGCGAAATTTCATAATCGCCCGCGGTGAAACCTGGCGTGAAATTTAGCATTTCAACTTTATTTGAAAGTAGAGATTTAGGCTCTACGATTTCGCCGTTTAGAGTAAAATTTGAAAATTTAAACTTGCGTCTGCTTACCTCAAGCCCGATTTCTTGCATATTTGCAATAGCGATAGCGACGTGAGGCAGGTAGCACGCGGCGTGCTCAAAAAGTAAAATTTTAAAATCAAAGCTCTTTTGATTAAGATCGATATCTAGCCTGAAATTTGGCGTATCGGATACATTTTCAAAAAATTCATTATACGCACATTCGCCGAAGATGTCGCATTTCTCGCAGCTTGCACTTACGAAAGGACAACTCGCCTTTCTAAGAGCATATCCAAAAGCGCCCCTGATCGCCGAGCCGATAAAAGGATGCGAGGGCTTTAAATCGGTGCCGCAAATGCCTAGCTCTAAATATTTAAGCATGAATGACCTTTTGTATTTTTGAGAAAATTATACTACAAAATGAGCTTTTGCATTTTAAGGCGGACAAAATATATTTATAATTATGAACATTTAATGAGGAATTTAACACAGTAAAATTATTTAAAATTTGATCGTTTTAGGAATTTCGCTTGCAAAATAAATTTTATGCTTTTGCTAATTTTCATTAGGCTCTCTTTAACTTAGGCTCACACAAAGGAGCAGTAAGTTACGATGAGAAGTATGTTTTTAAAAAGTAACGAGCGTAGCGAAGTTAAAAAATAAGTATATAGTCCGTTTCCGAATTTCAGAAAAGAAATTTAGAGAAATTTTAAAGTACTTCACGGAGGATATAGAAGTATCAAAGATATCGAATTTAACCAAGCGTAAATTTAATAGCGTGCTTGTCAAATTTGGGTTAGTTTCTAGCCCAAATTTTAAAGTCAAAAGTTGTGTAGTGCTGCATCGTTTTTGGTGGTCTATCGAAAAATCACAATTTAAAGTTAAAATTTAAAGGTCGGACTTTCATCCGACCCAAGTATTAGAAAAAGGGGGAAGCTAAAATATATAGACTGCGCCGAGCACGATAAACGCTCTTAGGCAAAAGCCGCCCACAAGCACGCCGTATTCGTTATAAACACAGCTTTTTACCTCCTCGCCGCCGTGCGCGCAGACGCTGCCGTCCGCATTCACGCTGCAGCTGCGAAGCATAAATTTGCTTCCGCCCAACAGCGGCAGAGCAAGCCCAAACACAACAAAGCCTATCCAAAACATCGGTGCAAGCGAGCCGCTGACTATCTTAGTTACGCTAGCCATACCTGCAGCCTCGCTTCTTACGCTAGCAAATAGCGCTAGTACCGCAACGATCTCAAGCGCGACTAACACGACGTGAAATTTATGCGCACAGTGGCTTAGCTCGTGCCCTGCATTTAGTGTAGCGGCGGCATTTGCGCTAAGCCCCGTAGAGATCGCGGAGATCGTAAATAAAATCGGCAGCCACACGCTAGCCCAAAGCGGGATCGCCTTTACGACGTAAAGTAGTAGCCCCGTATATCCCATCACTCCAAGCGCCAAAATAGCTCCGAGCGTGAGCATCATATCGCAAATTTTACCGCTCTTTTTGATCTGCAAAAGCACTAAAACGCTAACCACGATGAAAAATGTAAGCAGATATGTACCTATGCTCATCATCGAAACCGGGCGCGTATAGAGCTGCAAAATTTTAAGAGGATTTATCGCAGCGCTCGGCGCCAAGTCAAACAGCAAAAGCGCGGTTCCTATTATTACCGCAACGGGTGCTAGCAGAAAGCCGAATTTATAAAACCTCTCGTTTAATGAGCCCAAAAAGCCTTTGTAAGCCAAAGCCGAGCACAAAAATGCCCCGGCGCCTAAACCGCCTAAAAACAAATAGATGACTATGAGCCATCCCCAAGTCGTCTGTACCATCGTCATTCCTTTAAATTTTCAAAAATTTCAGGATCTTTTAGCGCGCTTTTAAGCGCATCCATCTCGCTATTTAGGTAGAGATTTAAAAAGCTCCCGAAACTCTTCCAAAGGTCTAAATTCGCGTGCTCGTCGCAACGAGCGGCAAATTTGCAAAACCACTGCGACGGATGAGCGGCGATAAATTCCGCCTTTTTACGCAGAATTTCGTTAAATTTAGCCTCATCCTCCGCTTTTAGCGCGCTAAAACTTAGAAAATAAAGATATTGCAGCTCGTACCCGATGAAATCGTCGGGAAATTTATCAAGCTGCGCATCCTCGAGTTTTAGCCCAGAGCTCTCGTAAAAGCTTCGCACCTGCATCGTCTTTGCCCCGAACATCGTTTGATAGTCGAAATACACCGACTCGTAAGGCTCGGCTTTGGGGCGCTTAGGACCTACGAAGAGCCTATTGAATTCGTAGCGAATTTCATCGATTAAGCTTGGCTCGCTTTTGCATTCGGCAAATTCGAGGATAAATTTATGCTCTTTGAGCTTAGGCGCAAAATCCTGCGTCAAATTTAAAAGCTCGTTCAAATTTTCACCGGTAAGAGGCACCAAAAATACTTGCCTCAAAAAGTCCTCGACGCAAAGGCTCTGCTTTAAATTACGCATCTTTTTTACCTTAGTGGATAAACTCATTGCGCTTCATGCGAGGATAGAAGCGAATGTTCGGCTTCGTAAAAAAGTGCTTGAAGCCAGGCATCTCTTTCTCCATCCCCGCACTATCGCTCACATCGCTATCAACTAGCTTTAGCACGTCGCAAGGGCAGCCCGCTACACACGCAGGCTCCTCGCCGCGCTCGAGCTTCTCGGCGCAGAGGTTGCACTTTTGCGCTTTGCCGTCTTTGCCTTTGGTTATCGATCCGTAAGGACAGGCGACTAAGCAATATCCGCAGCCGATGCATTTGTCGTGTAGCGGCTGAACTATGCCGTTTTCAAGCTTAATGTAAGCTCCCACGGGGCAGACGTCCATACATGCAGGCTCATCGCAGTGATGGCACGAGTGCGTGATGAAAATTTCCTTTTCAATCTCATCTTCATGGATGAGCATCATATCGACATGGCGCCAGTTGATGTCGGGGTCTTGGTTGTGATAGACCTGACATGAAATTTCACACGCCTTACAACCTATGCAAAAGTTGTAATCAAATAAAAATCCTTGTTTTCGTTTCATTTTTTCTTCCTTTACTTTTCGGGCGAACAAAGCCGCCCTGCGAGCGGAAGCGCAAACGCTCCCTGCACCCGCCTAAAACGACACGACTTTCGGTCGCATCGTATTTGATTGCCCTAAGCTCCGTATCGCCTAAAATTTAAACATTAGTCGCAAGACAAGCAGGCTCAACTCATCTGCTGCGCAGCTTTTTTTACTTCGCAAAAGCTTGCGGTATAGGTCGATCCATTACCCAAATCGCTCACTCCGTCCGAGCAAAGGATATTTGCTCCAGTGCGAGATTTGGCGACTTTGACCCAGATATTATTCCATGCATAGACGATGCCAGGCTGCATCTGATTGGTCTCGACCGCCGTAAATATCGCCGTACCCTTTTCATTCGTGGCTTCAACCGTATCGCCCTCTTTGATACCGCGCGCCAGCATATCCTCGCGCGTCATAAAGAGCTCAGCGTTGCCCTTTACTATGACGCGTTTTAGGATGTAAGGCATATTGCCCCAGTTTGAGTTATCCTGAAGCTGCGTGCCCGGCGTCATAAAATAAAGCGGATATTTTTTGAGATAACCGTCGCCGAAACTCTTATGTGCTCGGTAATAATCCCAATCGTCATCAAGATCGATCACTGGATGATAACCTGCCTCTTTGAATGTCTCAGAGTAGAGCTCGCACTTGCCGCTTTTAGTACCGAATACAAGCTTGTCCTTCGGCGCATAAGGGTAGTAAGGAAACTGATCTTTCATCGTCTCAGGCGTTCTAAACGGCTTAATCCAGCCTACGCTCTTTAGTTTTTCGTAAGTGATATTTTGCTTTTTGGCAAATTCCGTATCCAAAAACCTCCTGCAAACCGTCTCGCTATCCCAATCGAAGCACTCCTCTTTATATCCCATCGCCTTGGCTAGAGCATTAAAAAAATCCAAATTCGTCTTGGCTTCGCCCAGCGGCTTGACGCTTTGGGCGTTGTAGCAGACGTAGCCCGAAATTTGATCGTTTTGAATATCTTCGCTCTCCATAAAAGTAACGCCCGGCAATACGTAGTCAGCGTAATCGCAGGTGTCGGTATCGTAAGGATCGATGACTATCAAGAAAAAATCGTCGTCCATCACGCGTTTTTTGATTAAATTCGTATTCGGCGCCGTTACCATTAAATTTGAGTTGTAGTTGATACAGGCGCGAATTACCGTATTTATCGGCTTACCCAAATAGGTCGGATTTTCCTTTTGGATGCCTTTGCCAAATTCTACGTAGCTTACCTGCTGGCGCTCTATCTTTTTGCCCTCTGCGTCTTTCGGCGAAAGGTCTGGCATGCAGTTATCGAAGTTAAAGCAGCCCTTTACATGCACGTAAGCCCAGAATAATCCGCCGCCAAGTTTTGTAAGGCAACCCGTAAGTACCGGCAAGAAAGTAACCGCGCGCACCAGCCTTGCGCCGTTAAAGTGCCTTTGTCCGCCGTCGCCGTGCATAATAGCAGGCGCTTTAGCATGAGCGTATTCTCGCGCAAAAACCTTGATCTGATCGACGCTTGCGCCGCACATATCGCTTAGCTCGCCATAGGTGTAGAGGCTACACTCTTTAACCAGCTCGTCAAAGCCCATCGTATATTTTTCTACGAATTCATGATCATATAGATCTTCTTCTATCAAAAATTTGCAGACCGCTAGACAAAATGCTGGATCGCTTGAAGGCTTTAGCTGGATAAACATATCGGCCTGGTTTGCGAGCGGAATTCTGATCGTATTTATGACGATAATCTTGCCGCCTCGCTTTTTGACGCGGTGAGCAAATCTAATCCAGTGCACCGCCGTATAGGCTTCGTTTGAGCCCCAGCTGATATACATATCGCTCTCATCCACTTCCAGCGCGTCTTTTGAAAAGTCCGTGCCGATAACGCTCGGCGTGCCCGCATAGCGCGGCCAGTCGCACGGGTTGCGCACAAGCCTCGTAGCGCCGTATTTTTCAAAGAAATTTCCAGGCGCGATCGTCTTTGAGATATGCCCTTCGTTGCCCGAATAGACAAATTCCGTCAGCGCCTCGCCGCCGTATTTTGCTTTGATCTCGGTGAGCTTCGCGGCTATCTCTTTTAGCGCTTGATCCCAGCTTATGCGCTCCCATTTACCCTCGCACTTTTTACCGACGCGCTTCATCGGATACATTATGCGATCGGCATTGTATAGGTGCATCGCGTAGGTATGGCCCTTGACGCAGACCGTGCCTTGCGTTAGAGGGTGCTTCGGATCGCCCTTGATGCTAACCATCTTGCCGTCTTTGATCTCTGCGATCATCGAACAGGCGTCGCGGCAGTTTCTAGGACAGGTGAGGTAGTGATACTCTACGCCCTGCTCGTTTTTATAGGATTTCGGTTTAAAATCCACCTCAAACTGCTCCATACCAAATAGGCTTGGAGAGGCTCCCGCCGTAGCTAGAGCCGCTCCCGCGCCTTTTAAGAAAGAACGTCTTTGCATCTCTTCTCCTTAAATGTGGGCTTTATTTCATATCGTATATGAAAACCTTATTTTCTTTGCCTTCGCGCGAAAAAACATAGAATTTGCCGTCTTTCACCGCAAGCGCTCTTGCGTTTGCCGCTCCGCTAAAGCTATATGCATCCTCAATCTTATGAGTTTGCAAATTTAACTTTAAAATGGTCGAGAAATTTTTACTCAAAAGATAAACGGCGTCAGGCTGAGCATCGATGCCCGTGACGTAATATTCGCCAAGGCTTCTTTTATCTTTTAGGCTTAAATTTCCGCCTATTTGCGGGATAAACTCCTCCAAAATCATCTTATCATCGCCGTCAAACACCGCCACGCTCCAATAATCCCTCACGTCGTTAGGCACGGACGCAACGATAAATTTATTCGCAGCCGCGTCGTAATCCCAGCCGAGGATATACTGCTGCTTTGCTCGAAGCGTGGAGAAGCGCCCTTTGTTGCCGAGATCGTTTAGCTTCCATTTATCCCAGCCCTCGCTCAAGTGCCTCCACTGGCTATTTTGCTCCTCTGCGCTCAATCCGTCCATAGGCTCATAAAAGACGAAGGTTTTATTAAAGCTTATCATGCCGAGCTCATTTTTGTACCACGCCGCGCCCACGGTCGCCTCCATCTCCATTATAAAGTGACGATCGTGCTTGCCGTATCTAAGCGGCTTTAAATTTTCGTCCGCAACGTAAAATTCATTATTTTTAGAAACCAGCGCGAACTGCTTTTTATCTGCGTCGTAATCCGCTCCCGTAATCGGCGCATCGTTTTGCAAGCTTAAGCTTACTTCCGCACTCGGTGCACCGAGCTCCTTCACGCCTTCAAGTGCACCTGCTTTGCTATCGAGATTAAACTCAAACCCAAACGCCAGAGCCGCTAGCGCCGTAAAAATCATCAGCTTTTTCATCTTTTTGCTCCTTAGTTTGGCAGATCCGGAAGCTCCGGATTCCAATCAAATCTAAAATCAAGCGCGCTTTGCCAGTGATCTTTTTCCCAAAACCATTTTGCAGGATCAAGACTTAATCTAGCCGGCGTGCTAGAGCCCAGATACGGTGGTGGACCCGAGACGATGAAAGCCTGCGCGCAGTTTGCGGCGATGATGACGATGAAGATTAAATTTGCAATCTTGCCTAGAGGCAAATAGCGCAAAAACTCGCCGTATTCGCCGCTCGTACTCTTTTTCATTATTTCGCCCAAATTTTTGCTACATAAAAATATAACCGCCAAAAACGCGATCACGCAAAAATCTACGACGATGACCCAAAGCTGCGTGTGTGCGCCTAAAATTTCAAGCCCGAACCCCTGCTTTATGTCAAGGTAGCCGCCGAACGTCCCATCAAGACTATAATGGATAAAGCCGTTAAACATCCCCCAGCAAGCCATTAGTAAAAGCGCCGCGACATAACCAGGTCTTAGGCCGTATCTAAGGATAAAAAGCGCGATGAGGCTAATGGCTATCATCGTGATCCTCTCCGACCAGCACATCACGCACGGGCTATCTCCCATACCAAAGCCCAGTATCAAACAGGCTATGCCGACCGGGAGCGCCACGAGGGCAATGATGGCTAGCGACATTAGGTTGAAAAATCCTCGCTCGGCGGCGGGAATTTGATTTTGTTCTAAATTTTGCATATCGCCCTCCTAAAAGTTGCCTACCGGCACGACGACCCATAAATTTACGTAAAATTCCAGTGCGATCAGTATCGCGCAGCCTGCCGCCGCACAGCCCGTAGCTAGATTTTTCCTCTGCGGCTTAAAATATAATATAAGCCCGCTGATCAAAAATAGCGTCAAAATAAGAAATTCCATTTCAAACCGTCCTTTCCTAATAAAATTTAATCCTAAGCATGCTTATTCTTAAAGAAATAATATAATTTTATTTATTAATTCTAGTTTAAAAAATAGATTTTTTTATTCATATTAAATTTTTTGTATAAAATTTTCCTATAAAAAAATCTATTTTTATAAATTATTTTATTATATTTAAGCTAATATTAAAAATATGATTGAAATTTTATAAATTATTTTATTCGCTAATATTTTTTATCCTTAAGATAAAATTTAAAACAACTTAAACAAATATTGTGTAATATTTCAACAAAATTTTAACCTAAGGCGAAATATGGAAAATATATTTTTAGAATCTTACGACGTATTTAAGGTATCGAAAAATGCGAGCAAGCTAAAAATTTACAACGACTTTTTAAGAGATAACAAAAGATACTCAGTAACGCGTTGCTACTATGTCATAGTCGTGGATAATACCTTTTTGACCTACTCGCATTTGATGATTTATGAGGAGCTGCTTTATCTTCTGTATTCGCAGAACAAGCTAAAAAACGGCGATTTTTCGCTGACGCTCAAAAAATCGGAGCTAGCGAAAAAATTTAAGACCGATATCACTAAAAGCGCGACCGAGACGATAAAGCGCTTCTATGAGATGCAACAAGTCAAAATCACTATTTTCGTAAAAGACAAAGTTGAAAAACAGATGAATATTATCGAGCGTATCGACGCGCCGCAAAGCGAAAAATACGGCGACATCCCCGACGAGATCAATATCTCGCTAAATTCCGAATTCGTGCGGCTTTACCGCTGTGCATATCTGGATAAGATTGAGTATTTAAATAGCTTTGATATCGAACAGGGCAGCTTCATCCGCTACTTTATGCAGCACGAGCTGGACGGCGGCGTCAAAAGCTCCGCGATCATCGATAAAATGGGCGTTACGACCTATCTGCCTTTCACTTATAAAAAGCGCTTCGAGCAAGAGATCGCAAGGGTGAGCTTTTACTACAAAAATGAGAAATTTTGCATAAAAGACGGCTTCGTCGTCATCGAAAACCACGAAAACAAGGCGATAGATAATCAAAACGCGTCGATTGAGCTTTTCGGCGTGCTATACGAGCAGATAACGCAAAACTGCACCAAAGCCGTTACGCTAAATGAGCAAAATTTAGCGAAGTATTACGCGCGCTTCGGTAGGTTTGAGACGAGCCAGACGGTGTTTAAAATTCTAAGCAACATGGAGCTCATGTTAAATCAATCGATGCAGAAAGAAAACGCGAAGATCGCCTGTTTTTCGCACTTTTTTGAAAGTATCGTCTGCAAAAACGGCGAGGAATTTGAAATTTTCATCGAGCTGAATCAAAAGGGTTTTGAGTATATCGTCTCACGTAGCGCGAATTTAGACTTTTGGAACGTCGAAGCCGCAGACTATGGACTCACGCCGTATCCCACAAATAGCTGTGCGACAAACGGCAAACTGGGATAAATTTAAGACGCTAAATTTTAAAATTTATCCGCAAAAATACGCGAGTACCCCCGCCGTATCAAGAATAACGCGCGGGCAAATTTTAAAAATTTACTCCTGCGTCCTTAGCTCGGCGATGAGCTCGTCAAGCTCTCCGCTATTTTGCGCACTCAAAAGTCGCTCGTTTATGAGCCGCATTTGCACCGAAAATTCGCTACCAAGCATATCTGCGACGAAATTTTCGCTCTCGCTCTCATCCGTCATCGGATACATATCGCGCCAGATGTCGGTTATCCACCAGCCGCACTTCGATACGCAGGCAAAGTCCTTCAAAATGCCAATCTTTAGCTTCATTATCACTTCGTCGGTTTGCTTGATCTCGCTTGCGACGAAGTCTTTATGGACGCCGTCTAGGCAGGTGAAAATGCGGTGTCCTAGGCTCTGGACGCTGTTTTCGGAGCAGATCCTAAACTGAAAGATGCTATCTTTAAAATTTAGATCGGATAAGCAGATTGGATGCTTTTGAGTAAAATTCGGAAACGAATCAAAGCTCCTGTCGTCGATGCTAAGCACCCAGTTAGAGCTTGGATTTTTACGGGCGAACTCGCCAAAACTTAGTCTGATAAATTCTTTATAGCTTAGCTCCTCGGCGGTGAAAAAGTCGTAGTTAGTGCAGTTTGCATCTTTAAAATCTTTAAATTTCATGATCCCTCCCGTAAAATTTTAGCCAAAAGTATCGAGTGCGTAATTTTACCATTTGCTTTTAAGAATTTATAAATATTTATTTTCAAATCTAAACAAATACAAAGCCAAACTATAGGAATTTTTTTGTAAAATAATAAATATATTCGAATGGCGGCGCGCTTTTCGGTATCGTAAAAGACGCTTGGGCGCGAAATAACGTTTTGGTGTCAAGAGAGAGACTTGAACTCTCGACCTCCGGCTTATGAGACCAGCGCTCTAACCAGCTGAGCTACCTTGACACGCGAAAAGAAATGGCAAGTATAGCTAAATATTCTTATTTTTAATTGAAACACTTTAAAAGGAGAGAAAATGAATGCGGCTTTGATTTTATTAGTCGTCATAGTTTTGTTAGTTCTGGCGTTAGTGGGCGTTTATAACTCGTTCATCGCCAAGCGCAATCAGGTGCGAAATATAGCCTCTACCGTTGATACGCAGCTTAAAAAGCGCTACGACCTCATCCCAAATTTAGTTAGCGCCACGCGCGAATATATGAGCCACGAAAACGCCGTGCTAACGCGCGTTAGCGAACTTCGCTCGCAAGCGATCAACGCGGCTTCTAACGCGGATAAATTTAAGCTAAATAGCGAAATTTCGGCTCTTTTGGGGCAGATCCGTATTGCGGTAGAGGCGTATCCGAACCTCAAGGCTAACGAATCGTTTGCCAAGCTACAAAACGCGTTAGGCGAGTGCGAGGAGCAGATCAGCGCCGCACGCCGCGCTTATAACGGCGCCGTTACGGTTTATAATAACGCCTGCGAAATGTTTCCTACTAACATCATCGCCAGCGTTTTTAACTTCGCCAAAGCGGAATTTTTCGCCGCCAGCGAGCAAGAAAAGCAAGCCCCAAACGTCTCTGAGCTTTTCAAAAAATAGGCGAGGCGTATAAAATTTGCGATGAAATTTTAAAATTTTATCGCAAATAATGCGAGCGCCGAAAGGCTAAATTTTGTAGCGAACAAAACAGATCACGCGCAAAATATGCTCTTTAAAGGATTTGCTTCGCACCCCGCGTGCTCGTCATCTCGCTTGAGATATTTTGCGGCGCGCGGTTCTTAGAATTTTAACAATAAAATTTTACGAATTGATTTGATTTGTATTTTCTTGCTGCGCAGGAGCTCGTTTTAATAAACGGCCAACGCCAAATTTTAAAGTCTAAATTTCGCAGTGTAAATTTTAACTAGCTTGCCGCCGGCGTTACTTACGCAAGCGGCGGTGATATATGCAGCGTTAGTCGTGAGTAATTTTGCAAATTTGCGCCTCGGTGGCAGTTACGAGGTCCTTCGGCGTAAGAGCGATTTGTTTTCCGCGCACGCCTGCGCTAACGTAAATTTTCTCCTGCGTTAGCGCTTTTTCATCGATGAAGGTGCGGAAGTGTTTTTTCATCCCAAGCGGCGAGCAGCCGCCCCTGATGTAGCCCGTGACCTTTTGTAAATCCTTCAAATCCATCAGCTCGCAACGCTTCGCGCCGCAGATGTGCGCGAGCGCCTTGAGATCCAGATTTAGATCGCCTTGCAGGCAGGCTACGACATATTCGTGATCCGCCGTGCAAACTATCGTTTTATAGACCCGCTCGATCGGCTCGTTCACGCTGTTTGCTACATGCACCGCGTCTAAATTTAAAGGATCCACCGCGTATTCTTTGATCTCGTAAGGGATTTTCAGACCGTCCAGTACGCGCGCGGCGTTCGTCTTTGAGCTCATTTCGCCTCCTTAAATTTAATAGCGGATTTTGTTTTCTTTCAAAAAATCGCGCAGATCTTCGTATTCGCTCTGATCGAAATAGCGCCATTTGCCAGGCTTTAGCGTCCCGAGGGTCATTCTACCAAATGCCGTGCGCTTAAGCTCCACGACATCCAGATCGAAATAGCCGAAAAATCTACGCAGCTCACGGTTTTGCCCCTCGTTAATGATCGCTTTTATCTTCGTATAGCCGCCGGTGCTAGGCATAATGCGGTAGCCCAAAAAGGGCTTAAATTCCATCGATTTGATCTTGCTTTTGGCGTGTGCGCCCTTGCTCGCATCTGCGGCGAAAAAACCCTCGCGGATCGCCGTTACCACCTCATCCCCTACCTCGCCTTTTACCTTTAGATAGTACTCTCGCTCGATGTCGCTGTTCATCAGCGCCGTAGCGATCGCGGGTGCATCGGTCAGCAGCAAAAGCCCCTCGCTTGCAAAATCCAAACGCCCTACGCTAACAAATCTACTAAATCCCTCCGGCAAACTATCGTAAATCGTCCGCCTACCGCGATCGTCCTTTTTAGTAACTAACTCGCCTTTGCGTTTGTTATAAACAATCATCGTAAATTCCGTCTTAGGCTTGATGAGGCGCGAGCCGATGCGGATCTTCTCCTCGCCGCTAACTTCGATGAAATCGCTAACGACGCGGCCGTTAATGCTAACCTTGCCCTGCTTGATCAGCTCGTCCGCCTCACGGCGTGAGTAGGCGGTGTTATGAGAGATAAATTTATTCAGACGCATCTTTTGCATTATTTTAGCCCCAGACTCGTTAGATCATGGATATGCAAGATCCCCGCAGGCACGCCATTTTCGGCCACGGGCAGGACTTGAATTTTAAATTGCTCGATTAAATTTAGTGCGTCTATCGCGAGCATATTTTTATCGTCCAGCATTTTAGGATTTTTGGTGGCATATTTTAGCGCGCCGTCATTGATGTCAAAATCCTCTCGCATCAGCGCACGCCGCAAATCGCCATCACTTAAGATCGCCTCGAGCGCGCCCTTTTCGTTCACTAACAAAACGGTGCCGAGCTTTCCGTGCGTCATAACGTCGATAGCTTGTTTTAGGCTGGTGTTACGGTTTGCGAGTGGCAAATTTTTACTTTGCATCACGTCTTTTACTTTTACGAAAAGTCGCTTACCGAGGCTTCCGCCGGGATGAAAATTTGCAAAATCCTCCTTGCCGAATCTACGCTGCCTCATCAAACAGATCGCTAACGCGTCGCCTAACGCAAGCGTTAGCGTCGTAGAAACCGTCGGCGCAGCACCTAGCGGGCAGGCCTCTTTGACGATATTTAGGCTTATGAACTCATCGCCAACCTTACCGAGTGAGCTGTTTTTATCGCGTGCCATCGCGATGATCTTTACGCCGAAACGTTTGAGGTGAGGTAGAATTCTAACCAGCTCCTCGCTCTCGCCGCTAAAGCTGATCGCAAGCACCATATCGTCCT
>ERZ773014.320-NODE-320-length-33186-cov-18.621050_pt1 | contig 33186 bp, 18 predicted proteins | sample MGYA00580841_ERZ773014 | MGnify/ENA primary metagenome ERZ773014 (study PRJEB29015, sample SAMEA2737989) | human oral metagenome | biome: human oral; feature: human-associated habitat; material: dental | place: China | collected 2067 ... | reverse complement strand
CCTTTTGCATCAAAACAAACCTTCGCGAGAATCGATTTTTTGCGGCAAGGTGAGCAATTGGTGGACAAAAAGGCCACTTATGGTATTAAATTTCTCACCGAAAAGATTACAAAAATTGACAAATTGACAAGTGGACAAGCGAACGAGTTAATCGTTCGTATTATCGTGTGTTGGCATAAATACGTACATTTTGACATAAGGACATAAGAAACATAAAGAAGTAGTCTTGACTTTTTCCTCATTCCTATGCCACAGGAAAGATGTTTCCAACTTGTAGAGCGTGCGCTGAAAGGCATCCAACAGGTTACTTTTCGAGGCATACCCGCGTTTTGCCAAACACAAATAAGGCTGAACTTTGAATTTTATCGCATTCTCGGTCAGTACTTCGTATACGGAAGGAGCGTTTATCTTGGTTTTGCATCACAAAGACAACAAACGCCGCTCAAATGATGGGAATATTAAAAGTTAAGGCCGCTTAAACCTTAAAATCTATTAACAATACAAAAACAACCCTTAAAAACGGTCTGAAACAAACCAACCTATTGATATTTAGCTTATATTTGTAAAACCTTTCTAAGAAGTATCAATCATACAAAAATATCCTACACATGACCTATACAACCCAAACAGCAACATCCCCAATGGCAACAAATAACCTACTGCACACCAGTAGTTAATGCCAACACCACGTTATACAAGTGGTTGCAGGCACCGGCATGCCGACAAAAAGGCCAAACCGTAATGCCCAAATGCCTTTACCGCAACCAACGAACCACCATACGCAAAGCGATGGAGCCTAACAATAGGCCGCTTTCACCCTCTATCAGACCATTTAACAAGCGCGGCGCAATACTCTTGGTCTGCACCAGATGCCCAAACATTCTTAAACTGTCGCCTTCGTCCGCCTAACTCGCAAACACGGCCATGTAGCCTGCCGAACGTATTGTTCGCCTACAACGGCCAACTGATACAACCCCAGCTAGCTGGCGAACAAACAGCAAATGATGAGAAAAAGGAGACGGCAATGGCAGCGATACCACGCTCAACAAAGAACTAAAAACGTTGAATCTTAATAGATGTAAATGAGATGAACGAGAAATCTACCCAATCGGACAACCTTCACAAAGGACTCCAAAGAAAAAGACTTGCGCTTAGTTCCGCACCCATGCGAACTACGCTCATGTTGTCCCTCGCGCTCTCGCTTGGGGCTATGCCGTCTGCGGCACTTGCCAACGGCTTGCCCGCCCCAGGCGTTTTGCCTAACCCGATAGCCCTGCAACAGCAAAGCAAGGTGGCCAAGGGAGTGGTGACAGACAGCAACGGCGAACCGCTTATCGGCGTAAGCGTTACCGAAAAAGGCACAAACAACGCCTATGTAACCAACGTCAACGGTGAGTTCGAACTGCGCCTGTCCTCTGCCAACGCCCAAGTCGTGGTGTCGTATGTGGGTTTCCTGCCCCAAACGCTTAGGGCTACAACCAACATGCACATCGTGCTGAAAGAAGACAGCAAGGCACTTAACGAAGTGGTGGTTGTGGGATATGGCGCACAAAAGAAAGCCAACCTTACGGGGGCGGTAACGAGTGTAGACGTTAACAAAAACCTTTCGAGCCGACCCATTGCCGACATCGGCCGCGGCCTGCAAGGCGTTGTGCCCGGCATGAACATCCGCGTACCCACTGGCGAGGTGGGTTCGGACCCACTTATCAAGATACGCGGACAGATTGGCTCCATCGAAGGCAGCAATGCGCCGCTCATCTTGCTCGACAATGTGGAGATACCCAGCATACAAGTGGTTAACCCCAACGATGTGGAAAGCATATCGGTGCTTAAAGATGCGGCCTCGGCCTCAATCTATGGAGCAAAGGCTGCCTTTGGTGTTGTGCTCATCACCACGAAGAACGGCGCCAACAGCAACCGCCTTGAAGTGAACTACTCTAACAACTTCTCGTTCCAAAGCACCGCAAGGAAATTGGAGATGGGCGGTATCGACGGCTTGCAATATACGCTCGATGCACAAATTAACCGCGGTGCACCCCTGCCTGCTGGCGGTATGTGGCGTGTAAGTCATGAAAGCTTAAAGCGCATGCGCGAATGGCAAGAGAAATACGGAGGCAGCGTTAAATGGAACGACCCCGTGCTTTACGGACGAGACTGGGAAGTGATTGGCGGCGAGAAATACGGATACCGCCTCTACGATGGTGTAAAGGCGATGATACGCGACTGGGCACCAACGATGACACATAACCTATCGGTGAACGGCAAGTCGGGCAACACCTCTTATAACATTGGGCTGGGTTACTTCACCCAGGATGGTATGTCGCGCACGGCAAAGATTGACGACTTCCGCCGCTACAACGCCTCTCTATCGCTGCAATCGGAGATTAACCAGTGGGTTACGGTGCGCATGAGCTCGCTTTATTCCGACCGCAACAAGCGTTATCCCGGCGTAGGAACCACATCTGCCGACCCCTGGCTCTACCTTTACCGTTGGAGTCCGCAGTTCCCCATCGGCGTAACCGGCAATGGCAGTCAGCTACACGAACCCTCTTACGAACTGGGTGCAGCCAATACCAACAACATACAGAACAAGTATTTCAACATCAACCTCGGCGTAACCGTAAACATCACCAAGGATTGGGACTTTAAACTGGACTACACCTACGACCACAACGCACAAGAAACGAACGAGTCGGCCATTCAATACCGCGCGGGGCAAGTGTGGTACAATCCCATACCTTGGCTTGAAGACGGTTATCCCGTGTACGTAGACGAAAACGGAAACCGCACAGACACGGGCGGAAAACCTGCATATCGCTTTCCCGTTGCAGACTATTACTCGAATGTAAAGTCGAGCCATGTGCAACAGACCAGCAGGGCGACAGACAACAACACCATCAATGCCTACACCACGTATAACCTAAGACTGGGTGCAGAGAAAGAACACGCCTTTAAGTTTATGGCCGGTATGAACCAAGTAACCAGCAAATGGACTTCTCATGAAACCCTACGCAATGGGCTTATCGACCAAACCAACCCGCAATTCCACTTGGCAGGAGGCGTATATAACGGAGACGGAAACCGCAATTGGGAGGCACAACTGGGTTTCTTCGGCCGTCTGAACTACGCCTACGCCGACCGTTATCTGCTAGAAGCCAACGTAAGGCGCGACGGTTCGTCGAAGTTCCCCAAGCATCTGCGCTGGCAAACCTTCCCTTCGTTCTCGGCCGGATGGGTGTTTACCAACGAACCTTTGGCCCAACCCATCATCAAAGTGCTTAGCTTTGGTAAGTTCAGGGCATCGTGGGGTAGCATCGGCGACCAGTCTGTGGCCAACACGCTCTATCGGGCCGTGATGGAAAGTGGTTCTAGCACGTGGCTCGACGGCAACAACAAGCGCGTGCCGCTGTTCGGAACGCCCGCCTTAATAGACAGGAACATTACCTGGCAACGCATCGAAACGCTTGACCTAGGTGTAGACCTGCGTTTCCTCGACAATAAGATTGGGGTAACGTTCGATTGGTTTAAGCGCGACACCAAAAACATGATTGTACCCGGCGACGACCTGCCCGTAACCCTCGGAACATCGTCGCCAAAGGGAAACTTCGGACATTTGCAAACCAAAGGTTGGGAAGTTTCTGTAGACTTCAATCACCGTTTCGCCAACGGACTGGGCGTTAATGCCAACTTCACACTTGCAGATGCCATCACTACGGTTGTTCAAGGCGCCGACTATCAAAAGCCGTGGGAACTGCGAAGTGTTTACGACCAATACTCCACAGGCCGCCGCTATGGCGATATCTATGGACTTGTAACCGACAGACTCTTCCAAAAGGACGACTTTGAATACGATGCCACTGGCAAGAACATCATCCGCACAAACGTTATATATAAAGGTACGCTACGTTCTACCAACAAGCAGACGGCTCGCCACCCCGTTTACCAAGTGCAATACGAAGACGGCGACAAGCTGGTTTTTGCACCGGGCGACGTTAAATTCAAAGACCTTGACGGCGACGGATACATCTCTGGCGGTGCTGGAACCAACGGCGACCACGGCGACTTGGCTGTGATAGGCAACTCAACGCCACGCTACGAGTATAGTTTCCGCATCGGCGTAGATTATAAGGGATTTGATCTCTCCATCTTCTGCCAAGGCATTGGCAAGCGTAAGATATGGGGAGAAGGTCAGTTGGCCATCCCCGGATTCAACTCCAAGGAGGGAGCGATACCCAAAACATTCGCTACCGACTATTGGCGCGAGGACAGAACAGACGCCTTCTACCCCCGTGCATGGAACTTAGGCAACAATAGTACGGGATTCAGCATGCAGCGACAGAGCAAGTACTTGCTCAACATGGCCTACCTCCGCGTGAAGAATATCAACCTAGGATATTCGTTCCAGCAAAATTGGATAAGCAAAGTGGGCCTCACCAAGGCAAGACTCTATCTCTCGTTGGAGAACTTCTTCACCTTCGATAACCTGCGCGGACTGCCCATCGACCCCGAAGCCATCTCCGGTTACTCGATGTTCACCTCTAAACAAACATATAACAACGGACGAACAGGTACGGGAACACCCGTGTTCAAGTCGCTTTCGTTTGGCGCACAGCTCACATTCTAAAAAGCAATCCCTATGAAACTAAAAATATTTTCATTTATCGCCGTTTGCACTTTGGTTTGCTCAGCGTGCAACGACGTCTTAGACCGACCCTCGCTTACCTCGGCCGAAGACCCCGAATATTGGGTTAGCGAGAACAACGTGAGGCTCTATGCCAACGCCTTTTATCCCAATTTCTTCCCTGGATATGGGGTGGGGTATGGGGTTACGGCATACACCCCGAACAACAACTACAACTTTAACGACGACGTGGTGCTGAAAGGAACACAGCCGCAGTTTTCGAAAGCGGTGCCCAGTTCGAAGGGAAGCACTACACTGTCGCTCGGTTGGGAAAGTCAATTTACTGGGCCAACATGGAACTTTGCATGGGTGAGGAAAGCCAATGTGATGAAAGACCGCATCACGCAACTGATGGCCGACAAGCTCACCGACGAGCAATATCGGCACTGGTTGGGCATCGCACGCTTCTTCCACGCATTGGAATATGCCCGCTTGGTGAACGTGTTCGGCGACGTGCCATACTATAACCACGAGATACATCGCGACGAACTGAACGAAATTTACAAGGACCGCACCCCACGCAACGAGGTGATGGACTCGGTATTCTCCGATTTCAGATACGCCATGCAGAACGTTCGCCTGAACGATGGCGCACAAAATGTAAATCGTTACGTGGTGGCCGCCTTTGTGTCTAGGTGGGCCTTGTTCGAAGGGAGCTGGCAAAAATACCACTATCAAGACAACGAACGCGCCAAAGCTTGTTTCAAACTGGCCACAGAGGCGGCACAGATGATTATAGACAGCGGCAAATATGGCATTGCTACCGACTTCCGTTCGCTCTTCGGCTCCACGAACCTGAGCGACTCGAAAGACTGCATCCTCTATCGCAAATACGATGCCGAACAAGGCGTTACGCACTGCGTGGCATCCTATTGCCTGCCCAGCAACCCCACCGACCTTGGCCCCAACCTCGACCTGATCAAGGCCTTTATCTGCAACGACGGTAAGGATTGGAACTCCACCACAATGGCGGCTGCTAAGGACTTCACGCTCGACAGCCTCATCAAGACCCGCGACCCGCGTTTCGAAGCTACATTCTATTACAAGCCAACGGAGAATGCCAAAAGCTGCGGACTATATGTTACGAAGTTCATTCCACGTTCGGCCTTGTCTTACCTCAACATCGAAGGAGGTACGCCTGCACCCGAATTCCAGGGCGACAAAAACGTTACGGGCTATCCCGTTATGCGTTACGCCGAGGTGTTGCTCAACTGGATTGAGGCAAAAGCCGAACTAGCCACGCTGGGCGAGGCGGCTGTTACGCAGGCCGACATCGACATCTCCGTCAACGCCATTCGCAAAAGACCGCTCGATGCAGAGGCTATACAGCACCACGTGAAGCAAACGGCCGCCATGAAGCTCGACCAACTGAACAACGACCCCAAGCGAGATGCCGATGTGCCGCAGCTGCTTTGGGAGATAAGGCGCGAAAGACGTATGGAACTTGCTTTCGAATTCTCGCGCATTATCGACTTGCGCCGATGGAAAAAGCTGAACTACATGGACACCAATGCCAACCCCGACCTGCTCATTGGCGCATGGGTGAACTTCCCAACAGAGCTGCCCAATGTGCTAAACGATAAGACTGTGGGTGCCTATCGTGTACAAAATGCGGCAGGCAAGCTTGTTACTTACAATGGCAAGAACGCCAAGGACATGAAGGGTTTCTTCTATCCTAAGGAGACAATTGGCAGACTTCCTTTCCTTAACCTGCCCAACGTGAACCCTTATCTCTCGCCCATCGGCTACAACGACATTCAGAAATACGCCGAACGAGGCTATCATCTCTCACAAACAAAGGGCTGGCCCGAAGGATATTAATTTAGTTGACGAGGGGGAGAGTTGACAAGGAGATTTAGTTAACGAGTTGACAAGGTGACGAGTTAACGAGAAAACAAGGTTGCAAGGCTACAAGTAGAAAAGGTTGCAAGTAAAAAAGGATTATAGTTACGCTGCTCACAAGCATTTAACTTAACTCCTTTACTACTTACTCCTTTACTACTAACCAAAAGCATTTGGCTTAACTCCATAACTCCTTAACTCCATAACTCCTTTAAAAAGCCCCTCAACAAACAACAAACTTTAAATAAAAGAAGGCATGTACAAGATAAAGAATATAGGTCTGGCAGCCATTGCCATGATGATGGCGACGGCATTTGTTTCGTGTGGCGACAACTATCCCGACAGCATGGACGCGCCCTACGACACCGACTTGCTCGGCATTAAAATAATGAACGCAGGCGAAAAGGGCGACCAAGTGGTGGAAGGAAGAATTGACGAAGATAAGAAAGAAGTGAACTTCCCCAAGCTAGACACGCTCACCAACTTCGCCGCACTGCGACTTGAAGCGAAACTATCTGACGGTGCACAACTTGAAAAAACCGAGATAGACTGCAAAATGACACCCGACGACGAACAAAAGAAACTCACCATACGCGTGCTTAACCACAACAGGTACAAAGACTACTTCATGTTTGTGCGCAAACGCATCCCGCCCATAGGTGCCGACTTTAAGGATGCTAAGGTGTATAGTTTCGCTGGCGATAATCGTTACGAAGACTTTAAGACATTATATACACGCTGTGCCGACTTCGATGGGCAACACGTATTGGTGGTAACACGTACAGACAATAAGCCACACTTGCTGAAAGTAGACGACCTCAAAGCGGGTAACATCAACCGCATACCGCTTGACCTCACCGACGTATCGGGCGGAACGTTCCCCTACAACATGGGCGCATTGGCCAACGGGCACATCTATATGGCAACACTTGCTGGCGGAAAGCCCTCGCCCTTGAAGATTTATTATTGGGAAACGCCCACATCGAAACCCGAAGTGATATTCAGTTCCACTGTGCAAGACATACCCGAATCGGGCAAACGCTATGGCGACAACATGTCGGTCAACATCGACAAGAACGGCGATGGACACATCTTCTTTGGCGAAAACACGGCCCAAAACATCCTTCGCCTCACTGTTTCAAACCACAAGACGGTGTCAGAGCCTACCATTTTGTCTGCCGACCCGAAGATGAAGGTGGCAATGAACATCTATCGTTACGAAAATACGGGCGACTATCTGTATAGCGGCTTGGCCATGCCCATCACCCTTACGGGCAACGCAGCCGAAAAGAAGTTCAGTCTTTCCGCCGATCACCAGCCCGCAGAGGCCGTTGCCGCACGCGCATTCATGTTCAACAACAAACGCTACCTCATCACCTGTTCCGCCGGTTTCGGCAGCGCAAGCAAGGCCACGCCCACGCTCTATGTCTTCGACATCAGCAAGGGCAACAACTTGGCCGAGGCTCTCGAACGCTTTGATGCTGCTAGCGAACACGAGCCCGTTTACTCCTTCATCTTAGGTGGGGCTGGGAACGGTGCCCCCTCGCCTTGCACCAACTTCTATATCGAACGCGATGCACAAGGTAAAGATGCCAAACTTTATCTCTTCGCATCGCGAGGCGAATCGGGTTTCGTCATCGTTGAAGTGCCTATGGCGCAAGATAAGGATGATTAATCTGACGTTGGTGAGTTTGTGGACTTATGAGTTATAAGTTGATGGGACAATGAATCGAAAAGTTGAAGTGACAAAGGTTTAGGCGAATGACTTGTTGCGGAATGGACGACAAAGCACGTCAACCCCACCAACCCCTCAACTGATAAACTCATTAAATCCCAGGCTCATCAACTCCCCAATTCATCAACTCATCAACTTCCCAACTCAAAAAAGTCTTAGCTCCCAACGAGCCAAGCGAGTGATAACCTCTTAACTCCTGTAATTTTTCAAAGCCGCGTGTGCGAAACATTTAAAACATCATAATTATGAAAACGTGGAAGAAAGTAGCCCTAGCCCTGTGCGTATTGTTGGTTGTGGCCTGTCATCGTGACGACAATAACGACCAGCCCGACCTCTCCAACCAACCCATTCTGCCCAAGAAAGAATTGCGTGGCGTATGGATGGCCACCGTGTGGGGGCTAGATTGGCCACAGGGCGAGTATGATGCCGAAGCCCAAAAGGCCAGCTATATCGCCTATATGGACCTCTTTAAACAAAACAACATCAATGCCGTGTTCGTGCAGGTAAGGGGCATGGCCGACGCATTTTATAAGTCGGCCTACGAGCCGTGGTGCCAATATCTCACGGGTCAGGCAGACAAAGACCCGGGATACGACGTGCTGCGCTTCATGATAGACGAGGCCCACAAGCGCGGAATAGCCTTCCACGCATGGCTAAACCCCTATCGCGTAGCCACAAAAAAGGCAGATGCAGCGGCATTCCCTGCGCTAGACAGTCGCATACCCCAGGCCATGACGGTAGACTATAAAACGATTAGGATGTACAATCCCGCTTTGCCAGAGGTGCGCCAACGCATCTTCGACATTGTGAAAGAACTCATCACCAAATACGATGTGGACGGCGTGCACATCGACGACTACTTCTATCCCTCGCTCGCATCTGGCGAAACCATCAAAGACGAGGAAGACTACAAGAAGTATGCACCCAAGAACAATCAAGGCAAACCCGCCATCACGATAGAAGATTTCCGCCGTAACAACGTGGACTTGACCGTTAAGGGCATACACGATGTAATACAGGCTACGCGCCCCGAGGTGGCTTTCACCATCAGTCCGGCGGGAAACCCCGACTACAACTTCAACACCATGTATGCCGATGTGCTGAAATGGTCGCGCGAGGGTTGGTCTGAAGCCATCATCCCACAGCTCTATTTCCCCATGGGTAGTGCCGAGTCTGGTTTCAACCACCGCCTACATTGGTGGTCGCAATTTACATATAACAATGCGCTTTTTGTTGGATATGGCACTTATCGTTTTGGTTCAGACAAGGCAGCGGCCTATCAGAGTTCCGCCGAACTGGCTAACCAGTTCGCTTTTGCCCAAAAGTTCCACAAAGTAAAGGGCAGCGTGCTTTACAGTGCCAAAGACTTGCTGAACAATCCGGTTGGCATTCTCTCGGTGATTAAGGACGTTTACAAGCATCCTGCCGTGCTGCCGTACCTTGGGAAACAGCAAGCCACACCGCCTTCTGCGCCCACCAACGTGCGCGCCAATGGCAAAACGCTGCAATGGAATGGGGCAGACGGCGCCTACTTCGCGGTATATCGCAGCAACGGAGCGGGCAAAGAGGCCACAACCATAGCCGTTACGCGCCAACAAGAGGTTACGCTAAACGAAGCTGGAACATACTTTGTTACGGCCGTAAGCAAAAAAGACAATGCCGAAAGCCAGCCAAGCGCAACTGTTGAGGTAAAGTAAAAGACATCCGAATAGCCCATCGCCTTACCACCTGTGCTACCTGTTCACAAGCATAAGTGCCGAAAGACGTTAAAACCTTCGGGTTTACAAACGGCATGTTCGCACCTGCTTTCTGTGGGAGAATGCATCTTTAATGGAGTGGGTCGACAACAAACTAAGCACTGATAGTTGGTTGTCGGCCCACTATCATTTGCCAAACACCTGTTGTTTTCATTTGCCAAACACCTTGTTTCCATTTGCCCAGGCATCGCATCTAGCCCTTTGTCACGATGTGTTCTGCAGGTGAAAACAATTTTTTTTGTTCGTTATCCCACGGGTTTAAGCCTGCAACAGCACCTTTGCAACTCGTTCACTCATCAACTCGTCAACTCGTTCACTTGTCCACTTGTCCACTCGTTATTGACAACTTGATGAACTGATGAGTTTGATGTATGTGCGAGATATGGGAAAAGCCCTATCAAACGCTTGTGGGCGTTGGTAGGGCTTCTGTTAAGTGTTCAGGCGTTTTTGATAAGCCTTTTCAGTAATGTTTCCTTTTTGTCGGTTTGTCTTAACCGTTATGGGCGAAAACGACGAGGGTTATCGGGGCCATAGTAGTTGTAGTCTAAGTCTAGCATGGGCCTTAATCCCAGTCCCATGCAGAGGTCTAACGTTCTTGAGTGCCATACCTCTTCAACGCTGCCGTAGAAATACTTCGCGCGCCCATTTAGTTGATTATCTGTTGTCGAAGTCCACGACGAAGTGAATTTGGGTTTGGTAGACGTTCCGTCGGGATCGCTTTGCAGTCTGCCTAAACCATGACTACGTATCATGTGGTAGGGGGCGAACAGCCAGCCGTCGTTCACGTTCGTCTTTACGAAGGCTACGTTGCCGTTGCCGCTGATCCTAAAGTTGCCAGGCTTCTTTACCAGACTTACTGCACCTCTACGTGGAACAATAAAATGGCCAGCATGCCAATCGGGTACGCGGTAGCCGGCGGGACTTGGGTCGAAGATGGTCTTGTGGTATTCCAAATGTCCGCTGGTGTATGACTGACCCCAGTACACGTGGTGCAGATTGCCGCTAAAATATTCGGGTGCAAGGGCGGAGTTGCCGGTCCTCGAAATGAATTTATCCGGGTTTTGTATCACAAACTTGTATTCCTTAGGTGGATAGATAACGTTCACTCCGTGGTTCCTTCCTGTTAAGTTTGCGCTTGGGAATGGGTCTTTACGTCCCCATTGGTAAAGCATGGTATAGCCATCTCCATCGAGCATGGTTTGTCCGACAACGAACGAAGCGCGCTTTCTTGGGCCACTGGTTTGCTCGAGTATGATTTTTACTTGGCGGCCGTTGCTGCCTCCACCTTTAAGTTGCCTCATCTTTGTGAAGGTCCAACCGAGTGGAGTTGAGAGCAGGTAATGGACGTATGAGTCTGAATTCATAACCTTAACGGGAACGGGTGTGAGCACGTCTTCGTGGGCAAACCACAACTGCCACGACCAAACCACCGTTCCTTTCTCGTCTGTGATGGCAATAACGGCGTTTCCGCTTCTAATCTTGCTTGGGTCTACGTTGAAGTTAAGACGGGCTGGGGTGGAATAGTCGCCGTTGGTGAAGGTGTTCTGGGGGTTGGCATCGAACTGAATCACGCCGTCGGGGTCCGACCAAACAACCTTTGCTTTAAGTCTCGACTTACCGTTAACGACAACCTGGTTGCGGCCCATGGGACGTTGAGCCTTAACGATGTATGGATCTTTAATGTCGACACCCTGATAGTCTTTGAACAGGCTGAACGCCTTGAGTTCGACATTTCCGTTCTTAAATCCGTTGCCGTAAACAAGCGGCAGCGAGTAGCGTCCTGCATGCGAAATGATGTAGGTGTTGGCCGTGTTCAGCTTTCCGTCCTTGTCGAGGCCTAGCTTTGTAACGCCAGGTGCCACGGTTTTAAGTGCGGCGTTGTAATCGTTCATCACGTCTACCACCTCGCCGGCTTGTGCGGCGATGTTCACAAACGATGTTTCGAATGCGATGCTGCCATTGCCCGCGGTCTTGGTTATGTTTATCCAATTGGGTTTATTGGTGGTTTCTGCTCCCCATGTGCCGTTGTTGTTTTGCAGTTGGTAGCCCACAACCTTCCATGCTACGGGTGTGCGTGTGGCTGCCTGTCCTTTGAACACGCGGTAACTTTGTACGCTGAAAGGCACTTTCCCGTTCAGTCCGAAAATGGTTGTGCTAGGTTCTACCTTTACGTTAAACTGGTAGTCCCAGTTGGCGTCTTTGTTGCTTAGCTTATAGGTGCGTGTTTCGCCGGCTTTCCATTCGCCGTTAAGTGTCGTTTCTATGTAATCGTTGGGGTTGTCGTTAAACTCCACTCTCAGCTGCACGCCTCGGCCAGTGAGCACCTGTGGCACCATGAGGAAGGTGTAGTTGTTGTGGTCGCCCAGCAGGATGTTGCCCACAGAGCCGTCGGTGGGCACGCTAATGCCTTCCAGTGCGAAGGTGGTTGCGTCGCTGTGGCCGGTCCATCCGGCTCCCGTTCCTTTCTCGTCGCTAGCCATTTGGTACACGCCCTTTTGGTACACGTTGCTGATGGTAACCTTGGTGATGCGCTTACCGGGTGCAAGATTATCGCCAATGGCGAAGTTGATGGCCGTAAGCGCATGGCGGAAGGGCAGCGACACCTTTGGTGCATCGTTTCCGCCCTGATACTGCGTGATGGGCGATGTGGCCACCATGAGGTCGTTCTGGGCCTTGTTGTCGGTGTTGGCCGTAAAATTGATGGTGGGCACTGTGCCCTTAACGGCGTTTACGCTGATGCCGTTAGCAGCGTTCGCCACAGGGAAAACGGCGTAGAAACGGGCGTAGGGCTTTTTGCTCGACCAGCGGAAGGGCTGCTTGGGCGTTCCGCTCTTGTCGAAGATGATGTTTGGAATCCATACGTCGGCACTGCTCACTGCAGCTGCCGTTTCGGCGCGGTAGGCCGTAACGGAGAAGTCGTTGTTAACGGCAGTGGCCAGCCTGGCTCGCGTTTGGCCTTCTTCTTCGGGCGCGTTAACGGTGGGTATGGAACTCTCTACAAACATCATCCCGTCGGCCATTGTCCCTTGTGCGGGCAGTGCACCATGTACAAGGTCGGCTTCTTTCAGGCCTTGTGCGGCCAATAGGTCGGCGTAAGTTTGCGGGTTAGGGTTTGCGTTGTAGGCTTGCAGAGCTTCTGCCTGCACGTCTACTGCGTTAACTGATACGGTTAGTCCGTCTTGGCTGCTGTCGGTGTCGGGCATGTCGATGTTTTCGGTACACGATGTGATGCCCACACCCATCATTCCAAAGGCGAAGGCCGCCATAAGGGCACGATAGTGTAATTTAACTTGCATAGTTTTGTTTAAAAATGATATGAAATGTTGTTAAATGTAGTAGTTTAATGTCCTTTACCGCAGTGTGGCGTGTAGTTGGATAAAAGTCATTACAAAAAGAGAAATTAATTCCATCCTAGATTTTCGGGTGGTAATTGTGTTGGGGGTACGACACTGATGTCGGCCTCCACTCCTTCTGCTTCCGATCCGCTAGCGCCCGAAGCACTCTCTGGCGATACGATAACGCCAGGTCCGTCGTCTTCATCGCTTCCAGTTAAAAGGATTCTTTCTTGTTGTACGCGCACAAGCTCAATCTCAGGTTTGCTGTACATCAATTCACCTAATTGTTTATTATCCTTCATAAGCTAAATGTTTAGTTCTGGCATGGCCTTTATTAGGCTTCTGCAAGAATGATTTAAAAAATATAATTAGTAGTTACTCTCTATGATGAGATGCGAATGTGAATGCGTTTACCTACTGTTAAAAGTAATGCTGGCGTGCTTATGCACGCTTGTTTGCGGTGTTGTAGTGTCTCTAATTTCTCTCTAATTCACCGCGCTTTGCAAGTCTTTGTGTTGCAAAAATAAGCATTTTGCCAGAAATACCAAGCTAAGTGGTGTTTATTTAACATAAATTTAAATAAAGGGAGAGGGTTGTTAGCGGCAACTCGGCTGTGAGTTGGGTGGCGGAACACCTGCAACGTCCAGACGGTTTGAGGAACAAGAAAAGCCCTACCTAACGCTCGGGGCGTTGGTAGGGCTTTATCAATTGAGATTGAATCGCTTTCTAATGAAGTCAAACTTCGCTATGCAATGTTGTTGCGGCAACATCTAATTAGGCCGCGAACCGACTTAGTACTTGGGATCCACTACGGGGCGAACAGAAAGGCCGTTGTGGCGGTTGGGAGTTCTGTTTGCTTCCTTAGGAGCATTTGCTACCAAGCCTATGCCGCCAAGGAACGAATAAACGCCTGATGTAACCCTTGGTCTGTTTTGAGAAGCGGTAAGGGTCCAATAGTTGCCTGCGTTAACTTTATGTTCTTGTTGGTTTTGGGCATCAGCACCATAGTACATGTGGCCATCGAAGTTGCGGCCGAAGAAGTAGGGTATGAATAGCAGGCCGTCATTGATGTTGGTCTTGCAGTAAACCATAATCCTACTTCCTTGGCGAACGATGTTTGTAGGCTTGTCGTTGAGGTATATGCCTTCTTGCGGCTTGTCAAGGATGAAGTAGGTGGCTTGTATTTCGGGCACTCGGTAACCGGCTGGGCTGGGGTCGAACAGCGTTTTCTGTATCACCCTGTTAGCATTGTCGCTGTAATTGGCATCCCAATATTTATTTCTGTTTTCGTCGGTTGTCCAATATGCTGCGTGGGTGTCGCGATTCTTCACCGTGTAGAAGATATCGGGGTTCTGGATGAGCGACTTGTAATCGCTTGGTGCGGGCATTAGTTTGATGCCTTGTCCAAAGTCTACTCCGGGGAATGGGTCTTTACGTCCCCATTGGTAAACCATGTTGTAGCCGTCGCCATCAACATATTTCTGGGTGATGATGAAGTACGAACCTTTGTTGCTCGAAGCTTGCCTTAACGTTACTTTCACCCTGCGGGTGTTGTCTTTGGCCCCTTTTAGATATTGCAGCTTGGTGTACACCCAGCCCAACGGTTCTGCCATATATTTGTAGGTCTTGGCGTTCTGAGCCTTACCCTTAACGGGTACGCTTGCGGTTGCACCTTCGTGGGTGAACCACAATTGCCACGACCACATCACTCTGTTTTGCGCATCGGTAACCGCAATAACGGCGTTACCGCATTTCACTTTGGTCTTGTCTATGGTGAAGTTCAGCCATGCGGGCGCGTGAGCATTACCATTGGTAAAGTTGTTGGCTTGGTTTGCATCGAACTTAACTGCACCTTCGGGGTTAGACCAAATCACTTTGGCTTTGTATTGGGTTGAACCATTTTTTGCAACAGGCATGTTGCCACTAATCACCCAAGGAGCGGTAATGGCCTTGCCTTGATAATCCTTAAAGCCAGAGTAAACACTGCTTTGTTGTTGGCTCTTAACAAAGCTGCTGCCATAAACCAAGGGCAGGGTGTATCGGCCCGAACGGACGATGGCGTAGGTGTTGGCAGTGCTTAGCGTTGTGCCGTCTAGGCCAAGTCTGTAAGCACCATTGTTGTTGTGTTCGGTTTGTAGGGCGGCATTGTATTTGGCCAGCACGTCTTCCATGTCGGCAGCGGTGCTCTTAACAACAGCTGTCGAGCCTTCGACGTCGAATCCGCCATTGCCTAGCTTCTTCGTTACGTTGAGCCATGTGGGAGGAGTTGCACCAAGGTTGGTCCAAGTTCCGTCGGCATTTTCCACTTCGTATTTTTCAACTTCCCACGATACGGCTTGGCGAGTGCCTTCTTGTCCGTTGTAAGCACGGTAGCTCTGTACGGTGAAAGGTACATCTCCGTTAAGCGCGTAAACGTCTGTTGCGCCTTTCATCTTAACGTTGAACATGTATTCCCAGTTCGAGTCTTTGCTGGCCAGTTTGTATGTGCGTGTTTCGCCAGCCTTCCATTCGCCGGTAAGGGTGGCAGAAACGAAGTCGTTGGGGTTGTTGTCGAACTCAACGCGCAGTTCCACGTTACGGCCGGTAAGCACTTGTGGCACCATCAGGAAGGTTGAGTTGTTTGCATCGCCCAAAATGATGTTACCTACTGTTCCATCTGTGGGAACGCTAATGCCATCGAGGGTAAAGATAGCTTCGTTGCTTTGTGCGCTCCATCCAGCACCAGTTCCCTTTTCGTCGCTTCCCATATTGTAAACACCTTTTTGGAAAGCTCTGCTGATGGTAACCTTGGTGATATGCTTGCCAGGAGCAAGCTTTTCGCCGATGGCAAAGTTAATGGCGGTAAGTGCATGGCGGAAAGGCAACGTTACCTTAGGTGCAGTGTTGCCGCCTTCATACTTGACCACGGGCGAAGTGGCCACCATGAGGTCTTTTTGTGCCTGGTTGTTGGTGTTTGCTGTAAAACTAACCGTGGGCACTTTTGCATTTTCTGCGTTAACCGTAACGCCAGTAGCAGCACTGGCAACGGGGAATACGGCATAGAAACGTGCGTAGGGCTTTTTGCTGCCCCAGCGGAAAGGCTTTTTGGGGTTACCATTCTTGTCGAAGGTTATGCCTGGAATCCATATGTCTGCGCTTCCAACACCAGCGGCAGCGGCAGCGCGATAGGCGGTAATAGTGAAGTCGTCGGTAATGCCCGAGGCTAAACGTCCGCGTGTGTCAACAATTTCTTCGGCAGCAATGGTGGGCACCGAGCTTTCAACGAACATCAGTCCGTTGGCCATTGCGCCTTTTGCGGGCAGCGTTCCGTGTACGAGGTCGGTTTCTTTGAGGCCTTGTGCAGACAGGAGGTCTGCGTAGGTTTGTGTATTCGGGTTTGCCTTGTATGCTTGCAGTGCTTGTGCCTGCGCATCTATAACGTCGACAGCCGCGATGGGGCCTTCGCCGTTGTTATCGGTGTTGGTAGCGTCGATGTTTTCAGAACACGACGTTACGCCTACACCCATCATTCCCACGGCAAATGCTGCCATAAGGGCACGGTGGTGCAATTTAAAAATCATGAGTTCGTTTAAAAAATAAATAAAGTGGTTTTGCCTAACACTTAAAGCCCTTTACCCCAGTTTTTAAAGCTGTATGGGTAAAAGGCATGTGAGTAGTTAGTTGAATGGGTCTTCTTCTGTCTGTATCGGTGGAATAACGGTGATATCAAAACCTCCTGCTCCGGGTGCTGGTGTAGTAGGTTCTTCCCCCGTTCCTGGTTCAACGGTAACGGGAGGTCCGTCGTCATCACTACCTGTTAAGAGTACGTTCTCTTGCTGTATGCGTACAAGCTCTATCTCAGGCTTCGCATATGCCAACATGTTTAGTTGTTTATTATCCTTCATATACAAATATAATTTAAAATGGCTTAGAGCTTTCCGAGCTTCTGCCACGAATGATTTAAAAAATACCTTAACGGCTACTCTCTTATAAATAAGGTGCCAGTTAGAATGCTAATATATGTTCAGTTAAAGTTAATTTGGCGTGACTTTAACGTTTTGTATGCAGTGCTAAATAGCTTTAACTCTCCAAAAAAGCCCTGCTTTTACTTTAATTGCGATGCAAAAGTAGGAATTTTTGTTTTATTTCCTCACCAAAACGGTATTTATTTAACATAAATTTAGATAAAGGGCGGCTTGAATTACTACTCACCACCAAAGCATTTGGCTTAACTCCTCAACCCCTATATAATCCCCATTATCCTAAGTATGGTAGGCGTGAGCAGGGCGGTGAAGATGCCGTTGAGGGTAATTCCCAGTGATGCGAAGGCGCCATACTTGTTGCTGATGCCCATAGCCGTAGATGCCCCTACGGCATGCGAAGCCGTTCCCATAGACAGCCCCTTGGCTATGGGACTGCTTACATGACCCAAGGCCAAAGCCTTAAAGCCCAATATGGCACCCAAGATACCTGTTATTACCACTACGGCCGCCGTGAGCGAGGGAATGCCGCCAAGGGCTTGGGTTACTTCCATAGCGATGGGCGTTGTAACCGACTTGCTGGCCATTGAGATGATAACCACATTAGAAGCACCGAAAAGCTGTGCCACGACAACTACGCTGACAATGCCCACCAAACAACCCACTAGCTGCGAAAGAACGATGGGGAACCATAGTTTCTTGATGGCTTCGAACTGTAAATAGAGTGGCACGCCCAAGGCCACAACGGCTGGTTTGAGCCAAAAGTCGATGAGCTGACCGCTTTGTTCGAAGGTTTCGAACGATACGCCCGTGATTTTTAGGTAGGCTATGAGCAACACAATGGCTATGAGTATGGGGTTGAGCAACACCCAACCTGTGCGGTATTGCAGTCGGCGGAAATAGTAGAATACGGCAAAGGTGAGTGCCAAGATGATGTATTGGTTGGAGAAAAGCTGTTGCATAGCGTGTGGAAAATGGGGTTGTTGGGCTTGTTGGGCCGCTGTATGTAATTAAGGGGGGTGTGGGTTAGGCCTCGTCGTGGGTAGCGGGCGTGTCGGCTTGTGTGTGGTTTTGTTGTTTTCTCTTATGTCGGCGCGCGTGCATGGCCATCAACTTCCGTTCGGTTTTCACCACAAACTGGTGCATGTGCCCCGTTACCACCAGCACCAGTATGGTGCTTAGCAGGGTGGCCATGGCAATGGGCAACAGCTCTTTTTGAATGACATCGAGGTAGAGCATGATGGCCACGCCTGGGGGAACGAAGAAGAAACCCAAATTTGCAAGCAGAAACTGGGAGAGCTTCTCTACCCATTCGAGCTTTACTATCTTGGTTTTGAGAAAGAATGTGAGGAGCAACATGCCGATGATGCTCGATGGCAGCTTGATGCCTGTTGCCCATACGATGACCTCACCAAGGGCAAGACATCCGAAAATAACGAAAAACTGTTTAGCCATTATAGCCTATGAACGAATGCTTATTTATGTTTGCACTGGCCTGCAAAGGCAGGCCTTATCCTTAATAATTCTGCAAAGGTACTGCTTTTTTTTGAAACGAGGCATTTAAGAGGTGGAAAGCAGGAAGAAAGGCTGTGCTCGATGCAGGGGGTGTGGATGCCTAAGTTGGCAAAGAAACCTGGCATAAATGGGCCAGCTAGATTAGGCAGCTTGCCCCATTGGGCAACATGGAGGAATTGTTGGTTTGCTTGAATGCTTGCGCTTTGTAATTCTTTTGGTATAAATTTTAACATTATGAGTGCAATTTTTTCCACCAGTAGACCGCCCGACTGCAAAAAATCAATTCTCGCGCGGACTTATTTTGGTACAAAATGGGGTTAGTCTGTGAATGCGTCAAAATGAATTTTTATTTAAAAGAGCTGCCATTTGCACCTGCTTCGGGGCTATTTGCTACAAAACAGAGTGCGTTTTGCCGCAAAACGCAGTGCATTTTGGTGCAAAATGGAGTGTGTTTTGATGCTAAACGCAAGGTGTTTTGGTGCTAAATGCAGTGCATTTTGCTACTAAATGCGGGGCGAAAAGCATAAACATCCGTCGCAAATGGTATAAACATAACCCTTTCGAGCTATGAAACACATGGCTGAAAGGGGCAAAATAGCCGTTAAAAAGTGGAATTTTAGGGGTAAAAAGTGGGTAATTGGGCGTAAAAAGATATGAGGTGGCAACCAATCTAGAAAGGTAAAATGGTGCAAAATGCAGGCTTTTTCCTGAAAACGGACAAAGCAAAAGACGTGAGAGGCTAGAAAATAGTGGCCATTTACCTACTTTTTAACCTAAATTTTCGCTAGAACGAAGAGAAAATTAGAGCGATATTGTAAAACAAAAGTAACGAATTTAAGCTTTGTATATTGATGGGTTGATGAGTTTGTATTATTTTGAATTGATAAGTTTATGAGTTTTAGGGTTTGAAAATTGATGAATTGATGTACTTGGTAGTTGTTAAATTTTCGTGAGTTTATAAACCAATGAGTTGATTTGTACTCCACGCCTCTCAAATTACAAAAGTATTATAGCCAAACATAATTGGCTTTGAAAGGCCATAGCTGCATTGTAAGCAAACAAAAGTTTTCCTTTTCCCTGTGTAAGAGCTTATTGATGCAAGGCACGTCTTGCATTGTTCTAACAATATTTTTTTAGAGCAATTCTGCTTAACTATAAAAGTCAAGACGGCTTCACTGTAAAAACCAAGATAAACACTCCTCTCATGTACGGTAACTATTCAACGTTCATTATCGCTGAATAGTTACATTTATACTGATTTTTCTGAAAAAGATAAGAAAGAGGGAAAAGTCTAGGTGGCTTCAACGCTTACTCCCATTTTGCCATCAGAGACATTGAAAATAAACAAGCAGAGATTTCTGAAAAGCCCTATATGCTCAAAACAACTGGCATAGGTTGTCAATAAACTCTTGTTCTAAAAACTTGTTTGCGGAGGGGGTGTAGCGGTTTCAAGCAATTAACCTTTTGCTCTTGTTTAGGTATATGCGGGGGAGAATGTTCCGCCCTGATGTGAAAAACGGTTGGCGGTGCATTCGGAACAAATTCGGATGCACCGCCAACGGATAAAGTTATTTGATGGGATTTCCCTTGTCGTCTTTTCTAGAGAGCGATGCCACTTGCACCTTAAAGTCGGATTTGGTATTGTCGTCGTCAACGAATTTCCTCCCATCCCATCGTCGGGTTAGGGCCAATCCCGAGTAAGTGGGGTAGTCGCTGTTCTTGAGACTGACGAAAGGTACGTCGGTTACGGCGTTGTAACCCTTGTCCAGTTTGCTGGGGCGCATCTGGAATTGGCTCCTAGGGCAAATCGTGATGCAGTCTACAACGTACTCGAAAGGAATTTCTATTGCCTCGAAGTCGGCGAAGGCACTACTTGTGACGGTGATGTAGTGCAGGTATCCTCGCTTGTCTTTGGTGTCCTTGTAGTTTTTCGCAAAGTCTTCGGGCGTCCACGGCAGCCTCACCAATGCCAATCCTCCGTGTTCGGATATTTCTTGCATCTCGTACGAAGGTATGGTGTTGCCGCTTTTGTCTTTGCGTGTCATAATGGCTTGCAGGTCGGGTACGTCGGGGTTGTTCTTTCCCGAGTGGTCGTAATTGGCGTTTGTCCATTCGAAGTTGGCTTTGCGTAGGTCTAAGAACGCGTCTAAGCCCTTGTACAAGGAGAGGTCTTCGCCTTCGAGTTCTTTCTCAAACATCGCCTTATGGTCTGTGGCGTATTTCGCCACGATTATCGATTGTTTGGGCTGTATGGGCAGGTCGTGTCCGCTGCCGGGGAAGTACGAGATGGCATTCACGCCGTAGTATCGGTTCACGAAATCGTCTTTCGGGGCGAAGGTGATAACCTTCGTGGGGTCGATGGCATGGGCGCAAAGGGCCATGTTGTCGAGGTATTGCACCTGGTCTGTGGGGTTATATATCTCGATGTATTGGTCGTCGTTGTAGTTGTTGTTGGTGTTTTTGAATCCCCATTTGCTCACGTCGCGCACCCAATAGTGCCCAATGTAGAACACCTCCTTGATGATAAGGTGGTCTACCTTGCTTTTGGCGTTGGATTGCTTGGTGGGCAATTCGTTTCGTACGCAGCCCGCGAGTAGGGCCAGCAAAACGAGTGTTGCAAGTTGTTTCATGTTGTGTTGTCTTTTAAAGTTGTGTTGATGTTCGGCGTTGGCCGCTTGCATGCTTGGTTTAGAGGAACCAGTTGCCAAAGCCGGAACCGCCTCCCACACCGTGGGTTTGCAGGTTTTGCGATGCTTCCAGCGCATCGGCGGGCGACAGTCCTATTTCCAATCCCAGGTAATAATAAAAGGGGTCGTTGGGGTCGATGGCCGTTGGGTCGGTGTCGAAACTACTGCAATAAACCTTGATGGGGATGTTGAAACGTATCACCTCTTGCCATTGCGAGTCGGCACCGTATTCCTTAGGCTCGTCGGGATTGAACCAGTCGGCGCAGATAAGCTTGCTGATGAACTCGTAAGTGGAATGGCGTTTGAGGTATTCGTCGCGTGGTATGAGTGCTTTCTTCCCCTTGGGGCATTTCATAACCCTTACCGAGAGGTAGAACTTGGGCAGCAAGTAGGATGGGCGAGTGTATTTGCCGGCCTCTCCTGTGGCGGGGTCGGTACGTTTGGTTATCTCGAACGGCCATTCGCTGTGCAGCTTGTCGTTTTCGTCGGCGTCGAGGTCGAAGTTGAAATGGCCTTTAAGTCCCACGCGGTCTTGGTCGTATGGGGCCACGGCCCAATCGGCATCTTTGCGCGTAAGTGGTGGTAGCAGCCTTTGGTTGAACAGCTCTCGCGCGCCGTCGCCCATTGCATCGTGTATCCAGGTGTCGCGATAGGTGTATTCGAATATTTTGGGTGTTGCGTCGGCACGTTGTTTCCACGTGGTTTTGTCGGCGAAGAAAGGCGACGGAACGGGCGTGCTGTCTACCGTTCCGCCTTTTTTCCATTCGCCGAACTTGTTTTTGTTGGGATGCCAAGTGCCTCGGCAGTCGGTCACTTCGTAGGGGTTTCCCTTGTCATCTACATCGCTTACGGTGAAGAAAATCTGGTATTCGTCCGAGTGGTTCAGTATGTCGTCGTTCATGAGCTTGCCTTCCTTGTCGAAGAAATAGAGGCACAACCCCCAACGTTTTAGCTTTCCGCCGATGATGCGGATATAGTCGGGACCTTGTTTTCCCGCATATTGTTCGAGGTAGGTAACGGTGCTTTGGCGTTGCACTTGTACGCTAGGCCATTTGTCGGTGCCGTTGTGTATGATGGCAAACTGCTCTTGTCGCCACGGTGCGTTGTGGTAAACAAAGTTGCCGTGCATCATACCGTCGCCGTGCGAGTGCCCTTCTTTGAACATGGCCAGGCACGTAGCCCAGTTGGCGAATGCCCCATTGGGGTCGGGGTTGGCCATAGGTTGGGTGGTGCGTATCTTCTTCAGGCTGTCTACATACTTGTCGGCTCCGCTGTGCGGTATGGGTTTTGCCTCCAACGGATTGTCGTTGTAGTTGATGTTTACGTTGCCGAAGATGAAATCGTCGCAGGAGGTGAAGACGAGCGTTGTGGCAACTGCTAGCATTGTGACGATGGTTCGCGCGCGCCATGCGGCACCGTTTCTTTGCGAATTTGCCTTATTGGCGTTGCTTGGTTGGTTTGTTTTATCCATGTCTTTGTTTCTTTTCTGAATTGCTGGGTGTGCCCCATTGGATAGGTTTGTGCAGTGTGTGTGCACCCGTTACATGGCCACCACGCTTCTGCGGTGTTTGTAGAAGAAGGTGGCGGGTTGTGTGAAGAGGAGCCATAGTTGCGCCGCATCTGCCGAGGGATAGAAGCGTTTGGCATCTTGAACGCATTTGGCTTGACCGTCTTTCACGTCGGCGATGACGCGCACGGGTAGGGGATAGTCGATGTCGAAACTGTCCCAGCCCGATTGTATTTGGTTGAAGTCCCACAGGTAACCATTCTCGCTGTTGGCCGTATTCACGTATTTGGCCGGTTTTTCGGGCTCGCCCACATGCTGCTGACCTTTGTTGAGGATGTTGCAGATTTTCACTTGGAGCGAGAAACAGATGTGGGCTTGCTTGAATTGCAGCACGCCCTTGAAACCCAGCCTGTCGAGTGGTGCGCCTGCATCTAGGCTCCGTGCCTGCCTGAGCAACCCCACGGTTTCGCCATAGCGTTGTCTTGGGGCATCGGTGTCGGGGTCGATGAAGTCGTCGTTGTACGAGTCTACGAAGAGTTTTCCCAGTTCCTCCTCCACGGGGTCGGTGTCCCGATATTCGTAGGTGAACACTTCGGGCGTTATTTTGTTGAGTTCCATCATGTCCATCACCCGATATAGGTTATAGGTTTTACCGTCGGATGCCGTGTAGGGCTGTGTGGCTTCTGGCTTTCCAGAGCGTTCTATGGCTTTCCAAGCCAATTCGGGGCTGTATGGCACGTTGTTCTTTCCGTATTCGAAACCGCTGGGTGCAAAGACATTTGTGGCCGAAAACTTGGTGGCCGGCACAGGTTGGCCGCCGTTTTGCCTGAAAGTGTAGCGGTCTATGTAGGTGGCGGGTTCGTCCAGCGAGCGCGGATAGGCCAGCTGCAGCCCCTGTTGGTCGGGCGTTTCGGCCTTGTCGGTCTCTTTAGTATCACCTCCTAACGTGGTGTTGCCTATGCCGAAGAAGTGTTGGTGCATCATGAGGGTGGAGCTGTTCTCGTCGGGAACGCTTACGCCTTCCTTGTCTTTGGTGAAGGGATAGGTGGAAAACTGGTGGTTGATGAGCATTCCGTTTTGGTCGTAGTATTTCAGTTCCAGCCCATAATAGATGTCTGGCGATGCCACCACGTCGAACTGGCGGCGTTGCGTGGTGACGGTCATTTCGCCATTGTCGTCTTTGGCGATGTCTATTTCTTGCGTTATGGGTATCACGGTGGTGTCGGCGGCCACATGATAGGTGTTGTAAACCCTAACGGAATCGTCGCCGTTGGGACCCACGCCGATAAGTCCGCCCTTGTATCCCATTCTCAGGATGGCGTGTACGCTGTATATTTGGTCGTGCCCCTTTACGTCGCGTTCGATGGACGAAGGGGGTGCTTGCACGATTTTCTTGAAGAAATCGTCCACTTGTTCGTTGGTGCAGCTTGCCGAAAGGGCCGAAAGGGCGATGGCCATTGCCGCTGTTTTAAGGTGTATATGTTGCATGATGTTGTCGCTTTTGTTGCGTTATATGGAGAACGTTAGGAATTAAAATTTAAAGAGTGTCCTGATGGAGAAGTTGGCTCCACGTTCGTGTGCGTAGTACCTAAATCGGTCGGTGTACTCCTTATAAAGGTTGTTCAGGATGTTGTCGCCCACGAGCATGAGTTTCAGCTCGCGGTGTTGGGGCATGCGCAAGGCCACTTCGGCCGTGCCGTTGAGCAGGAAGTAGGGGTCGGGCGAGTCGCTTACAAGGTCTTTGTCGGGGTCGAACCGTGTTTGTTTGGTTACGTATATGCCCGAGAGCGACACCGTTCCGCGCCATTTCCCACGTTTGTCTATGGCGTGCGTGTAGGTGGCCGAGAGCCCGTAGCGGTCTGAGGGCATGAAGGGCAGCCAGTCGTCGCGGGTGATGTTGCGTGCAAACATCCACTCGCCCTTTGCCACGAGCGATAGGCCTTCGATGGGTTTGGCTGTGGCTTCAATGTCGCCGCCCATGAGCCGCACGTCGTCTTGGTCGTAAATAAACTTGGGATACTTGCCGCTGGGGTGGTTGTGAAAGCGGTTTTTGCCCGTTCCGATGTGGTCGTATATGTAGCTGTTGATGCGCTGGTAGAAGAAACTGGGCTCTACGTTGAGCCATGTGTTGCGGTATCGTGCACCCACAACCGACTTGTAACCGCGCTCGCTGGCCAGGTGTCTGTTGCCCACCACCCAGTACGAGCCTTCTTGCAGGCCGATGGCATAAAGCTCATTGATGTCTGGCGGACGCCACGACCATCCGATGTTTGCCCTTACGTCCCAGTTGTCGTCTATCTGGTAATGGCCTGCAAGGCTGGCCGTGAAGTTGCTGTAAAGCTTAAAGTCGTCGTAGTAGGTGTAGTTGCTCAGGCTGGTGTAGCCGTTAACCGACATCACGCGGAAGTCGTAACGCATGCCCAGCGCCATTTGCAACCGTCCCCATTCGGCCTTGTGCAGGAAGTAGCCTCCCATCGAAAGGGCGGCGAAGTTGGGCACGAAGGCCGGCTGTTTTGTCCCTGGGTAGTTGTAGTTGGTTTGGTAAGTGTTGGAAAGGCCTGCATCGGTGGACATCTTCCACAACTTCCACTTGGCATGCCAAAGCACGTCTACCTTGTAGGTTTTAAGGATGAGGTCTTGCACGGGTATCCAGCTCCACTGCGCTTTCTTGCGGTTTTCAAACTCCTGGCGGAGGTTTTCTTGGAACGAGAGGGTGAAATCAATCTGATGGCTTGGGTTGAGCCGCCATTTCACTTCGCCTTTCAGGGTGACATGCTGCGACTGTTGGAAGGGCGGTTTTATCTCGTACGAGAAGGGTTGGATGGTCTGTGGGTCGGGCCGGCCATACTCAAATCGCTTCACCAGCTGGTCCAAGTCGCTCACTTTACTGGCATAGTAGATGCCGCTACGCTGATAATAAATGCTGGAGAAGAGTGTGGCCGTAACGTGTTTTCCCTCAAACCCCACCATGCCCGACAGGCTGATGGTGTTGTATCCCGTGTTGTTCAGGCGGTAGTCGGCCGTGCGGTAGTCGCCGCCTTTGGTGTACATGCCGTGCACACGCGCTCCCCACGGACCGTAACCCGCCTCTACGGTTGCACTTCCGCTTGCCCCTCGGGCATTGGTGTCGTACCCCATGTTCACGTTTCCCTTGGTTGTCACCCGCTTGTTGCCCCAAGGCAGCGGTGCATCGTTGAGCAATACCACGCCGCCCATGGCGCCGAAACCATAGCGTATGCATTCTGCACCCTTCACAACTTCAACCATGCTCGACCCCGTGTAGTCTAATTCGGGCGCGTGGTCGGCGCCCCAACTCTGGCTTTCCAGCCTCACGCCGTTGTTCATCAGCAATATCCTACTGCTGTGCATGCCCTGAATTACGGGTTTGGCGATAGTGTTTCCGGTGCTGATCGAGCTTACGCCAGGCACCGTTTCCAGCAGTTTGGCCAACGATGTGGCTCCACCTTTCTCCAAAGCGTCGCTGCCGATGGTACTCGTTTGTTGCAATTGTGTGGTATGCCGTTTCTGTGCCGTCACCTCCACATTGCCAATCATCTTGGCATCGTCGACCATTTTCAGCGTCAGCGTTTGCTTAGGGGTGGGCGTAATGGTTTGCGTAAGGCGTTTGTAACCCACCGACGACACCTCTATCTTGACCTTTTCGGTCTTGCCTTTCAGTTGCAGCCGGCATAGTCCGTTAATGTCTGTTACGGCAGGTGCAGCGGCGGCGTCGCATCTCACCACGGCTCCCGCAATGGGTTCGCCTGTACTTTCGCTCTTCACCACCACGGTTTGTGTGGTTTCTTCTGCGTTGACGTGCACCTCTGCACCTGGCTTTGGACTTCCAAATGCCCCTTGTGGCCTTCCTCCTAAGCACAACAGCAGTGCCAGGCATAGCGTGGCATGCCCGGCTATGCTTGCGGAAGTGTCTGTGCACCTTTCGTCTTTCTCGTTTTTCTTCATTTTAGTTCCTGATATAGGGAATGTTACAGTTTCCCTGTTAATGTGGTATAACCTCGTTATGGGGGTTTCTAAGGCCTGCCCCGTTTCTTTGAGTAGATGTGTTTTGGCTTGTAAACGGCAACCCTTGAACGTGGCGGTGCTATCCTGCAAAAGCGAGAACAAGGTGGCGCGTGCGTGCCTTTGCCTGCTTATCTGGCTGATGATGCTCGTCGTTCGGTTGCCAAGGTGGCTTTGACATGTCGCTCCAAAACCTTATGTGGGTTTGTACTAGGCACTGTCTTTTTCTGAAAACCACCTTATTGATATTAAGGAGTGTGCACCATGTGCTGTTCGTAAAGGCTCTCACTGCCTTCCCTGAATTTGCGGTGGAACGAAAGTGACCGTTGTCCTCTTCGAACGGCGATAGGTGCTTGTGTTGATATTCCTTTTGCGTTAACAGCTGTTGAATTGCACTGTATTGAAAAATCTTTGCAAAGGTCTTAATAAATTACAACTTTCGCAATACCGAATGTTAGGTAAATATTTTTGGCTTTTAGTTGCGGGGTACTAAGTAAGGGGGAGTGTGGGGGAGGCTGGCAATCAAAGTGACATTAACCCAAATCGGCATAATACCTGATTTGGGTTTAATGTATTGTCTACAAACTGACAACTGGCTGTCGATGGAATATGCCTTCTGCGTTTCCATGACACCGTCTCAGTTGTCGTGAACAGCATGTCTTGCAGCCGCTCGCGCAGGCGGTAGTAATAGGTTCAAAGCGTTTGAACACAACTTAAAGCATCACAACAAGTTTTGCCAAGCATCAAAATGCTTTACTTAACGTTCATTGTCATATTCACGACTTAATTTGAGAACTTCTGCCTTGTCAATCAAATTTGTCAAGTGTCTATACAGAGCGTTCGCAAAAAAATATGATTTCGGGCAAAGTATTTAAAGTGCAATGCTCTGTGATTAAATGTAGGTCTTATAGGTAACGATTTAGAAATGAGCGATACTTTTTCTGTTGCAAATGTACTGATTTTCTCCTAGATTACAGGCATCCAAATGTTAAGATTATACCCATCATAGTAATTACAAATCTTCAAACTCCATATCATATTTTATAATATCTGATTTATTTTTGTGATATTATATTTCTCATAGTCATCCAGCTGGTTATAATATTCTCCTACAATCTCGTTATTGCCTGGGTTATTCTCTTTTATATCATAATATTTCACAACATTAAAAGATGCACCAATGTCACTAACCCGTCTTCCTAATCGTGTATCTGCACTATATTCAAGCCTTAGTAATAATGCTTCAATGCCATTAACTTCATCAACATTTACATGCCTCTGAGTTGATTCAATTTGTTTGTAGAGTAAATTAAATAAACCGAAATATTTTACTACTTGGTAGCGGAGCATATTAAAGACAAAATCAGCAGCTCGTCTAACTCCCTTATCCACATCCCCTTCTTTTCTAATATAATAATTTACCGAGCCTGAAAATCCTTTAGAAATAAATGCAGAAATCATACCAACAAGATAACAGTTACCAGACAGATCATTTCCGTTCTCTACATAAAAACGTAAATTGTCATTTTTGATAATTGGACGGATAGTTTGACATATAAGTTCAAGACCTGGAAGATAAGACTTCCTTTGGCCAACGTAACGTCTTATTAACCCTGTTATCTTTTCATGATCTGTTGTTGAAAAGCGAGCAATGGTATTGTACAAATAAATCTTGTCATCATATGATATTGTTCTAAACTCCTCAAAACATGCTTTAGGCATTATTCCACTTTCTTTGATAGCCTCTAACTGCTTTTTCCTATTTTCTTGCTCGATTGTGAGATAACTGGAATCTGATAGAACAATATCCACATCTTTTTTATCAATATTCTTGTCAAAAAATTTATGTTGCAACAATTCGTCCTCTTCGTTCATTCGATCCGCAAAATTTTTATCTAGAATAAAGACCCGCCCTTGATAATGCTGTATAAATCTACCAGCTCGGCCCTCTATGTTCTGTGCATCAAACTTTTTTAAGTCTTTCGTTCCTTTTTTCCCAGAAAGCACTATCACGTTTTTAGCTGTGGTATTTACCCCCTCTGTGATAGTAGTAGTACATATTAGGATCTTTAAAATATTCTGATTAAACAGTGAAATAATTTCTTGCTGTATATACTTTGGAACTGAACCGTGGTGTATACCAATTCCTTTTTTTAATGCTTTTGAAACAATCCATTGTGCTCCCTTCCCATTCGCAAATAAACTATCTATATGGTTTGTAAGCCTGATTACTTTTTCGGAATCAATATCTTTGATGTAATTATCTTTACTAATTAAAATTTTAGCATATTTTTCCGTCGAAGCTTTTGTACTGCAATAGACTATAGCATTTTCTCTTCGATTCAAAAGTTGTGTAACAAGTTGGACAAAGCGAGCACTCTTAGTCTTATTTGTAAATGTCAAGTGAAACGTGTTATCAATCTCAATGGTTGATGCTGTTTCTGCAAAGACCTCCACCTTGTTCACTATTTCGTAGTGATTGTAGTTGACAATAGCAAAATCATAATAATCAAGGAAAGTTTTAAATGAGAATTGTGCATCCTTTTTATCTTCGGCTGGAAGTGCTATATATGGACCTGTAAGTAAAGAATCAACATGCGGGGTCTTTAACAATTCGTGCAAAGCTATTCTGTACGCCACATCTCGCTCATTCTCTTGAGACACCTCGTCTATGATAAATCCATTATCAAGCTTATATATCTCATCTACAAATACAAAATCCAATTGAATTTCTTTGTTCTTATCCAAAAAAGACAAGAATCGTTCTGGAGTAAAAATAAAAAGGTTCCGTCCGCTTATTTCTTCTTTATCACTGAGTGTGTGAATCACATAGTTATCCTTTACCCACTCATATTCAGGCGATAAATGGATCTTAAACAAGTTCTCAGAAAGGAGAGAAAGGGTGGGAAAAATAAATGCAACATTAGTATATTCCATCTTCCTTACAATCTCGTATATCAAGAATGTTTTTCCAAAAGATGTTGAAGCACTCAGAAAAATACGATTTCTCTGCCCTCTCTTGAATCTTTCCAAGAGTTCTTTCTGGTAGCGATGTAACATGACACCTTCGCCAACTATCAAGCTGCTTTCATTGATATAATTTGAAAAGGTCTGTAAAGTAACCTCTTCATCAACGTATTCTCCAACATTCAGCATCGGATAATAATACTGGGGGAGACCTGCTTGGTTAGCAAGATAATGCAAGAAGAGTCTATCCGCCTGAGATAACTCTTCTCCTTTCATAATGTCAAAAAAAGAACAAACAGCCTTAATCATTAAAGGCTGCAAATTTGAATCTTCCTTAGCTTGGTTAATAAGCTTTACGGCATCAGCTGCTGCTTTTGATTTATCCATTGCAAAACTTGTGTCTTAATAATACGACTATTATCCACATGAAAAAACAAGAAAAAGATTGTAAATGGGATTGTTAGTGTAGGTTGAACTGCTTTATATTTGGTTTGAATATATGATATTATATCCATTATAAGATCATCGTATGCTGTCATTTTGTCATCAAAGATAACTAGCATTGGATATACTAGGTTCATGTTGTGCTGTTTGGCTTCTTCTGCCATATTTATTAACGGATCAGTTCGCCATTGATCAATAATCTCACGAATTCTACTTTTCGGTTCGATATGTTCATAGTGATTTTCCATCGCAATAAAATTCCGATTAAAGTAAGAATCAGAAAGAGCTTTGTCAATATTGTTAAAGATAGAGTCTAACGACTTTTTATATCCATCTATGTAAAATTTTGCTTCTCCAAAAAGAAGAAATATTGTTTCTTTGTCCTCTATCATCAAATATGAATCATAACCTTTAGTCTCAGCATTTTCTAAAGCAGAATATAAATATCCTCTAGCAAGTGCCTTTTCAGCATGAAAAAAATGACTCAGAAGAAGATGGAGCATAACTTCTCCCTGAAAGCCATAACCCAGCTGAATACTTTCTGAAGCATTTGGATCAAATTTTAGTTTGCTTAATAATGCTCTTATTTGGAGATTGTCAAGCTGAGTCAAATCTATTTCATTATCACTATAAGCATACTCAACTATTCCATTATAGATTATGTTTGCTATATCAATATTGGTTCCGCTCTGATGTAAACAGTAGTCTTTTTCTGTTGAAATGCACGAGCATGAAATGTGTTTATTTGCAATATCACAAGGTAGATGATATTGCAAAACGATAGAATTTTGGATCAATTTCTTAAGACTAACTCGCATTGCCACAATCAATATACAGAATTATTTGAAGAAACGAACAGTTTACATTTATATTATTTACAAAGATAACCTTTTGCAAGGAAAAATGAGCATCTTTTCTTGTTTTTTTCTTGCCTGTGAAAGAAAAAACTATTACAGCCGTTGTGAGTGGTTGCGGTGAATGAGTTTTTGCCGCTCCTGCTCACATCAATCGGAGACGGACAGCCCGTTGATGGTGAGGACTGGCTACCGCTTCTCATTGGTGGTGATGCACCGTTCGGCATTTTCCTCGACGAAGTTACGTTTCTGCATTCCAGAACATACATCAAGCCGTACTGCGTAACGCTACCTGTTCTTGGCGCATTCTAACAAAGGTATTGTCATCAATACCCATCTTGCGGAGCAACAGACGGATAATGAGTAAGAGTAGAAGCTGTGGAAGACACGCTGAATGAAACTTCGCCTTTCCTCATACACCTTGATTTCCTTCTGGTGTTCGGCTGTAGTCTTGTCTTTAGTCGCAACGGTATCTTGCAGGAGAACAACCTCCTTGCGGATTTCGGCTTTCTCCTCTTGAAAGGACCTCTGTCGCTCTATCTCCCTTTCCGACTCTTCGATACGCTTCTCCGCCTTATCAAGTTCTGTATTGCCAAAGAGTGAATAGAGTGTTTCCTTTACCCGAAGTTCCCCAGCCTACTTCTCCAATTTCCTTACCTTTTCAATAAGTTCGGCTTCTTCGGCTTCTTCGGCTTGTTTCTGTTCCGTCTCCTTGAGAATCTCCTTGTAATACTCTACTAAATTTTCCCACTTGTGGTTTTCCGCCTTATTCTCGCTTGTAGGTTCATTTCAACGCGCCGAAAACAGAGCTTTTTGCATCGTGTCAATGTGGGTTGACGTCTGCATGGCAGCCATATTCCGCAGGGGTTGGCGACAGAAGGCCGACTGGGAGCATCGGCCTTTCGGTATCCGCATGGCCGCATGCGATTCTATCCATGCTTAGCTTTGTAATGTTTTAAGTCGTGATTTTAACATTATTAGGGCTGGTTTGTTCTCCCAACCGTGCGGTCGAACGCAAAAAATCGATTCTCGCGGAGGTTTGTTTTGGGGCAAAAACGTGTTAGTTGTACATGCAGGCAAAATGAATTTTTATTTAAGCTGACCGCCACTAACACCCATTTTGGGGCTATTTGCAGCTAAATGGAGTGCGTTTTGGTGCAAAATGCAGTGTGTTTTGGTGCTAAATGGAGTGCGTTTTAGTGCTAAACGGAGTGCGTTTTGGTGCTAAATGCAAGGTAAAATGGTGCTAAATGCAGTGTAAAATGACGCCAAATGCGAGATAAAAAGTATGAATATCCACTGTGATGGTATAAATAAACCCTTCTTGAACCACGAAGTATGTGGCTGATAGGGGCAAAATGTTCATCGAAAAGTGGGTTTTTAGGGGTAAAATGGGTGTATTTGGGCTTGAAAAAATCAGACTTCCAACCAAACTAGAAAGGCAAAATGGTGCAAAATGCAGGTTTTGTTCTTAAAAACAGGCAAGGCGAGGGGCGTGAAAGGTTAGAAATGGTAGACGTTTGCCTACTTTTAAACCTGTATTTTCGCTAGAATGGCGAGAGAATTTGAGGGGTTTTGTAAAATAAAGATTAAGAATTTAAGTTTTGATTTGGTGGGTTTGTTGGTTAACGAGTTAATAAGTTAACGAGTTGACAAGAAGGGTGGGGTGTGGGTTTGATGGGGCTGTGAGTTGTTAAGTTTATGAGTTCTAAACAAAATCTGCACAGGCTATAACAGCCGAATTGGGTATAAAGACAAGGCTGTTTTACGTTTTAAAAAGCATCGCTATGCGTTTTTGTATGCAGTTTCTACCTTCTTATGTGCCCTACATCTTGTTCTACATGGCTGAAAGGTTGTATCACATTAGGAAAAACTGCGTTTTG
>ERZ773014.319-NODE-319-length-33189-cov-10.246544_pt1 | contig 33189 bp, 29 predicted proteins | sample MGYA00580841_ERZ773014 | MGnify/ENA primary metagenome ERZ773014 (study PRJEB29015, sample SAMEA2737989) | human oral metagenome | biome: human oral; feature: human-associated habitat; material: dental | place: China | collected 2067 ... | reverse complement strand
GCGTCTTTTTGTGCGGCGGGGCCCCAGGCCGAGGCCTGCGGGTCTCCGGCGCAACCCCCCCGCAGCCTGGCGGGGGGTTGCCTGGACGCATTTGCCCAGTTGGGCCATTTTCCATAGTGCCCCGCAGGCTGGCGGGGGGTCGTGCCCCACGCTCCCCGGCCGGCGACGTGACCGAAAGGCGCAGTCTGCGCGACGTGGGAGCCGCAGGCCACACCTCTCCGTGAGACATTGGGCCGGGATGCGCCCCTCCGCGAGGCCGCGCGCACGGCCCTCCCCCGCAGCCGGGCGCAGGTCCTCAGGGCAGGCGACGGTTCGGGCCTGTGTCCAGCGGGCTCAGGAAGTGCCGGGGAGTCAGGCTGATTTGTTCCGTGTCTCCTTGGGCATCTGGCCTGCTCGTGAGAAGTTACGAGCGGCCGTGACGAGATCGTGAGGTAGGTTGGACTCAGAACACCCCTGGAGCCCCAAGAGGCTATCCTTGTCTGGCAGCGCGCCAACCCCGACACGTGAGAGACACGACCATGGCCCACGACACGGCACCCCACAGCACGACGCGAAGCATAGGCGTCATCATCGCCAACACCGGATCCCCCGCCTCACCTGCCCCCGATGACGTCGAGGCATACCTTGGTGCCTACCTCATGGATCCGCGCATACGGCAGCTTCCCTTCTTCCTCTGGCACCTTTTGGTATTCAAGCTCATACTCCCGAAGCGCAAGTTCACGTCCTCGAGGCGCTACCAGTTCGTCTGGACAGAGAAGGGCTCCCCTCTCGTCACCAACCAGGAACTGCTCTGTCGCAAGGTGCAGGCCTTGTTCGATGGTGATCGTGCAGGCGAGTTGCCCAGCGTCAGCGTGATGAGCGCCATGAGCTACGGCGAGCCCTCCATCGCCTCCAGGCTCTGGCAGCTCCATGAGCAGGGCTGCGACCAGCTCATACTCCTACCGCTCTACCCACAGAGCGCCTACTGCATCACCCAGTCGGTCGTGGACTCCTTTAGTCGCGCCCTGCGCGAGCTTGGCTGGAACGTTCCCTACCAGGTGATAGACCACTACTTTGACAACCCGCTCTACATTTGCGAGGTCGCACGGCACATCACGGAGGCCGGCTTCACGAACGCCAGCGACGAGCACCTGGTGCTCTCGTTTCACGCCATTCCCCTCAAGGACGAGCGGGCGGGTGACAGCTACCGGTCCCAGACGAGAGCCACAGCCGACCTCGTGGCACGGGAGCTTGGCATCGATCCTGCGAGCATACACGTCTGCTACCAGAGTGTCTTCGGGCCGCATGAGAAGTCCTGGGCCTCTCCCCTCGCAAAGAACGTGCTCGCCGGTTGGCGAGACGAAAGCTCGCGCGTCTACTTCTGCTGTCCGGGCTTTGCCGTTGACTGCCTCGAGACCATCTATGACATCGCCTACGAGATTGTGCCCGCACTTGAAGGTGAGGGCTCAAAGCCCGTGGTAGAGCGCACGGGCGGCTCAGTCGAGCGCGGCATGAACTCCAGCGGCAGGCTCATCTGGGTGGGGTGTCTGAACGCCACGGACGAGCACGCGACCATCGTGAAGTCGGCCATAGACGGGGCGCTGGGGCGCCTCGCCCACAGCTAGCGCCCACCAGCAGCAAGAGCCTCACAGGCGTCAGAGCAGCTCGAAGGCGCCCGCCGAAGTCTGCGCCACGCTACCGTCCATGCCAACGAGGAGAGCATCCACGCCCTCCAGCGAGTCGAGGTACGAAAGCGCCTCGGCCATGCCCAAGAAGAAGGGCTTCTTGCCCAAGGCCTCCCCGTCCACCGAATGCTCGGTCCGCAGGGTCACGCTTGCGACATCGGTTGCGACGGGGTGTCCTGAGCGCGGATCGAGGATGTGGCCGTAGCGTCTCCCTGCGCAAGAGAACGCCCGCTCACAGAGACTGCTCGTGACGAGGCTCTGGTCCTTGAGCCGGCAAAGGGCCATGGGGTCCCCAAAGGGCTTACCGGGGCGCGCGACACCAGCCCGCCAGGCACTGCCGTCAAGACGCGACCCCACGCACAGGACGTTTCCTCCCAGGTTGAGGACGGCATGCTCGCAGCCGGCAGCTCTCAGACCCACAGCAAGGTCATCGGCAACGTAACCCTTCGCGATCCCGCCAAGGTCGATCTTGGCAAGGGGGTCGTCGAGCCAGACCTGGGTCCCCACAACATGAACGTGCTCGCTGCCCACGTGACGAAGGGCCTCCTCGAGCGATGAGCTCGTGGGAATCTGACCCTCCTTGAAGTCCCAGAGCTCGAGCACCACGCCCAACGTGATGTCAAAGAGACCCCCCGTGAGACGGGAGTACTCCAGCGCAAGAGAGACGAGCCGCGCCGTCGTGGGAGCGACGCGCACGCGCCTGCCGGCTGCGGCGTTGATGCGTCCGACATCGCTCGTGTTGTCGAAGCGCGAGAGCGTGCTGTGAAAGAAGGCGCAGTGTGCCAGGCAGGCATCAATGAGACGCTGGTCACAGTCGGCCCTGATGCGCACGAGGGTGTCAAAAAACTCCCCCGCGCCCTCTATGAGCGGTGGGCGGGCGCCAGCCATCAGTCGTCAGGAGACGAGAGGCGATGCGGGCAGGTAGTTGAGGGTGCCCCCAAGCCACAAGAGGCCGAGCAGCACCAGGGCGAGGGCGGCGACCCTCAGCGTGCGATAGTCGTGCCAAAAGAGATAGGAGGAGGGCCGAGGCGCGGTCGGCCGCTGGGACCCGCTCGCGCACGCGGCTCTGGTCTCACATGCGAATCCTTGGTGGCGCAGGGCCTCCTCGGCACGCTGCAGGGCGGGACCAAGCGTCACGCACCCGGGCCTGGCCACGCACTCGCAACGATCGCACTGGATGCACTCCCCCATCCACCGACCCTCGCCGGGCGGATAGATGCGCACGGGGCAGGCACGCTTGCAGCCGGCGCTGCCAGCGAGGTCATGGGGATTGCGATGGCGATTTGACCTGGGGATGATGGGCATGAGCGAGAAGAGTGCGCCAAGCGGACAAAGAAACTCGCAAAACACGCGCTCCTTGAGAAGCATGGGCACCATCAGCACGAGAAGGATGATACCGCCCGCGATCCCCATGCTCCCAAGCGAGAGGCTCGTAAGGTGCCCGAAGGCAGTCCAGGGGGAGGCGGAGCTGATGATCGAACCCGCACCAAGAAAGGACCCTGCGAGCAGGGCCACAAGGACAAGGTACTTGAGGAGTCGCAGGACATCCTCCACCTTATCGGGGACCCTGAGTGACCTCAGGCGCAGCTTGCGCCGGATAGCATCTCCAAGCTGAAAGAGCACATCTCCCAAGGTACCGAAGGCACAGGCATAGCCGCAGAAGAAACGACCGAACACGATCGTGTGGACGAGGAGGGCCACGAGCGTAATCGTAAAGCCCGTCATCTCGATGGCCTCACCCTTGCCCAAGCTCACCATGATGGAGCGCGCTGCCGAGAAGGCAGTCGAGAACGCCTGCGGCGAGAGGAGGAGAAAGACCAGCTGAACGCCGAGACGTGTCCACCTCACGAAGTCATGGCGGCGCTTGCGGGGACTTACCTGTTGCCCTGACCTGCGGGCAGTCCCATCTTCGGCCCTGCTTACCTTGACATCTCCCGCGTCGCCTGCCGCAGGCCTGGCATCGCGCTGCGCGGGCGTCGTGGCGTCTGCGATATCGCTCATGCGATGGCCCCCTAGTTGGTACCGCCCGAACCCTGACGAATCGTGTAGTTATATCCACCCGTACCGTCATCGTTGGTACCCAGCAGATCATCGACGGTGACCTCCCACCAGGGAGGTGCCTCTGGAGCCCGTTGCTGCGCAAGCTTCTTGAGCTCAGCGGTCGAGTGGGGCTTCGACGAACTTGAGGTCGTCAAGTTGGTCCTCGCAGTCTGCCCCTCCATGGCCCCCGCCGACACGAGGGCATTGTTGATTGCGTTCATGATCCCCTTGCTCGAGAACGTGGCACCGCTCACGGTATCCACGCTCACGCTCTGCCGGTCGACGATCGCAGGGATGACCTTCTCCTTTGCGCGATCGAAGTAGGGGCTGTTGTCTCCCGTACCAGTCACCTCGATGCTTGTGATGTAGCCGTTCGAGACGACGACCGAGACGTGCATGACGCCTCCAAACGAACGAGCAGCGCCCGTGAACGTACCGTCCTTGAGCAGCGCTCCTCGCTCGCCCGAGTTGCGCTGACTCTGAGCCGCCTCCTGTGCCCGTGCGGCAGAGAGGGCCGTGTAGGTGCTGAACCCCGCGAGCGCAAGGGTCGTCCCCGCCACGACGGCCGATCGAACCAGCAGGTTTTTGTTAGGCCCATGTTCCATGGACACGCTCCTTCACACGTGCAAGGACGACGGAACGCCTCGCTCGCGCAGGGCAGCCCTCTTGGACGCCCTCACGATGCAGGGTCCCGCCTGCTCTGTGGTTTGCGGATCGCAGCAGGTACCGTGCCCGAGGGCATAGTACCCACACCTACCCCTGCCACCCCTAGACGGCCTCGAAGATCTGCTGGCCAATGTAGGTCTGGTCCTTCTGGAGGCCCGGAAGCATGAGCCAGACAGCCGAACTCGTAAACGACATGTACTCGGTGAGGTCGCAGTCACGCCAAAGTCGCATGAACGCGTAGAAGTCCTCCTCGGGGTCCCTCACCATGCCGCCGGTGTGCATGCCCGCCTTGAGCTGCCCAACGGCGTTGAAGCCATTCGAGAAGTTCCAGCCCCAGCGAAACATCGTGTGACCAGACGAGTGACGTAAGGACGAGAAGAGCCCCACATGGCTCTTGGGATCGATGAGCGGGTTGCCATCCTCATCCGTGGCGCTGGGATCGGGTTCGGCCGTCTCGTCCTCGCCACCCGAAAGCGGTATGCCCTCGAGCTTGGTGCGACCGATGATACGCTCCTGCTCGGCCAGGGTCTGCTGGTCCCACGCCTCGATCTTCATGTCGAAGGAGCGCCACATCATGTAGGTGCCGCCCTTATAGAGAGCGCTGTTGGGATCGTCGCCATCCTGGATCCAGACATCCCGGTTCATGTAGTCCTCATCCTCCGCGCTCGGGGCGGTTGTCCCGTCCCTGAAGCCAAAGAGGTCACGGTCCGCATGCGCGTAGCCCTCGGGCGAGATCGTGTGATAGTAGCCCACCTTGTTCCAGCGTATGGTGGCCGTGCCGTAGGCGGCGCGGATGAGGTTTCGCGCGGCATGGAAGGCGACCTTGGGATCCTCGGAGCCAATGAGCAGGAAGAGGTCTCCCCCACACTCGTCGCTCTGCAACTGGTCGCCCGAGAAATGCGGCATGGTCAGGTCAAGCTTCTGGGGCTTGATGGAGGCGAGGCCGTAGCGGTCCTTTCCGTCGGCGGTCTGGAACAGCGACGCCCCAAAGCCGAAGGTGATGGTGAGGTTGCTGGCGCCGAGGTCGTACACCTCCCCGGAGTCGAGCGGCGAGGCGTTCTTGTCGGAGTTGGGTCCGTTGACAGGATAGCCGCCACAGAGGTTCTCGGCATAGGTGGTCCAGGTCTTGAGGAGCTTGATCAAGTCATCACGGGTAGCGGTACTCGTCATGTCGAAGGCGACGGCCTGCAGGTTCTGCTGGGCCGACGTCACGCCGGGCTGATGGTCGACGCCACGCATCTTTTGGCTCATGCGCTGGACGTTGCGCACGTAGGCTCCATTGTCGGTCCAGTCGTTGGCGGCGACGGGAACGTCTGTCTCGATGAGGTTTGACGTCGTTCCCTCGACCGTTGCGCCACCGTTCGCGCTCGAACTGCTACAGCCCGAGAGTGCCACCGTGGCAACCGCTCCGGCCGCGAACGCCCCGAGTCCCTTGAGGGCACCACGCCTGGTGATGCCGTCCTCGTCCCGCTCGCGTCCCTCCTCCAGGCTATCAGACATGGGCATTCCTCTCTTTTTGACACACGAGGAGGCGACTCATGACGCCTCCGTGCGCTCGAACGTATGCTGTGACCCTCAGGCCGACGGCCATGTGGCCGCCAGCCCGAGGGAGTTTGCCCGCACTAAGATGAGTCTAGGCGCCGTGACGCTTATGACTCCTTTAGTACGATGGACGTCAGCTGCGCGACGGACTCGCGCAGGGCGTTGATCTGGTTGGACAGGGAACGGGCGCCGCTCGAGAGCTTGTCATCCGTCTGGTTCTCACCGGCGTTTGCGTCGATCTCGGTGTAGGAGGGATAGACGGGCTTCTCGGCCGTGCCGGTGTTGTACTTGGCAAGCTCGGACTCCATCTGCTGGAACGCCTTGTCGATCGCATCAGCCGTGTCGGGGCTCTTCATCTTGACGAGGTCGCGGACATCCCCATAGGCGACCTTGGCACCCTCGATGTTGGCCTGGAAGTCATAGAGGTCGGTATGGGAGAAGGCCTCCTCCTCGCCGGTGATCTTGGTGGTCGCGACCTCCTCCAGAAGCGAGATGGCGCCGTTGGAGATCTCGTCGAGCGAGACCTTGAAGTCATTGGAGTACACGAGGTCATAGAGGCTCTGGGTGTCGCTTACGAGCGTGTCGGCCAGAGCCGCGCGGAACTCGTTCGTATAGCCCGAGTCCTTGGTCCATAGGTCAAGCTCGATGGCGTGCCAGCCGGTCCAGTACTTTGCCTCGTGGAGGTTGGTCCCTGGCTTGTAGCTGGAGAAGTCGGTCACGTAACCGTCGTCGCCCGCATCGGCGCGACGCTCGTCGAGGTAGGGGTCGATGTCACCGAAGGCCTCGGCCGTGGGCTCGATGCGCTCGTAGTGCAGGCGCGCGATCGCATAGGTATTGCGGCAGGTATCGTAGTCGCCCTTCTTGTACGCCTCGGCGAAGGCCTTGGTAGCCTCGAGGAGCTGGCCAGACTGGTCCTTGACGTAGGAGGTGTAGTTGGTCTGGGCGGCCTCGCGCAGTTGCTGCTCATCGTCAGAGACCTTGACCTCCTTGCCAGAGTCGGTGACCTCGAACTTCGTGGCATCGACGAGCGCGCCGACCATGTTGGTCTTGGACGCGGTGTAGTAGGTACCAGGCTCGAGCTGGGCGGTCACGGTGACGGTGGTGCCAGGGGTGATGTTCTCGCGCTCGGTCTTGATCTGCAGCTTGTCCTCGGCGAGGATCTCGAACTCGTTGACGGCAGTCCCCTTGTTCGTGACGGTGAAGGTCACGGTACCGGACTGGGCGGAATTGGCCGTGAGTTTGCAGGAGTCATCGGTGATCGTGACATCGATGTTGTTGGAGGACTTGTCACTCGCCGTCTGGGAGGTACCGGCGCCACCTGAGCCACTCGGCGAGTTGGACTGGCAACCGGCAAGAGGCATCGCGACCAGGGCGCCGGCAAGCGCGACTGCCGTGGCCTTCCTCCACCAAGAGCCTGAGTTCAGTTTAATCATAGAAACTATCCTTTCTTCCCACGTCCATTGCCTGCATGTCGAAAACCCTGAGCCATCGGCTGGCTAGGTCGACCTGTCCTCTTCCTGCGACACCGCGCTCGTCTCGGCAACCTGGGGCGTGTCGCCCTGCTTTTCGTGCGAGGCGCTCTTATCTGTGAAGATCACACCGTGCAGCTGCAGCGTGAAGAGGAGAGGCACCACCGCGAGGTAGGCGACCCACGCCCCAAGTTGCGCGATAGTGGGCGCGAAGAGGATGTCGAGGTTGAAGAAGGCCCGCAGGAGCACGAACCACCACGTATGCGCGACACCTTGGATCACGCTAGAGCAGTCATAGAGACTAACGCCATATCCCGGGATCACGCCGGCCTCCTGGAGATCCTTGACGCCATACATCACGATGCCAGCAGCGACCAAAATGAGTAGGTAGCCGGTCACAGCAAAGAATTTGTGGATGTCTATGAGGACGGAGCCCTTGTATATGAGGTAGCCCACGACGATGGCGGCGACCAGGCCGAGCAGCACACCGGCTGCCGGTCCCACGACGCCTTGCTCGCCCGAGGACTTGACCGTCGCCCAGACGAAGACGGCAGTCTCGGCCCCCTCGCGTCCCACCGATATGATGGCGAGCCAGACGAGGCCCATGACATTGCCCGCGTCGAGCGCCTCCTCGGCCTGGGTCCGCACGCTCTGCGCAAGCTTGCGTGAGTTCTTTCCCATCCAAAAGATCATCCAGGTGACAAAGGCCATGGCCACGATGGAGAGCGACCCTCCCAGGATCTCCTGGGTCTGGAAGGTGATGGTGTAGGGTCCCCAGGTCCACCAGACGCCAAGACCCAAAGGAATTACAGCGGCGAGCGCGACACCCAGCCAGAGCTTGGGCATGATGTCCTTGCGACCGACCTTGTAGATATAGGCGATGAGGATGCCTACCACCAGAGCGGCCTCGACGCCCTCCCTCAGGGCAATCAAGAAGTTTGCGACAAATATCTCCACGGAACACGACCCTTCGTACGTGCGCTACACGAACTTAATTGCTATTAAAATTGTCACATATAACTATCCGATTCGGCTTAGGTGTGGGTAACTTTATAGCCCTTTTCGGATGCGTTTGCAAGAGTAAACTTGCTGGGGCATTCGTGAGAGGCGTGTCATGCTAACATGCCGCGCTCACTGTTATTGAAAGCCCTATCGTCCTTTCGCCTGAAGCACGAACGTCTCGTCCGCGATGGCTGCGGCTACACGGCGATGGCTCACCAAGACGATGGTCCTGCCCTCTGCCGCCGCCCTCAGGGCAGAGAGAACTGCGGCCTCGTTCAGGCTATCGAGTCTGCTCGTAGGCTCGTCGAGCAGCATGAGGGGGGCACCCGAGACGAGCGCGCGACAGAGCCCCACGCGTTGCCGCTCCCCATCGGAAAGCGCCGTCCCGTGCATGCCGACGGGCGTGTCGAGTCCCTGAGGCAAACGATCGACAACCTCTCGAAGCGCGGAGGCATCGATGGCACGCCCAAGCTCCTCGTCGCTCGCCCGAAGACGGGCGATGAGGAGGTTCTCACGCAGGGTCGCATCCAGCAGGTAGCTGTCCTGGGTCATCTGACAGACGCTTGTACGCAGCTCATCCGAGGCGATCGAGCGCACGTCCCTGCCGCCGACGGTGATGGACCCCGCACCCACGTCCCAGTAGCGCATGATGAGCCTGAGCAAGGTCGACTTGCCAGCACCTGAGGGACCCGTGAGCCTGAGCAGGGCATTGGCCCTAACCCGGAGGGACAGGCCGTGGAGCACCTCCCTCTTCCCATAGGAGAAGGAGACGCCGCTCGCCTCGACAGGCACGGCACCTAGACCCTGGTTCCCATGCGGGCCAGGGCCTGGCGGGACCTCCTCGACCGCAGGCTCCTCCTCCATCACGTCGATGATGCGGTTGGCGGACTCGAGCGTCCGTTGGAGCGAGAAGCCAAGGCGACTGACGTCCGCAACGATCAGGGCGTCGGCCATGACCGCAAGCACGCAGGCCGCGCCTACGCCCGGGCTCATGGCGCCCTTTGAGATGAGCACCACAGCAGCCACCGTCATGGCGCAGCTCACGAGCGTCACGAGAATCCCGGCGAGAGCAGCGAGGAGCGCGACCGCACGACCAAGGGGTCTCTCCCCTGCCTCAAGCGAGCCCGCGTGGGTCTCCAGCTCCTTAGCATAGGCGCGCGCCCGACCGCACTGGACGAGGTCGAAGATGCCGTCTAGGCTATCGAGCACAAACGAGCTCATGAGCACCGAGTACGCGTTGAGCTTCTCTGCGCGCCTGCGCGTGAGGGAGCTGGCAACAAGGGGCAGGGCGATGCCCAGCGAGACGACCCCCACAAGCGCCACAAGTCCCAGCTGCCAGGCACAGCTGCCCACGGCCGCGATGGTGAGCGTCGAACAGAGGATGGCAGAGACGGTCGGCGCGAGCGTGCGAGAGTAGAGGCCCTCGAGCGACTCGACGTCGGAGGTAAGCAGCAAGACGAGATCGCCCGCGTCCCGGGCGACGAGGCGCGCCGGGGCGAGGCGCCTGAGCGCACCGAAGACCCTGTCCCTCACGAGAGCAAGCGTCCGGAAGGTCTGGTCGTGGGTAAGGAGCCGCTCCCCGTAGTGCAGGACCGCCCGGACAAGGGCGAGCGTGCAGATGGCCACAAGGCAGGACATCGCGCCCGGCCCTGCCGAAGCGGGAGCCAACACCCAGACGGCCCAGCCTGCGAGCGCGAGCTGAGCGACGACGCAGAGGTCACCCAAGGTACCTAGCAGGGCTGCAAGCAAGACTTCCTTGCCCATGCCCCGCGTGAGGCGAAGCATGGACAGGATGGTCTTGAGTCGGCTGCGACGCGACGGATTGTCGTCCTTTTCCTCAGACAGCCCAGAGTCCTGTCTGTGGTCCTCTTCCGACCCATTGTTTCCCCCTGTCCCCACGGCCACCTGATCCGCAGGAGCCTTCGGCTCCCCGAAGTCAGGCAGGGGAATCCATGCAGGATGCCCCTTGGGTAAGCCAGCCACGGGCGCGCTTGAGTAGGCGCGATAGCTCAGTGCCTCGAGAGCGGCCTGCATGGCCTGGGCTCCCATGAGGGGTATGGAGTGCGTAGCCACGACCTTCGCAACACGCAGCTCCGCGTCGGTCGGCACGTAGCGATCCTCGTCGTACTCGACGCCCGCCTGCGCTGCAAATGTCTCGAGATCGGCAAGCCGATCCCAGAGCCTCCGATACAGGCCACCTCGGGCCATGAGCGCCGGGTGGGTGCCCCTCTCGGCGACGCGTCCCTCGTCCATAACGTAGATCTCGTCCGCAAGGGCAAGTGCGCTCAGGCGATGGGTGACCATGATCACAGTGTGAGTCACCGAGAGCAGGGATATCCCATCCAAGAGCTTGCGCTCGCTCGAGGCGTCGATGTTGGACGTAACCTCGTCGAAGACGTAGATGGGCGTGTCTCGTAAGAGGGCGCGGGCAAAGCACAGGCGCTGCCGCTGGCCACCCGAGAGGTTGGCTCCCCCCTCCGCAACCTGTGCGTCGAGGCCGCCGGACGAGAGCACGAAGGCATCGAGCTGGGCGTTTCGCAGCGCGCCCCAGAGCTCCGAGTCCTTGGCATCCTCCTTACCGAGCAGCAGGTTCGACCGAAAGCTTCCCTTGAAGACGTGGCTTTGCTGCGAGACGACGCTCACGACGGAGAAGAGCGACTCGCAGGAAAGCCTCGAGAGCTCGACGCCGCAGACGCGGATGCTGCCCTCATAGCCCACACACCCGCCCGCAATGGCGCGAATGAGGGTGGACTTGCCCGAACCACTTGGGCCGGTCACGCCGATGAGGGTATGGGCCGGCACGTCAAAGTCCACGCCGTCAAGGGCTTTCACCTTGCCGTCGTACGAGAAGCTCAGATTGGAGCACTCGATGCCTGGACCTCCAAGATCAACCTGCTCGTCTGTGGCAAATCGGTCCTCGGCATCGAGAAGTGCGAAGATCCGCTCGCAGACGGCATTGGCGTTCATGCCCGTGTGGAAGAGCGAGCCAAGGCGGCGCATCGGCAGAAAGAAGAAGCTCGAGACGAACACGACCGTGAGGGCAGCCGATGGTGATATACCCCCAGCCGCACACTGCAGCGTCGCCACGACGACGCCTGTGGCGATGCCGCCATAGGTGAAGAGGTCCATGAGCAAGACATTTCCCATCTGCACCCTGAGCAGCCTCATCGTTGCTTGGCGAAACTCCTTTGCCAACCGGGCAAGACGTCCCTGCCAGCTCGCATCCGCCCTAAAGCCCTTGAGCGTTACGAGTCCCCGGATGGCATCGAGAAACGCGCTGGAAAGATCAACATAATCGTCCCAGTAGGCACCCATGAAGCGCTTCGCTCTACCCATAAGCATCATGATCGAGGCAGGCATGAGCACGACGAACGCAAGCATGAGCACACCTGCGAGAGGACTGACCGCAAGGAGCAACACAAGCAGGCCAAGGGGGGCAAGCAGGGCAAAGACGAGTTGTGGAAGGTAGTCCTGGAAGTAGGGGCGCAGGCGCTGCGCACCCTCACCAACAAGCTGGCTCGCCTCTCCCTCACTCATCCGAGAGGGAAGGGTGGTCCCCGACCCGATAAGCTTCTCGAAGACCTCCTTGGTGAGCGTCGTAACGGCGGCGGCACCAGCACGTCTTCCCGCTGCCTCGGCACATGCGCCAAAGGCGAGCTGCAGGACGATGCAGGCGGAGGGTACCGCAATGTCCGCGCTCAGACTCGCCCGCACGTCCATGAGGATATCGGCAAGCCACACAAGCACCGCCACCTGACAGCCAAGCGAGAGCAGGCGAAGGATAGCCGCGACAATGGACCTCCTCGTCGCGGTGGGAACAAGAGCTAGGAGACGCTTGTTGAACACAGTGTCCTCCAGGAGGTTAGGTCGGAGCTGACAGCCATGGGCAGCGATGACCAAGGACATCGACGTCCATGGGCATCGGCTGAGTAAGCTCATCATAACTCTTCTGCAGTCACCGGTCACGACTGGTCCTGCGGTGCGCCCAGCTCCCTGGGGCCGCAGGATACAGGCCTTGCCTCAACGAGCCCTTACATGAACCTGTCCACGTGCGTAATAGCCATGATGGCTGCACACAGCAGGCAGAGGGCGGCCGTAGCATAGTAGAAGCGCAGGTGATATCTCCAGTCCGGAGTTAAGGCACCCCTATGTAACGTGTACGGCGAACGGGACGGGTCCACCCAGACAGTGCCCGAACGACTGATGCCTATGAGTGGCCCGAACCAAAACATGAGAGGGGGGATGGTGCCCTCAACGAAGCGGACATCATCACCCCAGCGGTACCGCCAGACATCACGCAACCACACAATCTTCGCGCGAGAACGCGTGGGGGGATCCATGGGAGATCTGAATGCCTCGTGGTACTCGCTGAGAACGAGTTCACCCTCAACCGGCACGGTACAGTGCTTCCTGCGACTGTTGATGTGCGCGGCGAGCACAAAAGATAAGACCGCATTGACTACGAGGATGGGGATCAGCCCAGGCACTGAGAAATTATACCGCACACACCAGTACACCAAGAGCAGGGTGGAGTAGGAGTGCACCATGGACAGGAACCTCATGAGACGGCCCACCCCATGCCAGAGAGAGTGCCAAAGACAAGGGAGACCCACTGGGACACTGGCGTGGGACCACTCATTGCAAGGTTCCACCCCAGATTAGAGGGGGATGCTACAGCAGCACCCAGACCATTCAGGCTGTTGGTAAACCTCCTGGTATCATCTTCACGCAAGACGCTAGGCTTGTCACCTGCGTTGCCTTGTAGCACGCCAGGGAACAACGTCTGGCCTGTGATCTCGACACGAACACGGCTAAAGACCATGCCAAGCACCGCAACAACCGCAACCGACAGGGGCGTCAACAGAACCCCTCCCGCACGTCTCACCGCACTGCCTCCTTGCTTGAACGCTTGACTGAAGCTATAGGTATTGTAGGCCTCGCCCACAGAGCACGCAAGGGCCCGGCATAAGGCGCATGTCGTACCCGCTCATTGCCACGTGGTGTAGGAGGTCCGGCGCTCGGCTCCCCCGTGCCTGCAGGACACGGAGCTGACCTCACCGAGACCCTACTCGTACCACCCTGCGCGGCTACATGAGCTCACCTGAGTGCGCTGCCAGCCAGCGCGACTGCACACCACAGACAGAGAGCGGCCGTAGCATAGTAGAAGCGCAGGTGGTACCTCCAGTCTGGGGACAGGACGCCCCCGTACGTTGCGTACGGCGAACGGGACGGGTCCACCCAAATGGTGCCCGAGCGTCTGATGCCCACGAGCGGCCCGAACAAGGACATGAGAGGGGGGATGGTGTCCTCCGCGAAGCAGACATCGTCGCCCCAACGGTAACGCCAGACATCATGCGTCCAGTGAATCCTCGAAACAGGACGATAGGGGGGACGGAACGCCTTGCGGTGCTCGCTCTGGACAAGCTCAGCCTCGACCGGCACGGTACAATGCTCCCTGCGACTGTTGATGTGCGCGGCAAGCACAAAAGACAACACCGCGTTGACCACGAGGAGGGGGATCAGCCCAAGTATCGAGAAATTATACCGCACACACCAGTACACCAAGAGCAGGGTGGAGTAGGAGTGCACCATGGACAGGAACCTCATGAGACGGCCCACCCCATGCCAGAGAGAGTGCCAAAGACAAGGGAGACCCACTGGGACACTGGCGTGGGACCACTCATTGCAAGGTTCCACCCCAGATTAGAGGGGGATGCTACAGCAGCACCCAGACCATTCAGGCTGTTGGTAAACCTCCTGGTATCATCTTCACGCAAGACGCTAGGCTTGTCACCTGCGTTGCCTTGTAGCACGCCAGGGAACAACGTCTGGCCTGTGATCTTGACACGAACACGGCTAAAGACCATGCCAAGCACCACAACAACCGCAACCGACAGGGACACCAACAGGGCCCCTCTCGCACGCCTCACCGCACTGCCTCCTTGCTTGAATGCTTGACCGAAGCTATAGGTAGTATAGGCCTCGCTCACAGAGCGCACAAGGACCTGGCATAAGGCGCATGTCGTACCCGCTCGTCGCCTAAAGATGCAGGAAGACCTACGCTCGGCTCCCCTGTGCCTGCGGGGTACAGAGCTGGCCTCGCCGAGACCCTACTCGTACCACCCTGCACGGCTACATGGGCTCACCTGAGTGCGCTGCCGGCCAGCGCGACTGCAGCCAACAGGCAGAAAGCAGCCATGCCAAAGTAGAAGCGCAGGTGGTACCTCCAGTCCGGAGACAAGACGCCCCCGTATGACGCGTACGGCGAACGGGACGGGTCCACCCAGATGGTGCCCGAGCGCCTGATGCCCACGAGCGGCCCGAACAAGCACATGAGAGGGGGGATGGTGTCCTCCGCAAAACAGACGTCATCACCCCAACGGTAACGCCAGACGTCATGCATCCAATGAATCCTCGAAAAAGGACTATAGAGGGGACGGAGCGCCTCGCGGTGCTCGCTCCGGACAAGCTCAGCCTCGACCGGCACGGTGCAACGCCCCCTGAGACTGTCGATGTGCGCGGCAAGCACGAGGGAGAGCGCCACGTTAGCCAAGAGGGTGAGGATTAGCCAGGACCTAGGAAAGCCATACCGCACGTAGCCCCACCCCATGGCAATAATGGAGTAGGAGTTCACCATGGACAGGCCCCTCATGAGGCAAGCCTCCCCACGTCGACGAGGGGACAAAGAGCAAAAGAGGCCCGCCGGAGCACTGAGACCTGAGCGGTGATCCTGGCGCACACCCGGCTTAAGGCCATGCCAACAGCCACCGCAACAACCGTAGCTGACAGGGGCACCAACAGAGCCCCTCCCACGCACCTCATCACGCAACCTCCTTGTTTAAATGCTTGACTGAAGCTGCAAATATTGTAGGTCTCGTTGACACTGCGCGCAAGGACTCGACACAAGGGCAGCTGACGGGATCCGCTCCCAGGATCGAGCTTTAAGCTTCCGCTACCACGACATCAGTTTGTGCAACCAGAGAGCAGTCACGCAAAGCAACCTTAGAATAGTCGCTCGTCTATCCGGACTCAAGAATTTCGACATCCTTTGCCCTGCCTTGGCGCTGTCTTGGCGCCCGCAGAATGCGCTTTTCCGTGAGGCGCAGGTTGCAGAGTGCGTCTTTCCGTGAGGGACGGGGCCAGGATGCCTCTCGGCTCATTGAGTCGACGCCCGCGCCCGCCGAGCGCCCTGTCCTCACATGGGCACCCCATCCTCGCCCGAGTACCCTGTCCTCACACGGGCGCGGGCACATCCACAGCCAAGCCCTCCTCGTCATGGGGGTAGCGCACGCCCGCCTGGGCGCGGGCCTCGTCCATGACGGCCAGGGAGTCGACGGTGACCTGCTCGAAGCGCCCGACGCGCTCAAGCGCGCCGGTAACTCCCCCAACCGCATCGCGGAAGAGCTCGATCTCGCAGACCATGTCGTTTTCGGGGACACTGACGGGAATCCCCTCCTTTGCGCCACCCACCGTCGCGTACGCCATGCCCACGTCCTCGTGGGCGACGAACGTGACCTTGCGCGGGCAGTTGGTGGCATCCCAGATGAGCGTGCCCGCATCCCCCATGGCCTGGGACGCAAGCAGGTCGTCGCCCACCTTGCTATAGGAAAGCTCCACGACCTTATCCGCATACTCCAGGACGATACAGCCTGCAAGGTCAACAGTCACATACGGTCCGTCTCCGCCCCAAGGAACCGGTATTGTCACAAGTGACGCCCTCACGCGATCGGGCCTACCAAAGAGGGCAATTGCCGGCTCGACCACATAGACGCCAATGTCCACGAGTGCCCCAGAAGCCAACGCGGGATCGAACTGGCTCACGTACTCGCCCGCATTAAGACGCTTGATGCGGGAGGTCACCTTGCCAAAGCGCAGTGTGGCCTGCCTGAGCGCACCCAAGCGCCCGAGATTGCGCTCGATCGCCGCGAAGCCCTCGGTATGGAGGTTGCGCATGGCCTCGAGGGCGACGACGCCCGAGGCATGCGCCGCGTCAAACAGCTCGCGGGCAAGCCGTTCGTTGGCGGCGAAGGCCTTCTCGACCAACACGTGCCTGCCTGCCTTAACGCAGCGCAGGGCCTGTGCAGCGTGAAGGCCGTTGGGAGAGGCAACATAGACGGCATCGACGGCGTCGCTCGAGACGAGCTCTCCTAGGCTGTCAAAGAAGCACGTGGCACCACGCGGCTCGCCAAAAGCCCGCGCCCTGGTAAGATCACGCGAGTAGGCAGCAACATAGCTGATGCCGTCAACCCTTGCAAGCGCATCGATAAAGCGCTCGGTAATGGCGCTGGACCCTATGGTGGCGATACGTATGTCTGACATGCCTTCCCCCTCCGCCCTCTCCGCTAGCGAGCGAGCCCCCTTGTGGCTGGGCCTCGGACACCAGTGTAGCAGAGGGGACCGAGCCCCCTTTAGGCTCGCCACCCGCAGCTGGCCGTGGCCCTGCGCCCCCTAAAAAGCTCAAAGCTCCCGACGCTGGTAGAGGCCTACGTCCGCAAAGCCCAGGCGACGGTAGTACTCACGCGTGCCCACAGAGCTGATCACGTTGACGCAGCAGTAACCTGCGGCGCGAGCGACGTTGCAGGCGCGTTCCACGAGCTCGCGACCAAGGCCCCTGTGCTGCGAGGACGAGTCCGCCCTGCCCAGGTGAGCGACCTGGCCGTAGACGTGAACCTCTCGGATCATCGCCTCGTTTGGACGCACGGGAAGCTCGTCCGCGTGAACATCGAGCGCACCCGAGGCGAGCTCGTCCCAACACGGAAGCGAGAGGCGCAAAAAACCCGCTATGCGGCCCTTTGGCGTAACCCACTCGAGGAAATGCTCGTGCGTGGTGGCCGTACGATAGCCATAGTCGTGAATATACAGGTTCTCTAGATCAAGCGACAAGTGCGCGATCTCGCGAAAGCGTATGTCACGGACGTTCCCCGCAAGGCCCAGACGGGCGATTTCCCCCTCGACCATCTGTCGCAGGTTCGCCTTCTTGTTACCCACGAGGATGTCCTCGGCGCTGATGTCACGGATCATGCGGGAGATGCGGACATAAGGGGGCGTCGCCAGCGTGTCGGCCACGAGCACGTCCAGAAGCTCGCCCTCGGTGTAGGGACGCCAGTGCCCTCGCTCGTACTCGCTGACGAGCCGCGTGCCCGCGACGAGCGAGCAGGGATAGAGCTTTACCTCATCGGGCAAAAAGCCTGGGTCACCGACGAAGGCCCGAAAGTCAGCCTTGTCCTCCTCGGGCGTCGAACCGAGAAGGTTCACCATGAAGTGTGCGTGGATCTTGAAGCCAAAGAGCCTGATAAGCGAGAACGCACGTCTGATCTGAGAGACGTCCATGAGACGACGGTTGGCGTCAAGCAGCTCCTGGCGCGTGGACTGGATGCCGAGCTGGATCTTCGTACAGCCGAGCCTTCGCATGAGCCTGAGCTTGGCGGGGTCTATCGTATCAGGTCTCGTCTCGATCACAAGACCCACCACGCGATGGGCCGCCGTCTCGTTGCGCCGCTGCTCGATCGTAAGCTCATCCAAGCTCGCCGCCATGCGACGAGACGCCTCCCAGAAAGGCGAGCGAGCTCCTGTGCCAGACATGGCGCCAGACTCACCGGACGCAGCACACGCCTCGCCCCCACCATAGAGACGCGCGAAGCCCTCGTTGTAACTCTCCTCGCCCGCCTCGACCCTCGCTTGCTCTACAGCCACGAGGCGCGCGATCTCGTCGGCCGAGTTCGAGATGCCCAGGTCGCGATAGAACGCATACCGCTCGCGGAGCCTGTCCCAGGGTGCGGGCCACTCGTTGAGCGCACGGAAGAGTTCTCTCACGAACCATATCTGGTACGGTTGGGAGTAGTCGGTCCATGTGCCGCCCAGCACGATGAGCTCGACCTTGTCCGTGGCGTGACCCATCTGGTCAAGCGCACGCAGGCGCGTCGAGACCTGGAGGTAGGGGTCAAAGTAGTTCTTCTCGGCACGGCGGCAGGCAGGCTCGCTCCAAAGGTAGCTCTTGGGCATGCGCAGGTCACAAGGGCAGTACACACAGTCGCCCGAGCAAGGGTGGGGACGCGTGATGACCGTGATGGTCGCGACACCCGACGCCGTGCGGCGCGGCTTCACGCGAAGGACACCCAGCAGGCGCCGCTCGAGCGCGGCGTCGATGCCCCAGGCCCGCCAGCGCTCGGGATCCTCCTGCTTGACGTGCAGGTAGAAGGGCAGCAGACGGCGCTTCGAGAGGTGACGGGCGTTGCCAAGGATGCCACGGTTGTGCTCGCGCACGATGCCCTCAAGCTTGACCGCAACCTTTGGATCCACCCCCTCGGGCAGCTCACGCAGGTGTGTCACTATGTCCAAGAGTAGCTCTTCCATGGTCTGCCATTATAGAGCTGCCGACCAGGGGACGGCAGGTTTTGGGGCCTGTCGAGTCTATAGATCAGCATCCTGAGATACGCCTGTATAATTTGAGTGACAACTGCACATGAGGATGCCGCATCCGTGTGGGATAGGACGGCTACCCTGCCCCCGCATATCCACAGTGTCGCACTCGGTGCCATCGAGTGGCGCGCACATCGCGCACTCAGTGGCGCCGAGTGGCACGCGGATCGACATATGCGCAGTTGCTGGAAGATTCTGTGCCACTCGATGACGGCGAGTGGCATGTTTATCGTACACTCGGTGGCGCCGAGTGGCGCGGTCTGGGCGATAGTGGCGCGGTCCGAGCGATGGACGAGTGATCAGCGCTACGATCGTGACGGGCCTTATCGCCACGCACGTCAAAGCGACGTCCGTGCCAGCCGCCCCGTCACGCGCACGGGCTACGGTGGGGGCAGGCTACGATGACGTCATGACAGACAGAATGGGACAGAGATGGGACACGGGAACGGCAGGAGAAGGACGTACGAAACATGACGCCAGAGGTCGCACGTCGCATGAACCGCCTGAACGAGAGCTTCTACCGCGACAACGCCCGCTCCTTTGACCAGACGAGGCAGACAGCCTGGCCTGGCTGGGAGCACTGTCTTTGCATTGGGCGTGCGACGGGTGCGCTCCCGCGATACGGAGGCGTGCGCGTCTTGGACGTGGCCTCTGGCAATTTGCGCCTCGCGCGTTACCTGGCCGAGAGGTTACCGGGCGTGAGGGTCTCCTACCACGGCATCGACAGCTGCCCCATGCTTGCAAGAGGCGTGCGGCTGCCCGAAGGCTGGGACGTGACGCTCCAGGACCTCGATGTCGTGGGCGCACTTCTTGACAAAAAGCTTGAGGAAGACCTCGGGGCGCCTGGGGGAGACCTCGGGGTGCGGCTCGAAGGGGGTGCGGCGGACCTTGGGGTGCGGCTCGAAGGGGGCGCGGCGGACCTCGTTGCCTGCTTTGGCTTTTTCCACCATGTGCCCACTACCGAGGCACGCCGAAGGCTCCTGCAGGAGCTGCTCTCTTACACCCGGACTGGCGGCTTGTGCTGCGTCTCGCTCTGGCGCCCCATGTCCGACAGGCGGATCGCCAGACGTGCCCGCGAGTCGACCCGCGCAGGGCTTAGGTCGCTCGGCCTGAGCGAGAAAGAGCTGGACAAGGGTGACTACCTGCTTGGTTGGCAGGGCAGGCCCGACACCTGGCGCTACTGCCACCACTTCGACGAGGGAGAGATTGATGGGCTGGTGCGAGCTGTCCAAGGCACAGCAGAGCTCACCGCACGATTTTGCGCAGACGGCAAGGCGGGTGACCTCAACTCCTATCTTGTGCTCACGAGGAGCTGAGCCTGCCGAAGCTCGCATCCCCACTCCAGCCGAGCACTCGCTCGCGGGCACCCTCGATATCGAGCGTACCCTCGGCAAAGCCCTTTCGCACGAGCTCGGGAGGCAGGAACTCGTCGTACTTGTCAAAGGTGGGAAGCTCGCCGGGAAAGAGCAGGCTCATGGGGTCCAGCTCTGCCAAGAAGACGCCCTCGAGCGCAGAGAGGAACTCCTTGGGTGTCGCGGCCATCCTGAACTGGATGAAGTAAGGGCGACTCACGTCGACGCCCTTGATGCCCAAACGCGATGCCAGCTTGAGCTTTATCACGCGCTCCAGGGCGAGAAACGCGTACGTCCCAAGCCACGGGAAGAGCGCCCAAGTGTCGCCGCCCACATTGACGAGGGTCTCTCGCGTGATGTTCGCGACCACGGCCTGGGAGCGGGCGGCGGCGAGCCTTGCGCGCGCATTTGGCCCGAGGTAGGGGTAATCACGCTGCTCTGCGAGCACGCCACGCATGCGCTCGAGAATCCTCGTGTGTATGTCGCCGGGACACTCGCCAAAGTACGCGGGCACCTTGCCCTTGACCTGCGTCACATAGACCAGGCGGTGACGGTGGTCGACCTCCTCGACGATCCAGACGTGACCGGCGATGGCGAGCTTCTCGCCTGCGGGCGGTGGCTGTACCACCGTGCCCAGCTCCTGGCTCTCGCAGCGCACCCGGTACTCCTCGCTCTCGACAAAGACGCCGTAGAAGCGGAAGTTGTTGCACACGCGCTCGCCCGCGAGTCCGACGATGAGGCCACCGGTCTCGGTCCTCTCGATCTGCTCGGTATCGATGAGGTGGCGAAGCAATACCCGGTAGTCGTCCTGGCTCACGTTGGCAAAGGGCGCAAGCGAGAGAACGCGTCCCGCCAGCACCGCAGGACTCTGCTCTCCGCAGGAGGCCAGCGTAGCCATGGTCTGGTGATAGAGCAGGCTGTAATGCCTGCGCCCCTCGCGCGGCGGCTCGACCCAGCGCTCCTCTCGGTAGAGCTGGACGAGCGCGATGCCCTGGAGCAGCTTCCAGGGAAGGGTCTCGGGTAGAAGCGCGCGGGGCTCGCTGGGATCCTCGCGCATCACGAACCACATCTCGGGAGGCTGGCCACGTCGACCCGTACGCCCCATGCGCTGCAGGAAAGCCGAGACGGTAAAGGGCGCGTCCATCTGGAAGGCACGTTCGAGCCGCCCGATGTCGATGCCAAGCTCGAGGGTCGCCGTCGTGCAGGTGGTAAGCGCCACCTCCTCATTGCGCATCAGCTCCTCGGCAGACTTGCGAAGGCTCGATGACAGGTTGCCGTGGTGGACAAGAAAGCGGTCTGGCTCGCCGCTTCTCTCGCAGTAGGAGCGCAGGGTTGACGTGACCTCCTCGCACTCCTCGCGCGAGTTAGAGAAGACCAGGCACTTGCGGCCACGCGTATGCTCGAAGACGTAGGCGAGACCAGGGTCTGCGTCCTGGGGCGCGCTGTCCGTGACGTCTGCGGCAAGCTCCCCCTGCGAGGGTGAGACGAGCGTGGTCGACACCACAGCCGGACGCCTCGCGATATCGGCGAGAGGTGGCTCGCCGTCCCCATCGATGCGCTCGACAATGGCGTCAACGTGTATGGACGCACTCGTCGCGCCCATCCCGTGCGAGCGCTTCTCCGTAACCCGCTCGGCTGCCTGAGGACCGTAGCTATAGAAGTGCTCCATCGAAAGACGCCAGGTCTGGCCTACCTCCTTGACCTGCGGCACCACAGTGTCGCGCATCGATCCCGCACCAAGGATGCGCGCTGTCGCCTCGGTGTCGCCGATCGTCGCGGAGAGGCCGATGCGTCTGGGCCGCACGCCGGCCATGCGAGAGAGCCGCTCGATCAGACAGAGCGTCTGCGCCCCACGATCGCCGCGCAGCAGCGAGTGCACCTCGTCCACCACGACGAAGCGCAGGTCCCCAAAGAGCTTGGGAATTGCCGCGTGGCGGTGGAGTAGCATAGCCTCAAGGGACTCGGGCGTGATCTGCAGGATACCGGAGGGACGCTTCATGAGACGCGCCTTGTGCGAGGCCGAGACGTCGCCATGCCAGTGCCAAACGGCGATACCCCCCTCCTCACAGAGGTCCACAAGGCGGTAGAACTGATCGTTTATCAGGGCTTTCAGAGGCCCCACATAGATGCAGCCCACCGTGGCCGGCGGATCCTCCCAGAGGTTTGTGAGGATGGGAAAGAACGCGGCCTCGGTCTTGCCCGAGGCGGTCGAGGAGCTAAGGAGCACGTTGGCATCGGTGTTGAAGATCGCGTCAGCCGCCGCGACCTGAATGGCCCGCAGCGACTCCCAGTCGTGCTCGTACACGAAGTCGCGCACGAACGGCGCGTACCTGTCAAAGACGCGGGGACTGGCCATGTGTCACTGCCCGCTGCACGCTAGATCGTGAACTCGGCATAGCCAGGCGCGACGTCGGGGGCATTGGTGGACCCGCCAGCTGGACCACCAGACGCGACCTCAGCTGAGGTCTCGCTCGCCGTCGCATGCACGAAGCTGTCCGAGCCCAAAAGCCCCTCGACCGTCACGCCGGGATCCTGCAGCATGATATCGAGCATCTCGATGAAGTCGCGGATCACCTCTCGCGGCGTCACGAGCGTGTCTGCTCCCACGCGCGAGAGCTCGATCTCCAAGAAGCGTGCGAGGTCATCCTCCATAAGCCTGCGCTCATAGCCAAAGAGTCCCGCATGGATGTCCGCGAGCTTCTCGACGAGGATCAGCAACTCCTCGGGTGTGAGGGGGGTCAGGCGAATCACGGGAGCGAGGAGGTCCACCATACCCTCGCGCCCAAAGCGCCCCTGCGTGAGGCGGCTTCGCAGCGCCTCGTACGAATAGAGCCCACGCCTGCGGTCCTCGACGCACTGCGGCGTACCACTCATGATGATGCCCAGGTAGGAGGCCTTGCCCTGGAGCGTGTCATTGTACATTGTCAGTATCTTCTCATAGTTGTACTGGCGGCTGATCGCGTTGGGGATCTTGTACAGGTTCACGAGCTCGTCCACGAGCACGACCAGACCCTCATAGCCCGCGCCACGCAGGAAGCGCGCGAAGAGCTTGAGGTAGTCGTACCAGTCGGCATCGGTGATGATGACGCTCACACCGAGCTCGCTTCGGGCCTCGGCCTTGGTGCGGTACTCCGCGCGAAACCACTTGATGACAGACGCCTTGGTCTCGTCGTCCGCCTCGATGTGGGCGCGAAAGTACGCCGAGAGGAGCTTGGCGAAGTCGAAGCCGTGGACCATCTCTTGCAGCTCGAGGATCACCGCATGGATGCGCCGCTCGACCTCGTCGGCAAAGGATGCGTCGGCCGGTGGCGTGCCTGCCGCCGCGACCTCAGACTGCACGCCCGAGATCCAGCGGTCCAGCACCAGCGAGAGCGCCCCGCCCTCGGGACGTGTCTTTGTGGAGAGATTGCCGATGAGCTCGCGATAGGTGGCGAGACCCTGTCCCTTCGAGCCCTGCAGGCGTCGCTCCGGCGAGAGGTCGGCATCTGCGACCACGAAGTTTCTACCCATCGCATGGTTGCGTATCGTCTGCAGAAGGAAGCTCTTGCCACTCCCGTAGCACCCCACCACAAAACGGCAGGACGCACCACCATCTGCCACGATCTCGAGGTCGCGAAGGAGGGCCGCGATCTCGGCCTCACGACCCACCGTTATGTAGGGCAGACCCACGCGCGGCACGACCCCACCCTTGAGCGAGTTCACGATCACGGTCGCGATACGCTTGGGCACGCGCGGACGAGCCGCTGCGGTAGCCAGTGACGCGTCGGGGGCAGCCTTTGTTGCGCCCGCGCGAGGCGAGGCCCCGCTTCTTTTTGCCTTGCTCACAGAAGGACCTCCCTCACGTCCTCGACGTAATCCTCAACGAGGTGCGGAGCGTCTTCGTCTACCTCGATCACGGTATCACCCACCAGGTCGAGGAACCGCTCGTTTATCATATCAGTCTCGAGGGACACCATGATTCCCGTCTGCTCGAGGGCGCCCACGTCCAGGCTACCGTCAAGAAGCCCGCGTAGAATCTGCCTCTGTACGGTGGTAAGGACAACGGCCCCTGGGCAAGAGGCGCCGTCGCTTGGCCCCGGCGTGAGGCCTAGCTCTGGCGAAGGCGACTTCTGCCCCTCCCCGACGGTCGCCACGACATTGGTGGGCGCCAGTTGCGACCTCATGTGTGGTGCCAGCTCCTCGCGCTCCTCGCGTTCCTCGTCTACGAGCAGCGCCTCGCGCGTGCGTCCCGCCGCCACCCGTATGCCGCCCAGCTTGCTGCGGTCGATGTGCACCTGCGCGGCTTTGATGGCCTCGCGCCTCTCTAGGCAGGCCGTAACTTCCTCGTCTACGATCTTGAGCAGGTACTTGGGGGCCTTGCGCGGTTTGAGCGAGGGCAGGTCGCCCGCATGCTCGCGCAGAAGGCGATCTGCCGTGTGCAGAATGAGCCCTAACCCACGGCTCGGCAGTCGCTCGTCGCAGGGACTTGCCACCCACCAGCGAGAGTCCTTGCACAGGTAGGTCTCCCCCGTCGGCAACTTAACCGTCACATCTGGATGAGGCTCGCACTCCCAGAACACGGCAGACGAGAACATCAGGTAAGGATAGCTATACTCGAGGCCAAAGAGCCCATCCACGAAGCTCGTCTTGCGGCGGCGCCTGCAGTGGTCAACGAGATGAGCGAAGATGGCGCACAGGATCTCCTCAAGCTCGCTCGCATGGAGTCGCATAGCCCGAGACTTTGCGATGTGGTAGGCCGAGACCTCCTCGAGGGCGGATATAAACTCACTCACGGGCGGCAGTTCCGGCGTCGCATCGTCCCATAGCGCCGGGGACTTCTGTGAGAGAAGCGCCTCTTGCGCCTGACGCAGCACGCTCACGGCCCGCAGGGCGTGCCCCCAGGAACTGGGCATGAGGTCTGCCGACTCGCAGGACGAAAGGTCGAGGCCATGATAGATGGCGTAGTCCCTCATCCAGTGCGGCAGGTAGGACTCAAGGGCACGACACCCCAGATCCTCGTGGTAGGCGTGATAGATCCGTGTCAGCTCTCGTAGGCCGTCTTCCCCCGGCGTCACCCCGACGCCGCAGAGAAGCTCGTATATATGGACGAAGAGAAATGCCAGTGGCGCACGGGGTGTCCGTCCCTTGCGAAAGCGCGTGCGCCAACAGAAGTAACCGCGCAGCACCTGGTCGGGCATGCTCTCGTAGGTTGGATAGTAGCTCACGAAATTGCCCGCAAAGGGACAGTCATCGGTATAGTCCTCCATGAGGACCGCCTGCTTGAAGAAGAGCTCTGCGCCTCCCTGGTAGTAACCGCGCTGCCGCCCACGGCCCTTGGCGAGCGCGCGCATCGCCTTGATCTGCGATGGAACCCTTTTTGATGAGGACAAGGACGCCTCCCTCTCCTGCTGTGGCGAACGGGGCCGATCCAAGCGCTGAGTCTGTCGAGTTGTGGCCAGCTGCGCCTCCAACAGCTGACGGCCCGTTCTTAGAATGGGCTCGTCCTCGTAGGTGCCACCGCTGACAACCTCCCCCTGCCTGGGGCTCAGCTCCTCGATCACCTGACGGATTATCTTCTCTGCCCGAGACACGCGCCTCCCTTATCGTGAGCGTACGCATGTTCGTAAGTATACACCAGCCAGAGTCACCTCGGCGCACAAATCAGCTGCCGTTACGAACCTTTCGGCCCAGCCTCAGGGAGCGCAGCCGCGCTTTGTGCTCGTCACTCACGCGAAAACTCTCGCACGCCTTCTGGATCGTCTTGTTGTGTACCCAATCCGGAAGCCGATGCGCCTCTACGTAGGGTAGCGCAGCCTCCCACTGCTTGGCAAGCGCCGTCGCAAAGTACCAGGCAACCATCATGCGCACGTAGTACTCCTCGGACCTCAGGTCAGCAACCCTTCTAAACTGCACAGGATCAAAGCGCTCGTCCAGGAAATGCCGCATGAGCAGGCCCAAAGCAAAGCGCTGGGTGTAGGCCTCGCCCGTATCGATCCAGCTGTCAATGTATGGCAAGAGCCGCTCTGCCTCTCTGGAGAAGGCCTTGGGCGAGAGAGCGTCGCAGGTGGCCCAGTTGTCAATATGGGGCAAGAAGCGCTCAACCTCCACAAGGCAGCGCTCAAAGTCGGTCTCGTCATTCAGGATGAGGGCATGGAGCTGGTTTTCCTCAAAGTAGTGATGCGGCAGCTCCCTGAGAAACGCCTTGGTTGAGCACTCACGCGAGAGGGACTTCGCCAGCTTGCGAAGCGCGGGCATGCGCACACCGATCACACGGTCTCGCTCGACCGTCGGCATGAGACGGGCCTGGAAGTTCCCATAGGCCTCATCCTGCAGGCAAAACAGCTCACCCACGATCCCATCCCTCGTCCGAGCTACCACCACGCCGCCTTTCGTCGCCTTAGCCATGGTCGAGGTCCCCCTCCCGACCACTGATCCTGACATCACCCATGTCCGCCTTGGCCACCAACCGCCTTGTGCCTGTGCCCTGGGTGAGCGTACTCGCCCGGGATCTCTGCCCGTTGACCATGATGTCACCCATGGAGGTCGAAAGCTCAAGCCTCAGTTCACGCAGGTTCTCCACCCCGCTCAGCTCGACGTTCCCCATGTTTGTGGAGAGTTCCATTGAATCTCCAAAGCTCACGTCGCTCGCGCTCACCGTACCCATGTCGCTACGCAGAGAACAGGACACACAGCCGAGCCTCGTGACACTCAGATTCCCCATGTTCGTGCTGACATCCGCATGGCCTGCGTTCACGTCCATCATCTGTCCCAGCTCGCGTTTTGCCCGGAGCAGCTCCGGTGTGTCCGGCAGCGTGGCGAACATGGACTCCAGGTAACCTAGGATGGTATCCATCAGGTGCTCTCCCCCTTCGTGAATCGCTCTATGACGTCCTTTGTGAGCTCCCATTCCTCGCACTTCGAGCGATAGTGGCTCCTGCCTGCCTCGGTGATGCGGTAGTAGGTGCGACGTTTCCCGTTGGCGGCGTCTTGAGAAAACGACTCCACGAGGTCGTTTCTCTCCATCCGAGCGAACGCAGAGTACAGCGTCGTCTCCTTGATGACGTACTTCTCGTCTGACGTCTGCCGGATGAGCTTGGATATCTCGTAGCCATACGAGGGCTCTTTCAACAGCAGACAGAGTATCATCGTGTCGATGTATCCACGAATGACGTCGCTGCTGATACCCGCCATCTCTGCCTCCCGTCTAAGCTACGTCTGCCGTAGTATGTCGTGAGTTCATCATACTATGGCTGTCGTAGTATGTAAAGGATGATGAGGAAGAGTTCGGCGTGTACGAGCGACGATGTAGCCACGTGAGAACGCGTGCTGACGTCACGGCCCCATCGGCAGCACACCGACGTCCCCGGCGGTGATAGGCAGCTCCTCGCCCGCATCGGTCTTCACGAGCAGTGCGGTGTCTGGAAGGATGTCGAGCGCGACCCCCGTGACACGACGGTCGCCCCCACAGTTGACCTCGACGCGTTTGCCAAGGGTACAGCTCTCCTCGCGCAGGCGGAGCAGGAGGGCCTCCGTCGTCTTGGCGGGATGCGCAACAAGCTCACCCAACAGCTGGCCCAGACCCCGCGCGATGGAGGTGAGCAGGTCCTCGCGCAGGCACGCGAAGGCAGGCAGCGCCCCTGCGGCCGACCCCAACTCCACCGCGAGCGAGGTCGCCGTCGTAAGCGGCAGGCGCTCGGCCGGTGTAAGCAGGTTTATGCCAATGCCCAAAACGACACAGGCAAAGTCCTGCCCGTTGGGGGCCAGCGCACCCGGCACCAGCTCGCAGAGGATGCCTCCGAGCTTCTTGCCCCCGCAGAAGAGGTCGTTGGGCCACTTGAGTCCGAGCGACAAGGACGGCCCGGGCGACTCGATGTCGGGAGGCTCGACGGTGCTATCAAGACCACTCTGCCTCAGCACGACGCGCAGACCATCCAAACAGGCGAGCCCACAGGCGCTCGTAAGCCACCCGCCACCCAGCTCCACGAGCATACGAGCGGGAACGGCGGCGACGAGGCTTGCGACGAGGGTCTCACCTGACCTGCTCTGCCACGTGCGATCCAGCCGTCCGCGCCCCGCCGTCTGCTCGTCTGCGACGACGACATCAACGGGAAGCGGCAGGCCCCCCGCTGCAGCAGAGCGCGCTGCCGCGAGCAGGGGACCTGCCAGATCATCGGCTTGGACATCGCGCCCCGCGCCAGGACGGTAGTGCTCCTTCGCGTAGTCGTTGGTGGAGCCGACCCTCGCAAGGTGGATGAGCGCATGCGGGCAGCGGGTCGCCACAGACGCCTATTCGCCGTCGTCCCAGATGAGCGACACCGCGCCGATACCAAGGTTCGTGGTGAGTGCGGGACCCCCATCCTTCACGGTGACGTACGCATCGGGACGCTGCCTATGTATGCTGTCAACGAGGCGATGCAGGGCCTTGGTATCTTCTCCGTAATAGGCGACCATCAGGTGCTTTACGTCTGCGGGCACACGCAGCAGCATGGTCTTTGCCATACCCGCAGTGCCGCGAGCCACCCAAGCTGTCGCGATGGCACCGCGCTTAAGCTCAAAGACCGGAAAGCGGTCAAGCGTTGCCGTCACGGAGCGACGGGTGTTGGTAAGGCGACCACTACGACGCAGGACCGCCATGTCGGGTACCGAGAACAGCGTGTGTATATGGTCACGCCTGGCCTCGACCGCAGCCACGATCTCCTCGAAGCTCAGCCCCCGATACGCCGCAGCGCGGGCCGTCCTGACCAAGAGCTCGAGAGCGGAGCCAGCGGCGTACGAGTCGATGACGCGCAGCTCGTCGTGGCGCTCGCCAGGCGTGTCCTCGTCGACGATCTCCTCGCCATAGAAGAACTTCTCGGCGTTGAGCGCACTGCGATACCCCGCCGAGAGCCGCGATGATATCGTGATGCAGAGCACGTCGTTGCCTTGGGCAAAGGCCTTCGAGAAGGCCTCGACGTAGACCTGCGGGAAGGCGGGCTCCGTGTGCATCGTGAGCTCGGGACGCAAAAACTCCCGGTAGTTCCCGCACTCGTTGGTGTAGAGCTCCCTGTGGGTGACCCCATCCACGCTGTAGTAGGTGGGGATGAGCGTGACGCCCAGCTCCTCGGCCTCGTCCCTCGTGAGCCCGGAGCTTGATTCGGTAACGATGGTCAGCATAGCGCGTCCTTTCCCATGCGACGGAACCTTTCGTACCTCGCATCGACGAGCTCGTCGGCGGTCATCCTCTCGAGTGGCTCCAGCTCCTCGACGAGACGCCCCGCAAGGCGATCGGCGAACGCCTCGCTGCCGATGTCGTAATCCTCTATGATACCGTCGGCCACGCCTAGCTCACAGAGGTCCGTCGCGCGGATCTTGAGGGCGTCGGCCGCCTCGGACGCGCGATCGGCTGTCTTCCAGAGTATCGACGCGCAGCCCTCGGGACTCACGACGGAGTACACTGCCCCCGAGAGCATGAGCACGCGATTGGCAAGCGCGAGCCCAAGCGCGCCGCCCGAGCCGCCCTCGCCCATGATCACCGAGATAATGGAAACCTTGAGGCCACTCATCACAACAAGGCTCTGGGCCACTGCCTCGCCCTGTCCCCGCTCCTCAGCCCCCATCCCACAAAATGCCCCGGAGGTGTCAACGAGGCAAATGACAGGACGGCCGAACTTCTCGGCCTGGTGCATGAGGCGCTGGGCCTTGCGATAGCCCTCTGGGTTGGCCGAACCAAAGTTGCGGCGCACCCGCTCCTTGGTGTCACGCCCACGTTCGGTACCAATCACGGTCACGACCTGTCCGCGCAGGCGTGCGATACCGCCCACGACGGCCCCGTCATCACCAAAGTAGCGATCGCCGTGCAGTTCCACGAAGTCATCGAAGACCTGCTCGGCAATGGGCAACACGGTGGGGCGCTCACCTGAACGGACGATGCCGAGAAGCTCATAGGCGCCCTTCTCCTTTTCGGCCTCCTTGATCTTTTTGGGATCAACCTGCTTGTTCCCTGAGATGGCGCCCACGGCGGCCTTAATGTTGCCGAGGAAGCTCGAGGAGGTCTGGCGCTCGTCCCGCTTACCCTCAAGGCGAATCACGGGAAGGAAGGGTCCCTCCCCCTCGACCCGCTCGACGCCGTGGAGGGCAAGCAGCAGCGAAAGCTCTGCTGGCAGGTCGCTGCGCTGAGCGATGCGGTCAACGAAGCCATGCTCAAGCTGGAACTCCGAGCGCTGAAAGCCCGCAGGCAGGCGCTTGTGCAGGGTCTGCTCGATGACACGGGGACCGGCGAAGGCAACGAGGGCATCGGGCTCTGCCAGGCAGATGTCGGCCTCCATGGCAAAGCTTGCCGTGACCCCGCCCGAGGTGGGATCGGTGAGCACGGCGACATAGAGCAACCCTGCGTCACTATGGCGACGGACGGCACCCGTGGTCTTGGCCATCTGCATGAGGGAGGTCGTCCCCTCCTGCATGCGCGCGCCGCCCGACACGGTGAAGCCCACGACGGGCAGACGCCTCTCGGTTGCCAGCTCGAAGAGGCGACAGATCTTCTCGCCCACGACGCTACCCATAGAACCCATCATGAACTCGCCGTTCATCACGAAGATGGCGCAGCGATAGCCGCCGATGGTCGCCGTACCGCAAATGACGCCCTCGGGTTCCGATGACCTGGCGCGCGCCTGCTCGAGCTTCTCTGTGTAGCCCGGAAAACCAAGGAAGTCCCGGGCCGTGAGGGCGGCGTCAATCTCTTGAAAGCTCCCGGCGTCAACGGTCATACCAAGGCGCTTGCGAGCGCCTATCCTAAAGTGATGGCCACAGCGCGGGCAGACCTCGAGGTTCTCGGAGATGGACTCCTGGCTCGTCGCATGACGACAGCCCGGACAGCGCACCAGCACCTGACGCACCGGTACCTCAACCTCGACCTCCGTGACCGGTCCCTCGAGGGCGTTGGCGCTCTTGCTCTTCTTGTTGCTACTCATACAGATGCTCCATGAGGTTGGTGTGGTACATGCCCGAGATGAACGCGTCGTTCGAGAGTATGTCCAGCTGCAACTCGGAGTTGTCCGAGATGCCCTCCACCACGAACTCGCCGAGGGCCGAGCGAGCCTTGCGCACGCACTCCTCGCGCGTCGGAGCGAACACGATGAGCTTACCGAGCATCGAGTCGTAGTACGGTGGTACGGTGACACCCTGATAGAGGGCCGTGTCAAAACGTACCCACGGTCCACCGGGTATGTGCAGGGTCTCGACGGTACCGCAGGAGGGCAAGAAGTCGGGTGTCTCAGCGTTGAGGCGGCACTCGATGGCATGACCGCGTATGTGGATATCGTCCTGGGTGAAGGCAAGCTCGTTTTCGGCGGCCACGCGCAGCTGCCACTTCACAAGATCAAGCCCCGAGACAAACTCGGTCACCGGATGCTCCACCTGAAGACGGGTGTTCATCTCCATGAAGGCGAAGGTCTCGTCACTGTCCGAGTAGAGGTACTCGATCGTGCCCACGCCCAGGTAGTTCACGGAGCGTGCGAGGTCACGAGCCGCCCGGTGCATATGCTCGCGCACCGCCTGTGTGATCGAGGGACTGGGACTCTCCTCGAGGAGCTTCTGGTTGCGACGCTGCACGGAGCACTCGCGCTCGCCGAGTGATACCACGTTACCGTGGGCGTCGCCCAAGATCTGTACCTCAACGTGGTGGGCGGGCGAGATGAAACGCTCCATGTAGCAGCCACCGTCACCGAAGGCGGAAGAGGCCTCGCTCGAAGCCTCCTGGAAGGAGCTGCGCACCTTCTCTAGGGACTCTACCTTTCGGATGCCACGGCCACCGCCACCGGCGCGGGCCTTGATGAGCAACGGGAAGCCGATGCGCTTAGCCTCACGCTCGGCCTCGTCGGCATCGCTCAGAAGATCGGAACCCTCCACGATGGGGACACCCGCCGCCTTGGCCGTGCGACGGGCCTCGTCCTTATCACCCATGCATTCGATGACCTCAGGCGAGGGACCTACGAAGACGACGCCGCAGTCCCTGCACTTGCGCGCGAACTCAGCGGACTCAGAGAGGAATCCGTAGCCGGGGTGTATCGCCGTCGCGCCAGACTCAACGGCCACCGTGATAATGGCGTCCATGTTGAGATAGCTGTCTGCGGGGCGGGGTCCCCCGATACACCAGGCCTCGTCAGCGACCTGCACGTGATAGGACCCGGCGTCTGCGGTAGAAAAGACCGCGACGGTCTGCACGCCCATCTCCTTGCAGGCGCGAATGACGCGCACGGCGATCTCGCCACGGTTGGCAACGAGGATCTTCTCAAACACTAGCGCTCGCCACCTTTCGTTTCCGTGGCGTCCACCAAGGCGAACGACATGCTCGCCTTACAGCAGAGGCGACCGTTGACAGATGCCTCGCCCTCCGCGAAGTAGAAGGGAGCGCGCTCGCGTGTCAGGCGGCAGACGAGGTCGATGGTGTCCCCCGGGCGGATGGAACTCTTGAAGCGCACCTTGTCAAGGCCGGTGTAGAGTGGCGTCTTACCAGTGCCTTCCATCTTGCCCGCAATGAGAACACAGCAGTTCTGGGCGAGCATCTCGCACTGCATGACGCCCGGAACGATGGGGTTATTGGGAAAGTGGCCTTGGAGGAAGAACTCGTCCCCATGGATGGCCAGCTTGCCGTGGGCCTCACCATCCACCACCTCGGACTCATCGAGGAGCAACATCGGCGGACGATGCGGAAGGATCTTCTCAAGCTCGGTTCTGTTCATGTGAGACCCCTTGTCCTAGTAGATCTTCATGAGGGTACCACCAAACTCCACAAGGTCACCGTCCTCGACGCAGACGTCAACCACCTCCCCGTCGACCTCAGCCACGACCTCGTTCATGAGCTTCATCGCCTCCATGACGCAGAGGGTGTCACCCTTCTTGACCTTGGAACCCACATGCACGAAGGGATCGGCGCCCGGGGACGGTGCCGCATAGAAGACACCCACCATGGGAGCCTTCACGAGCGTGAGCTTGCTCATGTCGTAAGGTGCGTCATCACTATCGTCCGACGACGGCGCAGGCGCAGCTGGGGCGGGGGCAGTCGGCGCGGATGGCGCGGGC
>ERZ773014.307-NODE-307-length-33753-cov-11.800967_pt1 | contig 33753 bp, 31 predicted proteins | sample MGYA00580841_ERZ773014 | MGnify/ENA primary metagenome ERZ773014 (study PRJEB29015, sample SAMEA2737989) | human oral metagenome | biome: human oral; feature: human-associated habitat; material: dental | place: China | collected 2067 ... | reverse complement strand
ATCCATGATGATTTCTCCAGTCTGTTTTTCGGGATATTATATCATGTCTGCCGATCATCTTGAAACCTCCTACCCACACGAATCAGCAAAAGGCCTTTTTTTATTGCCAGCGATTGCAGTCCCATTGCTTGGCAAATATTTTCCCTCTTCTGCAATACCATTGAATTGGTAATAAAAACTTTCTTATCTGTGTCATAACTTCCTCAAAGGAAGTCAGATGCTCACTCTGAATTCGGTGCAAAAACGCTTTCCAATCCCCTTCCTTCTTTTGCGAATAAGAGGATCGATATATCTTCACTGTGAAATTTGTCTGACGTTGCTTGAACGTCTTCCCTAACGCCTCCTGCAATATACTACCATCAAATTTATAAATCTTGCTAAGGAAGAGAATGTCATAGAAGTCCTTATATCGGCTGTTCATCGTCCCAAGTGATATCATCGCTTGATATTTTTCCGCAATCACCGTTTCAAGAGGATATCCGAGAAGTTTCGGCTTTTCCGAATGTAGCAGCACAGGAAACTCTATATCCTTAGGATGCGGATAAATTGAATCTGAAAACCCGATATCAATCTGCAGGGGAATCTTCATCTTCCCGAGATAAGCTGCCATCTTGACACGAACGCCATTGTATTCATCCTTATCCGCAATCTCGTATGTACGGATCTCTGAATCAAATCGAATGCCGTCATCAGATTCCTGCCTACAGATTTCTGCCATCACCTCTTTGATATGGTCTTCATCATTGCTTACGCATTTTGCCAACAAATCGATATCACGCGTAACTCGTGCGTGATCGTGAAGCATCCGATAAAGCAATGTTCCCCCTTTCAGAATGAAACTCTCTCGATAATCCGAAATCGACAATCTATAAAGAAAACGCTCTACACCATAACGAATAAGTATTTCATTAAAAAGTCGCTCCTGATTCGCTAATTTTTTTAATCGCGCCCGTACGCTGTCCGCATTCATCCAATATACACCTCGACATAGTTACCAATATATTTGTATACCCTTAGTTGGCGTGAATAATAAATCAGCTTATCAATATCTCGGTTTTTCTTATCCTCCATATAGTTCTTAAACACTTCCAGAGCACTGTCCATGCCGACGCGCGACAGATATCTGAACATATCACAAACCGTACGTTCGCGGTCATAGATGCGGACAGGATAGCAGCCATCCAGTGCAATACTCTCTGCACCAAGTCTGAAAATCTTATCGTCTGCAAAAAAGAAGTCAATATGGGGATACTTCGGCTTCAAAGGACGGCGTGTCCCACTGCTGGGCAATGTAAGCTGAACCACGCTCGGTATGACTGTGGTCAGATCATGAAAATGTGCTGCAGAAAACATACTGACAATAGATCGACGAAAAAATTGCTGCGCAATTACAATATCATCATCCACTTGAGCGCTATCCAGATATTCGTAAATCCCTTTATGAACACGAGTTAGCTTGTTCGATAAGCGTAGCCGGCGAAACTCCTGAGCCGGAATCTCTTTTCTGCGCCATATCCTTGAATCTTCGGGGTCATAAATAAGCATATGACAGCCTTTCTATAATATCTCTTTTAGGATAGTATAGCAGATTTTCAATAAAATACATAAAAAATTTTTTATGTATTTTATTGAAAATCTATATTCGATCATTATAAAAGCCAACGATTACAACAACTTAAAAAGACCCACTCAGTCGAGTGAGCCTACCTACTCCGAGAATTCAGTTTTCTTCAGCATTTTCCTCCTGACACGCCGGACAATAGCCGAAAAAATACATCTGCTGCGAAACGATGCGATAGCCCGTCACCGATGCAACATTTTTATCGAGCGAAGGAAGCGACGCGATGGGCACATCCGCCACCTTGTCACAGGAGATGCAGCGCACATGGGGATGCGAGGAAATGTCCGCATCGTAACGAAATGCTTCCTCCCCCACATTGAGTTCGCGCACAATACCGATCTCACAGAACGCGTCGAGCGATTTGTAGACCGTAGCGAGGCTCATCGTCGGATAGTTCGGACGCAACTCCTTATAGAGCGCCTCTGCCGTCGGGTGCTCATCGGTCGCCGCAAGTGCGGAATAGACAGCAAGGCGCTGCGGCGTCACCTTTTTCTTGTTCTGCCGCAGAATGTCCGTAACCTCAGTCAGTGTCAACATCATCTGTTCACGCATAATCGTTCCTACTCTTCATTTTTTCAAAACTAAAATCATTATTATTTATGCATTATAATACTCTATTCGAAAACTCCTGTCAATAGTCCCGGCGAAATCCTTCCAGCAAGAAATGCTTTCCTTTTATGCTGTCAAAGATCGTGTTATAATGAGAAACATTCAACAGCGAAATGAAAGGTTTGATTTTATGCGTATTTCCGACATTCCCGCAACGATTGCGGGCGAGCTCTCCATCCGTCCGCAGCAGGTCGAGTCCGTCATAACCCTCCTCGATGACGGCAATACCGTTCCGTTCATTGCACGCTACCGCAAGGAGGCGACGGGCTCCCTCGAGGACGAGATGCTACGTCAGGTGGAGACGCGCCTCACCTATCTGCGCAGCCTCGTCAAACGGCAGGAGGAAATTCTCGCACGCATTGAGGAACAGGGCAAACTGACGGATGATCTGCGTGCGGCAATCGAGGCTGCGGAAAAGCTTCAAACGCTTGAGGATCTGTATCGCCCCTACAAACAGAAAAAGCGTACACGCGCCTCCGTTGCACGCGAACGTGGACTGGAGGGACTTGCCAATAAGATGCTGCTGCAAAAAGAAACAGAAGGCACCCCTGAGGAGCATGCCGTTCCCTACGTGGACGCAAAAAAAGATGTTTCGACCGTCGCTGACGCACTTGCAGGTGCACGCGACATCCTTGCCGAAACCATCATGGACGAGGCAGAACTGCGCCGCCGCATGCGCGATAAATTTTGGAAAAACGCTGTGCTCGAAACGACATTGGATGCCGCAGCGGAGGATGCACAGGTCTTTCAGATGTATGACGGCTACAGCGAACCCGTCCGCACGCTGCCCTCTCACCGCATTCTCGCCATCAACCGTGGGGAAAAAAAGGGCTGCCTCAACGTTCGCATTGTCGTCGATCACGAAGATAATATTGAATGGATCTACAAGAGGATCTATCAGCGCCCCTCCATCTTCGAGGGTGAACTGCACGCCGCGATCGAGGACGGTTATAAGCGTCTTCTCGTACCCGCACTCGAGCGCGAACTCCGCACACAGCTAACCGAAGCCGCCGAGGAAAAGGCGATCTCGGTGTTCGGGCATAATCTGCGCCAACTTCTTCTGCAGCCGCCGCTTGCGGGCCATACGGTGCTGGGGCTGGATCCCGGCTATCGCACGGGCTGCAAGACGGCAGTCGTTGACGCGACAGGAAACGTTCTCGCGAGCGGGGTAATTCAGGTCACGAAGAGCGACGGTGAGCGACGCTCAGCAACTCAGACGCTGCTGAAACTCATTGAGGCGCATGGGGTCACCCTTATCTCCATCGGCAACGGTACGGCATCCTATGAGACGGAGCAATTTGTCGCCGCACTCATTCGCGACAACAACCTAAAGAATGTGCACTACCTCATCACGAACGAGGCGGGTGCCTCCGTCTACTCTGCTTCTCAGCTTGCAAAGGAGGAACTGCCCGACTACGATGTCACGATCCGCGGTGCTGTCTCCATCGCACGGCGCGTGCAAGATCCGCTTGCAGAGCTCGTGAAGATCGATCCGCAGGCAATCGGCGTTGGTCAGTATCAACACGATGTCAGTCAAAAAAAGCTGAAGGAAACGCTTGACGCGACCGTGGAGGATGCGGTGAACCATGTCGGCGTCGACCTCAACACTGCTTCTCCCGCTCTGCTGAATCGTATTGCGGGCATCAACTCCGCGATTGCAAAGAACATTGTTGCCTACCGCAACAAGAACGGACGCTTCACAAGCCGCAAGGCGCTCCTCAAGGTCGCACGTCTCGGCGACGCTGCCTTTACCCAGTGCGCCGGATTCCTGCGCATCTACGAAGGGGAAACGGCGCTTGATGCCACAGCCATCCATCCCGAATCCTATGAGCTTACACGCTCCATTCTTGCGGAACTCGGTGCGGTGGAGGACGATCTGCGCGACCGCACGAAGCTCCCCGCGCTTGCGCTCAAGACCGCACAGACAGAAGCAGCGCTGCTCGCAAAGAAACTTGACGCAGGTGTTCCGACCGTCACGGATATATTGAAGGCAATTGCACGCCCCGGCCGTGATCCGCGCGAAGATCTTCCTGCGCCGCTCATGCGTCAGAACGTCGTAAAGCTTTCCGATCTCGCCGTCGGCACCATCCTCCCGGGTACGGTACGCAACATCACAGACTTTGGTGCGTTTATCGACATCGGACTCAAGCAGGCAGGACTTCTCCACATCTCCGAGATGAGCCATCGGCGCGTGCGTCACCCGCTTGACGTGCTCTCCGTCGGCGACGCTCTCGATGTCATGATCATCAGCATCGATGAGGAGCGCGGACGCATCGGACTCTCCCTAAAACGCATCGAAAAGGAAAAGGCGCGCGCATGAATCTTCTCGAACGCACAATAACAGCCATCGATGTGCCCGCCACAGAAATTTGCAAGACTGTTGCTGCCGAGCTGACAGCACAGACAGATGTGAACTTCGGACGGCTCAGCGATGCCCTCCTTCGCTATATCCGCATGAGGGGCGAACGTCATCCAGCGCCCCCGCAGACAAGTATTGTCATCTCCTGCGCCGACCACGGCGTCGCTGCCGAGAGTGTCAGTGCATATCCGCCCGAAACAACGCTCAACATGATGTGCAACTACCTGATCGCACATGGTGGTGCAGCAAATGCCGCCGCAAACTTCGCAGGGGCATGCCTTGTCGTTGCCGACCTCGGCGTGAATGCGGAGGGTACGGATATCCCGGAACTCCGCCGTCACAGCATTGCGCGCGGAACGGCAAACATGACAAAAGGCGCAGCTATGACACGCACGCAGGCAATTGCCGCCATTGAAACAGGCATTGCACTTGCAAATGAACGCGCGGACGCAGGCGATCTCTGCATTCTCCCGGGTGAAATGGGCATCTCCAATACGACATCGAGCGCCGCGATTGTGGCGGCGTTCCTCGATCTAAGCGCCGAAGAGGTCACCGGACGCGGCGCGAACATCTCCGATGAGCGCCTCGTGCATAAGATCGAGATTGTCCACCGTGCCCTCGATGTCAACCGTCCCGATCCACACGACGGACTGGATGTCCTCGCGAAGGTCGGCGGCTTCGAACTCGGCTGTATCGCGGGGCTGATTCTCGGTGCCGCCGCACGGCGCATGCTCGTCATCCTCGACGGGGCAAACACGACATCTGCGGCACTCATTGCGCATGCGCTCGCACCGAGCTGCGTGCACTATCTCCTCGCCTCCCATTCCTCGCTGACAGAGCATTCCCATCCGCATGCACTCCGCCACCTCGGACTCACGCCCATGCTTCGCCTTGATATCCGTCTGAGCGAAACAGCAGGTTCCTCGATTGTGCTGCGGATGCTGGGGCAGATGCTGAAGGTATGGGAGGCGATCGATTCGCCTGCCTGTTTGCTCCTTCCACCACGCTTCGCGTGGTCCTCCTTCCCCGCTTGCGGGGAAGACTATAATGGAGCAATATCAGCTTCCCCCGCCCCGCCCAACCAATCCATCATGGATGCATGTCAATATCGTCTCGACAACCTTGCAAAGCCCATCCACAGCCTCGGCTATCTCGAACGGATTGCCGTACAGCTTGCGGGTACGATGGGATGCGAGCGCCCCCCCAACGACACACAGACAGCGCTTCTCCTGATCACAGAGGAAACAGAACTCCCCGCTGATCTGACACGCATCCTCTCCGCCCTGACCGATGCGCGCGCGATTCCCGTCCACATCCTTTCCATCGCCGACACGGGTGAACGTGCTGCAGCAGTGGCACGAACCGAAGCATATGCGCTCGCCCGCAGCCATCCTCTGCTCATCCTCGGCGCATACGAAACAGCACCAAGCGGCACCATCTCCGCTGCTCTGAGCGAAGCGCTGCAAGGTGCAGCAGCAGGCGGCAGCCTCATACTTCCCGGTGACGCACGGACGGATCGGATTGCACGAGAGATCAGCGAAGAAAATGCAGCACTACGTCCCTGCATCCTTCATATCCTTCCGGACATGCTCACCATCGATGCGGAACTAACCGCAGGTATCGCCGGTATTCTCGGCATGGAAATCGTACACGCCGCTCTCCATGTCGTGAACGATATGAAGACCTTCACCGAAACAGGTGTCGCCGTCGCCATCGACGGCGCAGGGGCCGGTCGACAAAAAAAATAAGGCAGAGAAATTCTGCCCTTTTTTATAACGCCGCCTCAAGCTGTCCCCTCTTGAACACCTTGCCGATGGTGCCGAACTGGAAGGTCGCTGCCTCCTTGACGGTAAAGTGTCCATAGGTATTCCCGGCCCGATAGTTCGAGTTGAACGCCTCGCGCATACCGCCTGCCATGTGCATCTCCTCGCCATAGACGAGGAACGGATTCGGTACGACGGCATAGAGCCCGTTGCCGAGCGGCATGCCCCAGAAATCCGCGTCGCGCGTCGGCGTAACAGCGACAAAGCGGGGTTCCAGCTCGGGGCGGCTGAGACGCAGCTGCATATTCGTACAGCGCATCCCCTGTACTTCGTACAGCTTGATAAAATCGTCCTGTGCCTTCTTTTTCTGAAACATCGTCCCCTTCACATCATAAAGAGCATTGTAGTCTCGCACATAGTCCGCCGCACGCTCGGCAGGTGTCCGCTCGCGCAGTTCATGCACGGGAATCTTCTCCAACGCCGCCGCATCGGCGGTTTTTTTGCGCGTGGCCTCGTTCTGCTTCACGCGATCGCTCGGTGAGGACTCCTTGCCTCCCGTCGCACGCGCGTAGCTGCCTGCTGCTCGTTCCATCGCGTTCATCGGTCTTCCCTGTGGCGGTTCCTGCCCGGGCTGCTTGACAGGTGGTGCTGATTCCCCTGTATAGGCACGCGACAGCTCGCGTTTCATCTCCTCATCGAGCAGATCGCTCACCGAAGGAACAGCACGTTGTGCAGTGGCATTTGCCTCCGTCGCGGCTCCTTCCTGAGCCTCCTCGTTCTCCTGCGTCCATTTTGGTGTCGGACGTCTCACACGGCGTTCGGCCGCCTCCAGACGCTCCACCAGATCGTCGATACGACTCTGCTGACGCAGTGCTATCTTTTCGAGAAGCGTGACGCGCTTCGCGAGCTCATGAATCCGTGCCAGTTCGTCGGTTCCCATTCCCCTGATCTACCTCTTAAATCTCAATCTTTGCCGCATTTGCCAGCGTCTCACGCGCCTCGCGCACAATACGCTCCACAATCACTTTCACAGGCTCGACCTCGCGCAGGAGTGTCAGCGTCTCGCCCGCCTGCATCATGCCGTTGACGACATCTCCGTCCACGGCGGCGAGCTTGTTCGTGCCCGTCGCACGGTCGAGGAGTTCCTGCTTCGTCGCCTTGCCCGAGAGTTCGAGCGCGACAAACTCCTCGGAGAACTTGTTCTTGATACCGCGTACCGAGCCACCGATGGTGAAGCCCGTCACAATCGTATCCGTATCCACCGCTTCGATCAGCTTCGCCTTCATATTGTCGTGCACAACGCACTCCTCAGCAACAAGGAAGCGTGTCCCCATCTGGACGCCTGAGGCTCCCATGAGAAGTGCCGCCGCGAGAGCACGTCCGTCACCGAAGCCGCCCGCCATAACAACGGGCAGCTTTACCTCTGGGATGACCTGCTCCATCAGCGGCAGCGTTGAGAGCACGCCAATGTGACCACCGGCCTCCATGCCCTCCACGACAATTGCATCCGCGCCCTTATCCTCCACGCGCTTTGCGAGCTTCACACTCGGTACAACAGGGATAACCTTCACGCCTGCCGCATGCAGTTTCTCGAAATATGGAACAGGATTGCCCGCGCCGAGCGTCACGAATGCCGGCTTTTCCTCGCAGATCACATCCACGATCTCATCCTTGTTCGGTGCCATGAGCATGACGTTGACCCCGAACGGGCGATCCGTCAGCGTACGGCAACGGCGAATCTCATCGCGCGTGTACTCCGTCGTGCGCCCACCCGTCGAGATGATGCCCGCACCGCCCGCATTCGATACGGCAGAGGCTAGATTTGCCTCCGAGATCCACGCCATGCCACCCTGCAGAATGGGGACTTCGATCCCTAAAAGTGTCTTCAGCTGATTTGCCACGTTACTACCTCCATACACTATATACGTTCTATGCCCGCAACGGCATATGCCGACATTCCTTCACCGCTGCCCGTAAAGCCGAGCCGCTCCTCCGTCGTCGCCTTCACGTTCACATCCCCGAGAGGGATTCCGAGAAGACGCGCAATGTTCTCTCTCATCTGAGGAATATACGGCAGCAGTTTCGGTGCCTGCGCCACGATACACGCATCCACGTTGCCGATCGCATAGCCCTCTCCACGAACGAGACGCACCACCTCGGCGAGCAGCTTGCCGCTGTCCGCCCCCGCAAATCTCTCATCCGTATCCGGAAAATGCTTCCCGATATCCCCGAGCGCCGCCGCGCCGAGCAGCGCATCCGAGATTGTATGCAGCAGCACATCGGCGTCCGAGTGGCCGAGCAGTCCCTTTTCATACGGCACATCCACCCCGCCGAGGATCAGCTTTCTCCCCTCGACAAGACGGTGCACATCATAGCCCATACCGAACCGTGTCATTCGCCTTCTCCCCTCCGCCGCCGTACAACGCCGCCGAGGAGTCGCTTTGCCTCGTGCACGGCAGTCTTCATCAGTTCCCCCGCGCCCATATCATTGCGCAGGATTGCCTCTGCGACCACCATATCCTCAGGCGTCGTCACCTTGATATTGCTGTACTCGCCCCTCACAATGTGCACAGGTACGCCGATGCGCTCGACAAGACTCGCGTCATCCGTCCCGAGAAAGCCATCCTCATCCGCACGTCGATTTGCCTCGAGCAGGATTTCTTTGCGGAACCCCTGCGGCGTCTGCACCTGCCAGAGCGTACTGCGCGGCGGCGTCGATACCACCACACAGTCCTCCGAGGCAATCTTGATCGTATTCTTCTCCGGCACAGCAACAATCGCTGCGCCTTCGACACGCACGACGCGGATCAGTTCCTCGATCGTCTCGCGCCGGATCAGCGGACGTGCCGCGTCATGCACGAGCACAATATCCGCCTTCTCCGATACGAGTGCGAGCCCGTTGCGGATGGAGTACTGCCGCTCCGCACCACCTTCGACCACCTGCCACGGAGCAAGCCCCTTGACACGGCTGAGCAGTCCCCGTACCGCGGCAACCTCATCCGCACCAACGGCAACAATCAGCTCGCCGACCTCGGGCACCTTGGAAAATGTGAGCAGCGTCCGCAGGAGCATGGGCTTGCCCGCAAGTGTCAAAAAGACCTTGTTCAGCCCTGCATTCATCCGATGCGCCTGTCCCGCCGCCGGAAAAACCACACTAACCATGCAATCCTCCATCCAATTCACCGTGCCAGCTTGGCAAAGATCATACGACCCGCCGCCGTCTGAAGCGCCGATGTCACCTCTACGGATACAACTTCATTCATACAGTGGAATCCGCCGTCCACAACGATCATCGTCCCATCATCGAGATAGGCAAGCCCCTGCCCGTGCTCTTTGCCCGGACGCACAATCTGCACCGTCATGAGATCGCCCGGGATGGCAACCGGCTTCACCGCGTTCGAGAGAGCATTGATGTTCAGTACAGGAACACCGCGCAGCTGTGCCACCTTGTTCAGGTTGAAATCATTCGTGATGATCTTGCCGCCAACCTCCTGTGCCAGCTGCAGGAGTTTTGAGTCCACCTCCGCAATATCCTCGAAGTCCGCTTCCGTGACCTCCACCTTCATACGCGACTCCTTGCGGATTTTTTGCAGGATGTCAAGACCACGGCGCCCGCGCACGCGTTTCAGAGAGTCCGGCGAGTCCGCAATGTGCTGCAGCTCCTCGAGCACAAATACAGGAATGAGGAGCGTTCCCTCGAGGAAGCCTGTCTCACAGATATCTGCAATCCGTCCATCGATGATAACGCTCGTATCGAGCAGCTTGTACTGCCGATCGGTCTGCATCGGCTGCGCCGCTGGCTGCGATGGAACACGCCCCTCACGCATACGCGACATATCACGCAGAAAACGTGGGATAAAATCGAAGACCGACGCAAGCTCCTCCTGCTTTTTCACCATGATGTGAACACCGAGATAGCCAAGCACAATGCTGAACACGATGGGAATGTAGTCGCCGACAATCGGTATCATAGAAAACGCGTCACCGAGGAGACGCGCAATGATGAGTCCGATAAAAAGTCCGATTGCCCCTGCGATCACATCGCGTGTCGGCATCTTGCCGAGCTGTCCCTCCACCCACACAGAGAGACGCTTGAGGCGTGCCGAGAAGAACGGCGCGAGAGGGTAGCCGATCATTCCGCCGAGAATTGTACCGAAAAGAATGCAGATGAGCCCGGCAAGCGAGAGCCCGAGCACGCCGAGCTCGACATGCCAGAACGACGCCGAGAAATACTCGCTCACCGATGGAATCGCAAGTTCAAAGAGCGTTCCGCCCACAATTGCCATGATGAGCACAATGAAAAACCGTAATACGCGATCGAGTAACAAATATTCACCTCCCCTCCTTAAATTGTTGTAGAAGTAACCTATCGTAATGTCCCTCTCAACTCTTTCAGTATAATAAAAAAAGTTCGCATTGTCAAAACGGCTTGTGATAACAGAGTAAGATTTTCCTATTGACATCTATCCGCATCGCTTTATAATGATAATCGTCTTCATATCTTACGATGGACAGATTTATCATGGATGAAAGGATGTATTTGCAATATGTCATTCAAAGGAAAAATGAGACAAGGGCGCTATGCGCTGCTGACCGCAGCCGTGCTCGCCTGCCTTGGAGCACCGCATGGGTATGCGGCAGAGGACGTTTCGGGCGGGGGGGATAAGTCAAAAGTCTCAACCGAAGATATCCACGTGGAGGTTGACTTCGATAAAGAGATGCTCAAGGAAGCCCCTGAGACCAAGACCATCATCTCGCGCGCCGATCTCGACCGCAAGGGTGCACGCACGCTCTCGGACGCGCTCGCGGCGGAGCAGGACATCCAGATGGGTACGGACAACATGGGGCGCAAGACGGTCGGTATTCGCGGAGCCGAGCCGCGCCACACGCTTATCCTCGTCGACGGACGCAGACTCGCGGGAGGTCTGAGCAAATACTACGGTGCGACGGACGAGGTGAACCGCATTGGACTCGATGACATCGACCACATCGAGATCATTCGCGGCTCAGGTACCGTGCGCTACGGTGCGGATGCCATCGGCGGCGTCATCAACATCATCACAAAGGTTTCGCATCGGCAGGGCGTCCGCCTCACGACCGAGGGGTCGTGGATCGACGCGGGCGGCAGCCAGTACAACCACAGCATCGGCTACTCCACGGGTGACCTCGGAAATGGCACCTATATGGACTTCTCCTACGGCTGGAGCAAGACCGCGCCCTTCCTCTACGATAATGACGGCACATCCATGCAGTACTACGGCAAACGCAATCCGATGAGCGCACGTGCCGAGTTTACGATTGGCAAGGATGAGACACTCACCCTCTCGGCAGATCGCCAGACAGAGGACTTGCAAAAAGATACAACGCTTGGCAGATTTACGCGAGGCAGGGTCATAGATATGGCGGCGCTGGAAGATGCGTGGCGCAACAACCTCAGCATTGACTGGAAGAAGCAGACGAACCGTGCGGACTATCGCGTGCGCCTCTACCAGACGGAACATAATTCCGATGTAACTTATCGTGTTTTTGGCAGAGGAATCCCCTATCATCATTTCTATTTCGATTTTTTCAATCGCATCGATAACGTTCTCGAGGCATCCGTCGGTGTGATGGCGCACGACAAGCACTATGTGACCGTTGGGGCGGACTATCACGATGAATACGGTGAGGGAACACGAATCAGTGTTCCGGGACAGACGGCGCGCCAGGAAACGAGATACTATAGTTTCCCCAACCCGGATGATCCGTCTGATCCGAATAAGCGCTCCTACACCGGCAATATTTATAATACCTCTCTGAACTACTACAGCGTCTACATCATGGATGACTGGCAGGTCGGCAAGAAGCTGCTCATCATCCCTGCCCTGCGCTATACGAATCACAGCCACTTCGGCGTGAATGTCTCCCCATCCATCGGCGCGACATACAAGGCACGCAATAACGTCCGCATCAAGACGAACATTGGCACGAGCTTCGCAACGGGCGGCATTGCCGAGCTCTACCACGATTGGGAAATGTACGAGCCGTCGCTGAATCCCAAGCCGCCGATTCGCAACGGCTGGCTGTTCGAAGGCAATCCCGAGCTGAAGCCCGAGAAGGCGCTCAATATGGACATCTCTGTCGAAAAGGATTTCGACAAGAAGACCAGTGCAAAGCTCACCCTCTTCCGCAATGACTACAAAGACTATATGCAGATCATGTATAACGGAGAGAAGCAGAGCAAAAACCTTTATGGCCGCACCTACTATGATCCTCAGGTACGCTATCCGAGCGTCTACGGATATTATGACTATGATACGCTTGTATCCATGATAGAGTCTGCGCCCAACTGGCAGTACATTGAGGACAATATCATCGATGAAACATCTATGGTGTCCAATGTGCCTGCTACGGATGATGTCTATACCTACCGGAACATCTCCAAGGCGCGCACGCAGGGCATCGAGGCAGAGGTGACGCATCAGGTTTCACGCGATTTCAACATTAAGGCAGGCTACACCTACCTCGATGCCTATGACCGTCAGACGGGCAAGCGGCTCGAGGGACGCGGTCGCCACATGCTGAATCTCACAATGACCTACAGCGACCCGAAGAACGGCTGGCGTGCGACATTCTGGGGCGACTATACACGGAACTATCTTGATATCCGTGACCGCATTATCACAGGTCGACTGATGGATGCAAACGGAAACACAATCTTACTTGATGGTTGGGCATGGGGATGTATCCCCACCTCAGAATAGTTGTCAAAGTTTCCCAGGATCCATGCAGAAACCAACTTTAATCTCATTTCCATAACGCGGCGATCAAGTTTTCTGGTCGTTTTTACGCCAAGTGCCACAGGCTGGTGACTGTGGTTAGATGATGATGGAGATTTAAGTGAAGCAGAAGCGTGTGTTGCGCCGAGGTTGGCTGCGCAAGTTTGCAGCATTGACGGCACTGGTTACTGCTGTGGCTGGTCTGAACCTGGTGGGCCCCCAGGAGGCTCAGGCTGCTAACAGCCCCTATGTGCCTGCCAGGTACCGCCTGGTGTGGAGCGATGAGTTTGAAGGCACCCAGCTAGACCGTAATAACTGGGATCCTGCCACTGGCGCCTGGGGTGACAATATGCAGATGGTTTACAAGGACCAGCCCCGCAACCTTTACGTTAAGGATGGCTCACTGCACCTGGTGGCCTACTACGAGAAGGGTGGCGTAAAGACTAACGTATGTGGTGGTCAGAAGGTTAAGACTGGCAAAAACTGCATTCAGAGCCGTCGTTACACCTCTGCCATGCTGCGCTCGCGCGACAAGAAGTACTTCAAGTACGGCTACTATGAGGCCCGTATCAAGCTGCCCAAGGGCCACTCTTCCTGGTCTAGCTTCTGGCTGCTGGCTCAGGACAAGACTTATGGGGACTGGCCGCACTCAGGTGAGATTGACGTCTTTGAATCCAAGGGTTACGACCCCCAGTTTGTGCAGTCCACTGCGCACTGGTTTAGCAAGGACAAGGGTAAGCGCGACCAGTCCAACAACTGGAACAAGAAGCACTTTGGAATCAACACCCAAGATGGCTACCACACCTACGGTCTGCTGTGGGAGCCCAATAAGCTGACCTACTACATTGACGGCGTAAAGACCCACGAAATCAAGGGCCCGCTGCGCGGTACTCACGCCAATGGCCTCATGCCCTTTGACAAGAACTTCTACCTGCTGCTTAACCACGGTGTAGGCGGTAACTTCCTGGAGGGACGCTACAACCAGGCTGGTGGCTACATCGAAAAGCAGTATGTCAACGGTCAGGACATGAGTGTTGACTACGTGCGCGTATACCAGAAGAAGTGAGCACCTGCTTAGCACTACTTAGCTAGCTCCAGCTACAAGCTAGCGCCGCTAGGCGGCGCCTGCAAAGCAGCTACACACAATAGTGGTGGTGGCGCAGCCTTAAGGCTGCGCCACCACCATTTATTAACGCCTCTACCGGCATATCCTGGAAACAGCTTGTGAGGTTTTGATCTGAGGCGCCAATTTCTATGAACGAGTATGTTATGCAGTTAGAGCGTGAGCTCGCGCTTATTGAGAGAGGCTTCAAAGAAGAACAGCGGCGCGCGCAGGCTGACTACCACTCATTTGACCGAGAACACGCTAAGGCACTTGCCCACCTGGCTTATCGGTCCCAGGTTTACCAGGTGCGTATGTATGCAGTATTCCTGCTGGGACACCTGTCACAAGAGGAAGAGATTTTAAACTTCCTCAGAGATGAAGTCTCCAAGGATGACAGTTGGAGGGTTCAAGAGGTTCTTGCCAAAGCCGTCGATGAGTTCTGTGCGACCAGGGGATATGAGCAAGCACTGGGTGTTATCGACCAGTGGTTGAATGATGCTCGCCCACATGTGCGGCGAGCCGTTACTGAAGGTTTACGGATTTGGACGAGTCGTCCGTACTTCAGAGATAACCCATGTGAAGCAATCGAGAGGCTATCGCGGCTTCGAAGTGATAGCAGCGAGTACGTTCGCAGGTCTGTGGGAAATGCCTTGCGGGATATTAGTAAGAAATTCCCAGACTTGGTTGCAGCGCAGCTGAGCACGTGGAGCTTGCAAAGCCGGGAAGTAAAGCAAGTACATAGCCTGGCAAGCAAGTTCATCAAATAGTACAGTTCTCAACCGGCACGGCTTCGTTAATTGCCCGCTGCAAGGCTGCAGGCACATGCGTGTCCGTGTGGACTTCGGCAGGAAAACCGGTTAGCTCGCTTGTGTATGCGGCGATATCCGCCAACTCAAACAGTGATAAATCACGGCTCGGAGTACCGATCAGATCAATATCCGACTCGAAGCCATCCGTTCCCTGAACGATAGAGCCAAAGACACGCAGAGCCTCAAGGCCTCGTTCCTTGGCGTAGCTACCGATCGAGGAAGCATGGCGGGCCAGTGGTACAGAGGGACGATAGTCTGCCATACGCAAGATACGCTCAAGCATTTCAGTAGACACAGCACGCTTACCAGACTCAATCTGTGCAAGGGTTGACTGACTCATTCCGGTCAACCCCGCCAACTCTGCCTGCGTAAGAGACGCGTCCCTGCGTGCCTCACGTACCAGGGACGGCGCATCTTCCCGCCGAAACCGAGCCATAAATCCATGATAGTGCACGTATGCACTATTACGGAGAGCTCGATTAGCTCGATTCAGTCTAAGCCGCCGGCTCCCGGGCCGGGCTCAGCCTGCAAAAAGGCCGGCTCGCGGTAACCAGCCTTAGCGAAAGCCTGCGCAATAGCCTGGGCTACCTGCTCCAACTCCTGGGTGCGCACCAAGGCAATGGCAGAGCCACCAAAACCACCGCCAGTCATACGCGCCCCAATAGCTCCAGCAGCGCGGGCTGCCTCAACCGCCGTATCCAACTCGCCTACAGTCACTTCATAGTCATAGCGCAGCGAGTCATGCGAAGCATTCATCAACTGGCCAACCTCAGCCAGTGCGGCCGCATCAGTTAAATCTTGAGTTTGCAGCAGCTCAATGAGCTTTTCTGTACGCTCAATCTCGCTAACCACATGGCGTGTGCGGCGAACCAAAGTATCCACCTGCTGCTCTAGGCCCTGCTCGCGAGCGCTTTGCGCCAGCAGCTCCAGGTTGTAGTCAAGCTGCTCGGGATCCAAATCAGCCAAAAGCTCCACTTCCAACAGTTTTGCAGCCTGCTCACAGCTACTGCGTCGCGCCGCATACTGGCCATCAACCAGTGCGTGTGGGGCGCGAGTGTCAATCACCAGCAGGCTCAAACCCGACTCGCTCAAGTTAAAAGGTACCTGCTTGGCTGAAAAATCAGTGCAATCTAACGCTAAAGCATGTCCGGCGCGGCATCGCAGCGACGCCGCCTGATCCAGCCCGCCAGTAGGGGCGCCAGCAATCTTATTTTCGGCCAAGCAGCACAGCCGAGCTAGGCGCTCGCGGCCCACATCCGAGGGGTTATCAGTTGGACCAGCCAAAGCCAGCCCGGCGACGTCGTCGAGAGCTACCGCCACCGCACATTCCAAAGCGGCAGAAGAAGACAAACCCGCCCCCAGTGGTACGCAAGATTCTAGAGCAATATCGAAGCCGGGCAGCGGGCCCAAGCCGTCTTGCTCCAGCGCCCAAGCCACGCCCACCAGGTAAGCGGCCCAGCCACTGACCTCACCGTTTTCGCCTTTAGGGGCCACCTGATCCAAATCCAAGCTCACCACATCGCTAGGGTCGGCTGAAGAAACCAGGCGGACCAGGCGGTCAGGGCGCCGGCGCAAAGCCACAAAAGCGCGGTGCGGTAAGGCGATCGGGAAGGCGAGGCCGCCGTTGTAGTCAGTGTGTTCGCCAATAACATTGACGCGCCCAGGGGCTTGCCACACCCCCTCAGGCTGGCTGCCAAAGGTAGCCACAAACAAATCTGTGGCACCCTTAGCGCCCTGACTAAAGCTTAAAGCGGGCAGGTTTAGCATCTTTGCTCCTTAATAAATGGTTAGTCCACGCTAGTAGTTAGCCTGCACTAGTAGTTAGTCCGCAATGGTCAGCGTAATGCCGTGGTCTTCCAGGCGGGCCACGGTCTGGGGCTCAGGTGAGCGGTCGGTGATCAAAACATCCAGGTCATCGAGGGAGCAGAAGCATTGTAGACCGAGCGCATCCCACTTGGAGACATCCATAACCGCCACCGTGGTGCGTGCACAACGCACCAGCGCACGGTTAGTGGCAGCCTCAGACAGGTTCGGGGTCATCAAACCTACGCGCGCATCGAAAGCGTGAGTACCCATAAACGACCATTCCACGCGTAGCGAAGAGAGCGCATCAATCCCGGTCAGCCCCACCAAGGCGGCAGAGGGGGTGCGCTCACCACCAATCAAAATCACGGTGGGGGCGGGGTGGCCCTGCTCGCGGGCTGTATCTGCGGCGTCGAAGAGCAAATTAGCTGCCGGCAGCGAGTTAGTAATGATGGTCAAAGTTGGAAAATGTTCCAACTCAGTTAGCGCGCGTGCCACTGCCAAAGTGGTGGTGCCTCCAGAGAGGGCCAAAGAGTCCTGGGGGCGCACAAGCTTAGCGGCAGCTAGCGCAATTTGGCGTTTTTCATTGGTGTGCTGCTCAGATTTAGTGGCAAAGCGCGGCTCCATAGAGCTAGGCCCGGCGGCTACCGCGCCGCCGTGGACGCGCTCTACTAGGCCGGCGCTAACCAGCTCGGTAATGTCGCGGCGCACAGTCATCTCAGAGATGCCCAGTGCCTCAACTACTTCTGCCACACGCACGCCACCGTTGCGCGTAACTAAATCCATGATGAAGTCCTGGCGTTGGCGGGCCAGCATGGGGGTTCCGGTATTGTCACTCACGGTAGATATTTTGCCATATTGTTGCTTCTTGTTGGCTTTATAAGCGCAAAGGGTTTGACTTATCTGGGTTCTTGGTTAGGGTCGAAGAGGCAACATATAATGCCCTAGGAATGCGGCCTTAATGCATGTGTCGAAGCCTCGTTAACGTGCAAACAGTGACGAGCTGAGCGTATCTATGGGCACAGTCAAATCCCGAGGAGTGATGCAAATGGCTCTAGCTGTTGAGTCGGAAATTGGTCGCCTAGAACAAGTTATCTTGCACCGCCCTGGTGACGAGATGAAGCGCCTGACCCCACAAAACAAAGACGACCTGCTCTTTGACGACATTTTGTGGCTAGCCGAAGCGCAAGAAGAACACGATAAATTCGCAAACGTACTGCGCTCACGCGGCGTCGAAGTACTTTATATGCAAGATCTGCTGGCCCAATCGCTAGACAACAGCGAAGCCCGCACTCACGTACTAGAAAACACCTTCACCCCGGCCACCTTCGGCCCGCTAGCTGTAGACAACATTCGCAGCCACTTCAGCACCCTGCCCAGCGAGGAACTCGCCCGCATTTTGGTGGCCGGCCTAACTAAGAACGAGCTACTAGAAAACACTAGCGCCCCCTCCTCAGTAGTAATTGCTGGCATGGACGGCGACGATCTAGTCCTAGAGCCGTTGGTAAACCACCTCTTTACCCGCGACACCTCCTGCTGGATCTATAACGGCGTATCCATTAACTCCATGCGCCTGCCGGCCCGACGCCGTGAAACCGTTAACTACCAGGCAATCTACCGTTGGCACCCGCTGTTTGCTAACGAAGAATTCCCCGTATTTAACTTTGGTTCCATGGACGGCACCGGCGCCGTCGAAGGTGGAGACGTACTGATTATCGGTAATGGCGCAGTACTAATTGGTCTAGGTGAACGCTCCACCACCCAAGGTGTAGAAATCCTAGCTAGCAAACTGTTTACCTCAGGCAAGGTAAACCGAATTGTGGCCCTAGACATGCCCAAGGTGCGCTCGCAGATGCACTTAGACACGGTCATGACCATGATCAACGAGGGTACCTTCACCAAATACGCGGGTCTGGGTATGCGCCCCTCCCTGGTGATCACCCCCGGGCATGACCCCCAGCACCCGGCTATCGTCTCCCACCCGGCTGAAGACATGCACCATGTCATCGCTCGCGCCCTGGGCCTAGCCGACATTGAGGTGCTAACCACTCCGCAAGACTCCCTGGCTGCCGCCCGCGAGCAGTGGGATGACGCAAACAACTGTCTAACCATTTCCCCCGGCACCGTAGTCACTTACGAACGTAACGTAGCCACCAACACCTACCTACAAAGTCGCGGCCTGGAGGTGCTCACCGTACCTGGCAGTGAACTCGGCCGTGGTCGTGGTGGCCCGCGCTGCATGAGCTGCCCGACCCTGCGCCAGCCGGTCTAAGTCCAGTTGGTGGCCCGTCAATCGGGCCACCGAGCGGGCATAACCGGCTAACCACCCGCCCGGGCGTTAAAGGCCAAGCGCCTGGCGGCGTCGTCGTAAAAAACTGGCCACAATCCACCCCTAGACCAATCCAAACCCTCTAAAGCCAAAGAAACGGAGAAGCCACTCATGGCATACCCCCTGCACGGTCGTTCCTTCCTGCGCGAACTAGACTTCACCCCCGAAGAGTGGCGTGGCCTGCTAGATCTGGCCGCTGAGCTCAAGGCTGCCAAGAAGGAAGGCCGCGAGGTCCAGCACCTCAAGGGCAAGAACATCGCCCTGATCTTCGAAAAGACCTCCACTCGTACCCGCTGCTCCTTCGAGGTTGGCGCTTACGACCAGGGTGCAAACGTAACCTACCTGGAGCCCACCGGTTCACAGATTGGTCACAAGGAATCCGTAGCCGACACCGCCCGCGTACTAGGCCGCTTCTATGACGGCATCGAATACCGTGGCGACAAGCAGTCCAACGTAGAGCAGCTAGCCCAGCTCTCTGGCGTGCCCGTATGGAACGGTCTAACCGACGACTGGCACCCCACTCAGATGCTGGCCGACCAGCTGACCATGATCGAGCACTCTGACAAGCCCCTAAGCGAGGTAGCTTTCGCTTACCTAGGCGACGCCCGTAACAACGTAGCCAACTCGCTGCTAGTTTCCGGCGCCATGATGGGCATGGACGTGCGCATGGTGGCCCCCACCCAGCTGCAGAACTCTGACGAGGTAGTTGAGGCCGCCCGCGAAATCGCCAAGACCACCGGCGCCCGCATCACCATCACCGACAATGTAGAAGAAGGCGTTAAGGGCGTTGACTTCCTCTACACCGACGTGTGGGTCTCCATGGGTGAGCCCAAGGAAGTTTGGGACGAGCGCATCAAGCTGCTACTGCCCTACCAGGTTAACGCGCAGCTGGTAGCCAAGACCGGCAACCCCAACGTGAAGTTCCTGCACTGCCTGCCCGCCTTCCACGACCTGAACACCACTGTGGGCCGTGACATCTACGAAAAGACCGGCCTGGACGCCCTTGAGGTTACCAACGACGTGTTCGAAAGCGACGTGAACATCGCCTTTGACCAGGCCGAAAACCGTATGCACACCATCAAGGCCGTTATGGTGGCCACCCTAGGGGAGTGACCTTTGCGCATTGTGGTTGCCCTGGGCGGTAACGCCCTGCTGCGTCGCGGCGACAAGCCCGACGCCGACATCCAGATTGCTAATGTGCAGCTAGCTGCGGCCCAACTGGCTAAGCTAGCTAACGAGCATGAGCTGATCATCACCCACGGTAACGGCCCCCAGGTGGGTGTCTTGGCCCTGGAAAGTGCCAATGACGAGCGCCTTAGCCGCGCCTACCCGCTAGACACGCTGGGCGCTGAAACCCAGGGCATGATCGGTTACTGGCTGCTGCAAGCCATGCAAAACGCCCTGCCCGGGCGCCAGGTGGCCACCATGGTGTGCCAAACCCTGGTGCTCTCTGGAGATCCCGCCTTTGCCAATCCCACCAAGTTTGTGGGTGAGGTTTATGACGAGGAAACCGCCAAGCGCATTGCTCGCGAGCGCGGCTGGGTAGTTAAGGCCGACGGCGAGCACTTCCGTCGCGTGGTGGGCAGTCCCGCCCCGCAGCGGGTGATTGAAACCCGCCTGATTCGCAACCTGGTTAACTCTGGGGCAGTGGTGATTTGCGCTGGCGGTGGTGGCGTGCCCGTGATCCGTAACGAAAAGGGTCAGCTGCAAGGTGCCGAGGCGGTTATTGACAAGGATCTAACTGCTGCGGTGTTAGCTGAAGACCTGGAAGCTGATGCGCTGATTATCCTCACCGACGTAGACGGTGTCTATGAAGGTTATGGCACAGCCCAAGCCCGCATGGTTAAGCGCGCCACCCCGATGCGTCTGCGCGAAATGGGTTTGCCCGCTGGCTCTATGGGTCCCAAGGTGGAGGCAGCTTGCCGTTTCGTGGAGCTGACCGGGGATATGGCCGCAATTGGCCGCCTGGAAGATGCGCTAGATATCATCGCTGGTCACAGCGGCACGATTGTTACCCCTGGCGGTAACTATGGTGGCCCTGGGGATTTGCGTCCCCCGGGTATGGGCCGTATCTAGTGTTAGCAGCGATCCGTAAAATTGTGGTGGCCTGTAAAGCGGTTTATGCCCGCTGGCAGGCCACCACGTTTGGCCGGGCCTATATGCGTTTTAAGGCTGAGCGTGGGGCGATTTTGGCGGCCGGTATTGCCTATACCGGCTTGATCAGCCTGTTTGCGGCGTTGACGCTTGTGGTTTCCTCGCTGCTGCAGCTTTCGGACATGTTTCCGGCTTGGCGCGCGGCCATGGTTAAAATGATTAGCCAGGCCCTGCCGGGGGTTATTTCTGATGGCTCTAGCTCGGGGCTGGTGCGTTTGGACCAGCTGGAGCTAAATCAGGGTATTGGGCTAGCCACTTTTATTGGTACGGTGACGCTGGTGGCTACGGCCCTGGAAATTCCGGCGGTTTTGCGCGGCGGGGTGCGGGCAATGTTTTCAGCCCCGGTTTTGCGCGCAAATTTTGTGGCTTTGCGTTTGCGCGACGCCGCCATGGTAGTGGTGGTGGTTATTGGGGTGAGTGTGAGCTCAGCGGCCCTGGCTTTGGCTGTGGCGCTGCACGCCCAGCTTGATAGTTACCTGCATATTCCTGGCTCCACTACGCTGTTGCAACTGTTTGCTTATGGGCTGGGTTTTATTGTCGACGGCGGCGTGTTAACTGCAATAGTTATACTCGCCAAGGTTGAAGTGCGCCGGCGAGTATTACTAATTGGCTCTCTTGCCGGAGCCGCCGCGATGACAGTGCTGCGCTTGGCAGGTAGCCAGGGCTTAATCTCTGGCACTGTAAACCCGCTGCTAGGTTCGTTTTCGACGGTTGTGGTGCTGCTGATTTGGATGCATGCAGCGGCCATGGTGTTGCTTTATACCAGCGCCTGGATGGCGGTTGCTACTAAAGAGAAAAGCACAGCTGAAACTATTGAGGGTGGCGCGGCTTTAACAGCCAGCTAAACCCGCTAGGCTTGGTCTATGACCCAAATCCACGCCATCATCCCTGCCGGTGGAGCCGGCACCCGCTTATGGCCACTTTCGCGTCGTGAGCGTCCGAAGTTTCTCCTCGATCTGACCGGCGCTGGCCGCTCCCTGCTGCAGGGGACTGTGGCCCGCCTGGATCCGGTATCTGACTCGATCACCGTGGTAACCGGTATCGCCCATGTAGCTGCGGTAGCTGATCAGTTACCGCAGCTTGACCGCGAGCAGCTAATTGCTGAGCCGGCCCCGCGTGACTCTATGGCCGCTATTGGCCTGGCGGCGGCTGTGATTGCTAACCGTAATGGTCGTGACGCTGTGGTGGGTTCTTTTGCTGCCGACCAAACTATTGCTGATGAGGCTGCTTTCCACGCGGCTGTGCTAGAGGCTGCTGAGCTGGCCCTGGCCGGATATGTGGTCACTATTGGGATCGAAGCTAGCGGTCCTTCTACTGCTTTTGGTTACATTCACTGCGCTGAGCCCATCACTGTGCCCGGCGCCCCCAGCGGCCGCGCGGTGGCTGGCTTTACGGAAAAACCTGACGCTGAGACTGCCGCCGCCTACCTGGCTAGCGGCGACTACCGCTGGAATGCGGGCATGTTTGTGGTTAAAGCCGGGGTTTTGCTAGACCACCTGGCCACCACCAAGCCGGCTCTGGCTGCAGGTATTGAGGCTATCGCCAAGGTTTGGGACACTCCGCAGCGCGAAGAGGTACTGGCCTCCACCTGGCCGGGCCTGGAAAAGATCGCCATTGACCACGCTATTGCTGAGCCGGTGGCGGCCGCTGGTGGCGTGGCAGTAGTGCCGGCCGCTATGGGCTGGGATGACGTAGGTGGCTTTGATGCCCTCATTGAGTTGATCCCGGCCGCTAAGCAGGGCACTGGTGCGGGGGTTAAGCAGCTGGATCTATCTGGCGCCACCCAGGTGCGTAACGTAGATTCCGACGGCGCCCTGGTGGCTAGCTCTGCCGGGCGTCTAGTGGCCTTGCTGGGTGTGCCCAACCTGGTGGTTGTGGACACCCCTGACGCCCTACTGGTGGCAGACCCAGCTCACGCTCAGCAGGTTAAGGCAATTGTTGATGGCCTCAAGGCAGACGGCCAAGAGAAGCTGGTGTAACACAAGTGCGAGGCAGAAAGTGCCGCCGCCCCGGTTGTGGGCGTAATGCGGTAGCTACGTTGACCTCCAACTATGCGGACTCAACTATTGTGATTGGGCCGTTGTCGGTGGAGGCCGATCCACAGGCTTATGATCTGTGTGAGGTGCACGTGGATTCTTTCACGGCTCCGCGCCAGTGGCAGGTGGTGCGTCTGGTGACCGAGTTCGAGCCGGCCCCACCCACCCCAGACGATCTAGACGCGCTAGCTGAGGCGGTGCGGGCGGCGTCGCGACGTTCACCTAAACGCTCTGAAGCAGTAGACCGCGCCCGCAGCTCTATGCCGGCGGATCTACGTAACCCGCGCTCAGACACAGAGGTAACGCGTCGTTCACATCTGCGCCTGTTAAAGGGCGAAAAGGAGGGCTGATGAGCCAGATTGCCCCTTGGCTACGTGAGTTGCTGCGTGACCCGGTGGATGCTTCACCGCTAACCGACGCCGATCACATGCCCCCCACGGTGCTGCTGGTGCCCGGGCTTGGCTCCCTCCAGGTAGCCCCTGAATCTGGCAACCAGGTGCAGGTACAGGCCCCTGGCGCCGACTACTACCTGGTTAACCGCGAAGCTACGCGAGCCTACCCGGTGCGTGACGGGGTAGCTATGCTGCTGCCGCGCTAAAAGCCGCCAGTATCTACCCCTAAGCGCCAGCCCCTAGCATCAAGCCAACGCCGGGAAGTAAAGAAGTAAAACTGTCTGCGCTCATCGGCTCGGCGCCAAACGCAAGCCGGCCGACCACCTTGGTCGGCCGGCTTAGTTATAGGGTGCCTAAACCATAAGGAAGCTGCGCTGCCGCTGCCTGTTGCTGCTGGTGGCGCCGTTCGCGTTGCAAATTCAAGAAATACTCCCGGTCACGTCGCTCCACCAAAACCGCCGCCAGTAGCCGCTCCGGATTCGTGTGCGGCGGGGGTGGGGGAGAAACCAAACCAGAGACCTGATCAGCTAAAGCCTGCCCCAGGGAGGCGCGGCTGCGCAGATCCAAGCTGGAGGCGCGCTGCAAGAAGGTATAAGCCGAAAGCGACAGGTGCGTGGGCAGTTCGCGAATATCCGCCCCGCGAGCCCAATAACGCAGCTCAGGGGGCATGATCAGCACCGGTGGAGAGGTAATAATGTTGTCCTCCTGGGCGGCATAGGTGCCCGCCAGTATGTCACCAACACGCTTGGAACGCTTAGAAAACAACATCACCACCACGGCCACTATCGCGGAGGTAAACAGCACTTCAAAGGGAGCACAGATAGCCCGCACAAAGCTCTGATAAGGGTGAGCCGGGCCGCCGTCGTCGCGCACAATCCGCAAGCCCATAACTAACCGGCCCAAACTACGCCCCCGGCTGAGCACTTCCACCAGCCACGGCATGAAAATAAGCCAAAAAGCCAGCATCAACGCCACGCTGGTTGCCAAAACCGCCGCAGACACAGTCGATTGGTTAACGGCGCTGTACAAAAGCCGCAGAGAGAACGATAAACCCAGGAAATACACGGCATAGTCAATCATTGCTGAGCCCACGCGGGTAGGCAAATACGCCGGGGCGATATCAACCACCACGCCTTCACCAGTGATAACCTGCTCAGGGACGATCATTCTTTCCGATGAGCTGTTCAAAGTCTCCACAAGAAAAGAGTACCCGGGTGGATATAGATGCGCTGCGCCAATCTCATAAAGACCAGTGGGAACGTCTGGGCAAGCTAGCCAACAAACGCATTCTCAGCGCCAAAGAAACCGATGAGCTGATCTCGCTTTACGGTCAGGTAGGCCAGCAGCTTTCCGCTGTACGCAGCCAAGCCCCCGACCCTGACGCAATTGTGGAGCTCAGCCGTCTACTGGCGCGAGCACGCGGACGCATTGGCTACCACCAAGATGCGCGGGCCACAAATGTACGTCGCTTCGTGACCGTCACCATGCCCATGGGGCTATATAAGGCGCGCTGGTTCTCAGTTGGGGTGATGGTAGCGTCCCTGGCAGTATCGCTGATCTGTGCGCTGTACCTGCTCAACAATATGGCGGTTTTTGACCTCCTGGTTCCTCCGGCTACGCGCCGCTCTATTGCCCAAAGTCAATTCGTGGGTTACTACTCTCAGTACGCCCATTCAGAGTTTGCCTCCCAAGTGTGGACCAATAACGCCCGCGTGGCCGCCATCAGCATCATTAGCGGCCTGACCGGTATTTTCCCGATCTTGGTGCAATGGCAAAATGCCTTAAATGTAGGGATAATGGGTGCGGTAATGAGTGAGCAGGGCGAAATCGGTAAATTCTTTGCCTACATAAGCCCCCACGGCCTGCTAGAACTTAGCTGCGTATTTATGAGCGGCGGGGTGGGGCTGCGCCTGTTTTGGACCATGCTGGTGCCCGGCAGGCGCACTCGCGGCCAAGCCCTAGCCCAGGAGGGGCGTGTGCTGGTTTCAGCGGTTATCTCCCTAACTGCCGCCTTGGCTGTGGCCGGGGCTTTGGAAGGCTTTGTTACCCCCTCGGATCTGCCGCTGTGGATCAAGATTACGCTTGGGGCCAGTGCCGCTGTGGGCTTGTGGGCTTATACCTTCATTTTGGGGCGCCGTGCGGCTTTGCAAGGCGACGACGGCGACTTGGACCCAAGCCAAATCGGCGCCTACGCCGCCCAAGCCTAAACCTACAGCCTACCCCCCAGGCCTAAAACATTCAGGCCCGCTCCCAAACATTTAGGCCCACCCTGATAGGGGTGGGCCTAACTATATGCCTGCGGCCGCGCAGCCGAGCGAAATATAAACTGCGCTGTGGCTCCGTAAGGCTGCGCCGCTCTAGAGACGGCCAGCGGCCTTAAGAGCCAGGTAAGTGTCAGCCAAAGCCGGCGCCAAAGTGGCCGGAGTGGCTTCCACCACCTCAATGCCCAGACGCTTTAGCTGACTGCATGCCTGGTTAGTTTCTAGTAGCGTGCGCTCAGCGGCGGCAGCCTGATAAGCCAGGTCAGCGTTGTCACGCTCATGGGTCATCTGCTCAATTTGCGGGTTTATGGCGCTAGCAAAAATAAGCGTGTGCTTATGGGCAATCATGGCCAGCACATCAGTTAGGGCCTGATCGTGGCTTACCGCCTCAAGGCTGCTAAGCAAAACCACCAGGGCATGTTGACTTAGGCGCTGGGAGGCCGCCAAGTTAAGCGCCGGCGCTGACAGCTCACCCAGATACGGCTCCACATCAGCTAGCTCATTAGCCATGGCAGCAATCAACTCACCTGACTTCTTACCGGCGATCCAGGCCCGGCGCCTAGTGTCTAGGGCCATTACCTCCACCCGGTCACCAGCCGCGCTAGCTAGGGCAGAAAGTAAAAATGAGCTATCAATGCCCACGTCTAAACGTGTGCCCTCCTCCATGCGGGTGGCGCTGTGACGAGCACTGTCAATAATGATCAGCACATGCCTATCACGCTCAGGGCGCCAGGTACGCACCACCACTTCGCCGCGCCGCGCCGTCGAACGCCAGTCAATAGAGCGCACGTCGTCGCCGGGAACATACTGACGCAAAGAATCAAATTCTGTGCCCGCCCCACGCACCATAACCGCGCTGCGCCCATCCATTTCGCGCAGCAGATTAAGGCGTGAAGGCAAATGTTTGCGTGAATTAAACGGCGGTAGCACCTGCACATGTGCCGGAGCTACCAGGGAACGTTGGCGCCCAGCCAAGCCCAGCGGCCCAAGCGAACGCACAGTGGCGTAGTCAGCCCGGCGTTTGCCTCGGCGTTTAGGCTGCAGCTGGGTAGTAAAACGTCGTTTTTCACCGGGGCCCAAATTGAACTGGTAAAAGTTATCGCTAGCCCCGGCGCTAGGTACCCAGGCGTCATGCAGGCTCCCGCGCATAGCGCGCTTAGCAGTGTTAGTGATCGTAATACGCGAGGAGCTGGGCTGGCCTAAACGCACGGTGGGGCCATTTTCGCGCTCCACCCTAAGCTCCAGGGGTTTTGGCGCCAAAAAGGCATCCAGCAGGGCCAGGCAGATCACCGCCAGATCCCAGATCAGAGCTGCGCGCGTGGAAAGAAAAACCAGCAGCAAACACGGGGCCAGCAGCAAAGCCAGCCGTTTAGAGGCAAACATGCATTTACCTCAGCGCGGGACCGCAACCATACGTAGCACGCCGTCGATAACCGAAGCGGCGCTGACCCCTTCAAGCTCAGCTTCAGGACGCAGCTTAATGCGGTGACGCAAGGTGGGCAGCGCAAAGTTTTTGACGTCGTCGGGAGTGACAAAAGAGCGCCCGTTAAGCCAAGCCCAAGCCCGCGAAGTAGCCAGCAGGGCGGTGGCTCCACGCGGGGATACCCCCAGTGACAGCGACGGCGAAACCCGCGTAGCCCGCACCAAATCCACGATATAGGCGGTCACCTCCGGGCCAACACCAACCTTGGCCACCTCACTGCGGGCCAGGCTCAGATCCTGGGCGTTAGTAACTGCCTGCAACCCGGCGCTAACTAGGTCACGCGGGTTAAAACCGTTGGCGTGGCGGGTGAGTACCTCAATTTCAGTGTCGCGTTCAGGTAGCGGCAGCACCAGTTTCATTAGGAAACGGTCCAGCTGCGCCTCAGGTAGGGGATAGGTACCCTCATATTCAACCGGGTTCTGGGTGGCGATAACCATGAAAGGCTCCGGCAAAGCCCGAGGCGTGCCGTCAATAGAAACCTGGCGTTCCTCCATTGCCTCAAGCAAAGCTGCCTGAGTTTTGGGGGGAGTACGGTTAATTTCGTCAGCCAGCAGCAGGTTGGTGAATACCGGGCCTGGGCGCAAAGAAAACTCGGCGGTGCGCGAGTTGTAAATTAGCGAACCGGTTACGTCACCGGGCATCAGGTCTGGGGTGAACTGGATGCGTTTAGTGTCTAGCTCTAACGACGCCGCCAAAGCCCTAACCAGCAGGGTTTTGGCCACCCCGGGCACGCCCTCAAGCAGTACGTGACCGCCCGCTAGCAGGGCTACCACTAGGCCAGTGACGGCGGCGTCTTGACCCACCACAGCTTTAGCGACCTCGCTGCGCACCGCTGCCAGGCGGGCCTGGGTGGGAACGCTATAGTCTAGGTTTTCAGCGCTCATAGTGCTTTACCTCTTCTTCTAATTGTTCAAGGGCTTGGCTTAGCTGGGTCAGTTCTACTGCACTTGCTGGCTCGGGCCCATAGAGTATGTATTCAATTTCTTTAGCTGTGCGGTTGCAGGCCATAGATACCGTTTGCACTACCAAAGTGGCGTCAGCATTTGGGGCAATCCCTAGGCGCCGGCCGAGCCTAATAATGGTGGCTATACGCAAAATACGGCCACTATGCTCACTGGCTCTAGCTCGCTGATACAGTCCGGCGCGTCCCACCGTGGTTTCGGTGCCTTGCGCGACTACCGGCAGTGGCTCATTAACGATCCGGCCTTGGCGCCGGCCCACAATAAATGCCCACACCAATGCCAATAGACCAAACTGCCACATTAATGGCACCAGCCAGGATGGGTAGGGTTTAAGCTGCTGATCCGAATTAAATGAGTCAGCATTTTCGGCGTTATAAAAAGCTACTTCGCTGCCCCGCCCGGTGGCATAAAGTGCCAAGGCTGCGTTGTCATCTTTGTCTAGGTACTTGTTGGTAACTAGCTCTGGATTAGTGATGATGCGCAGGGTTTTGCCTGACTTTAAGGGCAGTTCTAGGTAGCCGTAGCCGTCGGCATAAGCGAAACACAGCTGGGCTGGGCCACGGCCCAGGTACTGGCTATCGGCCAGCGCCTGCGGGTCACGCACTATTATGGCGTTTCCGGTTGCGCTGATGGTTTGGGCTTTGGCGGTTATAGAGCAGGTGCCGCGAGAGGCAGGTTTATCGTTATAACCTTGCTGCAGTTCCAAGCCGCTTTCAGTCAGGGACTCAAGCAGGTAGTAGTTGAAGCCAACTAGGGTGATATCAGCGTTTGAGGTAGCTAGTAGAGTCTCAAAGTCGTTATTTTGTAGCCGGCCAGCATTAAAGATGGTTACCGGTTTGCCCTGCTGGGCAGCCTCGATAGCCTTTGCAGCTGAGGGCACCTGGTCCACTGAGACGTCATAGTGGTCATTGAGCACCTGCGCTAAAGCCCGCACCCCATCGGAGCTAACGCTGTGGATGTCGTAGGGCTCTTTAGTGAGTTCCTCTTTCATGGAGGCATAGATAACCATGCCTGCCAGCAGCAAGCTAAGTGTGATTGCCAGTAGCTTCCAGCCTTTAAATCCGCTCTTTTTAGAGTTGGCAGTGGCTTGTGCGGGGGTTGTTTGTACACTCATCGCCGCCTACCTTTAGTGGCGTAGGGGTTAGACGCATATGGGTTAACATCCAGTGGGCCAGCTGAGCCGTGAGTTAACTCCGGGGTGAGGTTATGGGCGCTTTGGTGGGTTATGCCCGGGGTTTTGGTGACGGTGACGGCGAAATCACGCATCCACTGATCATCGCTAGGGCCGGTTTCTTCGTGGCCATAGCGAGCCCGGTCAAACAGGTTAGCGGCGTAAGCAAAGCTCTCGTTTAGGTTTGGCATTACCTGGGCCCCAAGCTGACCGGCCTCCTGAGCGGTCATGCCTGGATAATCTTCCAGCAAGGCGCGCTCGTCTAGGGAGCGGATAATGGCACGGAAACGGTCTACGACGGCGCTTACCCAGTCACCGGCGGCAGCCGCCTTATTGGCGCTAAGCGTGAGCATACTGGCGTCACGTTTATCGTCAAAAAGCGCTTTTGATTTGCGTTTACGGCGTGCCAAAGTGATTTTTGTGGCCAAGTAGAGCAGCAAAGCTATCAGCGCCACAAAGATCAAAAAGGTAAGCAGCTCTCCAACCCATTCAGGTAAACCCAAATTTAGTTTAGCTTTACTTAGTGTGGAGTCCAGCCATTTAAATAGCTTTTCTAAAATGTTTTGTTTAGGTTTATAAGCTATTTTACTGAGCTCATGGTGGGCTTGTTGGCGTGCTTCATCTGGGCTTGGAGTGGGTTGACTCCAAGCCGGTAGAAGGGCAAACTTCCAGATTAAATTCATTGTGCCTGTTGTTCTGCTACCGCGTTACGTAGCTCCACGTCCAGGCCTTCTTTACGCATACGCAGATCGATATATAGCAATGCGTTGACCGAGGAGCTGAAAGGCAGAGTGATCAGTAGGCTAATGGCGGTCATGACCATAGATATTATGAAGGTGATGCTTAGTGCTCCCATAAAGTCATTAGTAGATGATGATGCAACGACAGTAGAAAATGTGCCAAGCAGGACAACGACACCGCTAAATACACCGGTCACCATAGAGATGATTATATTGGTCAGGATATTAATGCCGAACAGGCGCCAGAAGTTTCCGCGAGTCAGGCTCCAAGAGCGGCCAATAGCAGCAAACACTCCCAGGTTTTCAAGCACCATGGCTGGTGGGGCGACGCTGAATTTAATGTATAAGTAGTAGCTTACTATTGCGCCAGCCACGACCAGTATAAATATGCCGACTAGGGTTATACCCAGGTCTTGGAATAGTTCGGTTTCTGTTTGAGCTGAAGCGGCTACACTAGCTAACAGAATGAAAAATAGAATGATCCCAATTATGAACATCAGGCCGCTAATAATGTTGGTGATTATATTCAACCCGATTAATGGCAGGAACTTTGATTTAGTGCGTTCCCATACTTCGTTGCTGGAAGCTACTCGTCCAAGTACAGAGCGCGATACCGCTACAACAATTAAACCTGAAAGTAAAACCGTAGCTAAATTCTGTAAGAGAGTGCCACCTAGCTGAGAAAATGTAGTAAACACGCTTCCGAAAGCACTAGCATATGGAGAATCAGTGTTTATGTAGCTAGGTAATGCTAGGTTGATAATTGCGTAATTGATGCCAATGCTAATTACTACCGCCACCCCTAGCAGGGCAGCGGTAAAACCAAACATGGTGCGCGCATTAGTTTTAATTGCCGCAAATGCGCCCTGATAGATGTCGCCAATAGACAGGGGGCGTAGGGGAATAATGCCAGGCTTGTAGACATAGAAGTTTGTGGCGCCGTTAGATTGTCCATAACCAGCGCCCGGATAAGCACCGCCGCTCGGGTAGCTACCCGCGCCGGGATAACTAGCCGCCCCCGGGTAACCGCCAGGGTAACCAGGGGTGGCGCCAGGGTAACTACCAGCCCCGGAGGTGGCAGAACCGCCTGCCCCGGGGTAACCAGGAGTAGCGCCAGAGTAACCTGGGGCAGCGCCAGAGTAACCAGGAGTGGCTCCGGGATAACCAGCCCCAGCAGCACTAGCCGCACCGACGCCAGGCGCGCCAGCGGCGTCGTCGTAACCAGCACCCGGGTAGGAACCTTGCCCAGGGTAGGGGTTGGCATAGCCACCAGAGCTGCTGGCAGAGCCAGATGGCTGCCCAGATGGCTGTTCTCCAGCGCTTTCGTCGAAATTAGGCGTGCGCCAAGTCTCGCTCACCGTTACCTCCTTGGGAATGTGCTACATAACTAATCCTGCCAGGTTTGCGTAACTTGTGCCTACGCCTTAAGGAGGAGGTTTAGCTACATTCCTGTATAACCATGCAAAAATATGCTTTAAGTGTCACAATGTAGTTATGAGCACGCGTATCTTACTGGTAGATGATGATACTGCCCTGTCTGAAATGGTTGGCATGACCCTCGAAAGCGGGGGTTATGACGTGGTTTATTGCGCAGACGGAACGCATGCTTTGCAGGCTTTTACCATTAACCAGCCAGAGCTAGTGCTGCTAGACCTGATGCTGCCGGGCATGGACGGCATTGAAATCTGCCGTCGCATTAGGGCTATTTCTGACGTGCCCATTATTATGCTCACCGCCCGCAGTGACACCCAGGATGTGGTGGCGGGGCTGGAGGCAGGGGCTGACGACTATGTGGCCAAGCCCTTCAAAAACCGTGAGCTGATGGCCCGGGTACGTACCCGCCTGCGCCGCGTCAGCGACGTCGCCGCCAATGCAGAGCCGCCCAAGGACAAACTGCGCATTGGCGACATCGATATTGACGTGCTCGCCCATGAGGCTCGCCGTGCAGGCCAAGTAGTGCCGCTAACCCCGCTGGAATTTGACCTGGTAGTCACCCTGGCGCGTGAACCCTGGAAGGTGTTTACCCGTGAGGAACTGCTAGAACGTGTGTGGGGTTACCAGCACAGCGCCGACAACCGCCTGGTCAACGTGCATGTGCAGCGCCTGCGGGCCAAAGTGGAACTAGACCCCGAGCACCCCAAGGTGGTTATCACTGTGCGCGGCGTAGGTTACCGCGCCGGTAGTGCCCAGGGCTGATGCGTGGCCTAGACGCTATACGCCAGTGGCTGGCGCATAGCCCCCTAAAATACTTGCGCCTAGCCCTAGCGCGTTCACTAGTGCTGCGCGTAGCCGTGCAGGTCATGGTGGTGGGGATGGTGTCAGTGCTAGCCCTGATTATCTTCGCCACCTCCTGGGTACGCTCAGACCTACTGCGCGAACGCCTAGACGCAGTAATCGCAGATGCTGATACACGCGTGGCTACAGCCCAAAGCCAAATGGACGCCACCGCCGTCAACACCACGGCGGAAGTCTCGGCCCTGGCTCAAAGCCAAGTTACCTCCCTGAAAGACGCCATTAGCGGCGCCAACGGGGTGGGTGTGGTGCTAATGCGTTCGCGTAGCTCAAACTCCTCGATTGTTATTAACGACCTGTCTTCCACCTCCGGCTTACGCCAGGCCATTTCTAATGATCTAATCACCCAGCTGGAATCTAACCCGCACCGCCAATACTGGCAGTACGCCAAGGTAGTTGACGACGGCAACACGGTACCTGGCATTGTGGTGGCCAGCCAACTGACTTTGCCTTTGGCTGGCACCTACAACGTGTTCCTGGTGTATTCGCTAAAAAATGAGCAACACCTACTTGATGTGGCCACCCGCGCCCTGGTGTCGGGTGGAGCCATGCTGGTGGTAGCCATGGGAATTGCCGTGGCATTACTTACTTGGCGTGTGCTGCTGCCAGTTAGACGCACCTCGCTAGCTGCCCAGCGCCTAGCCGCTGGCAATTTTGGTGAGCGTCTAGAAATTAAAAGCCAGGATGAGGCGGCCTCCCTAGCGCTGTCTTTTAACAACATGGCTGATTCAATTGAAGCCCAAATTGATCGCCTAAGTGAGCTTTCGCGTCTGCAACAGCGTTTTGTTTCTGATGTTTCCCATGAGCTGCGCACGCCCATGACCACCATTTTGCTGGCTGGTGAGACCCTGTTTGATGCCCGCGATAACTTCAGTGATCCGCGCCTAAAACGCAGCACCGAGCTGCTATTTGGGCAAATTGAGCGTTTCGACAAGATGCTGGCGGATCTGCTAGAAATTTCGCGTTTCGACGCCGGCTCAGCGGCCCTATCTTTGCAGGAATGGGATGTGGGCGAAATTGCCCGCGACGTCATTGATTTTGCCCAGCCACTAGCTCAAGCTAACGGTTGCCAAATCCGCCTGCACATTGAAGGTAATAAGGTGACC
>ERZ773014.306-NODE-306-length-33848-cov-33.614979_pt1 | contig 33848 bp, 35 predicted proteins | sample MGYA00580841_ERZ773014 | MGnify/ENA primary metagenome ERZ773014 (study PRJEB29015, sample SAMEA2737989) | human oral metagenome | biome: human oral; feature: human-associated habitat; material: dental | place: China | collected 2067 ... | reverse complement strand
CTTGCTCCAGAGCGTTAGCTAGATTTCTAAGCCCATCGTTAATCACTTCAATATCATCAAAGCTAAAAGCCCTCTTGCGGCGGCCAGTCATACTATCATAAATCGCACACGCCAAATCAGTACATCCTGCATGCTCTAGAACTATATCGCCATTTGGCATTTCTCTCTCTACGTCATAATCTTTACAAAGTATAAGGGGCTTTGTATTCTACCGGATCTATTTTCGGACCCATAACCCACCCCTCTCCAGTAGATGCATCATATATTTTTCGACGACGAGTCATCACAGAGGCAACAGTTTTACCATCTGGCTCGAGGCGCCCACGGACTGCCTCCATAACCACTCGTTTAGTCTCGTCGTTGCTTATAAATTCTGGACTATTTGGATCGAAATCAGAATAGCCAACTTGCTGCTCTCTTATCACGTTGTCAATTATACTATAATTTTGCACTTGTGTCAATCAAGTGATCACATTACATCACAGTAATCTCACGACGATAATAATTGCTGCCACTTCACATGCACCGCATACGCTCGAGCTGGCGCATCAACCTCGCTTTTCTGAAGCAATAACTCCTCAGGATCGATAAACATCACTTCATCGCCCTCTTCACCTGGTATAAAATCAAAATTCTCTGGCCAGACGCGACAGTAAAAACAGATTTGATTAGCATCAAGCCGCTCAATATACATCTCGTCCGACGCGTCAAAAAGCTGGTAGCGCAAATCACCCCTGTAGCCAACTTCTTCAAGCAGCTCACGCTTCAGTGACGATTCAACAGTCTCACCATAATCCATGCCTCCGCCCGGCAAATCCCAATACGTCCGATTAATTTCCTTAACGACCAAAATTTGCCCAGCGTCGTTATAAATTAGCGCTTTGAGCGAGATACGGTATAGGTAATCGTGGCGAGTCACTCCGACTGAATCTTGTGTAACGAGATGCCCGTTGGTAAGTTTTGTCATAGGGACAATTATAACACTTTTAGCCTAAACCCGGCGTAAGTGTCGTCCTGTCTATACGCTTCCTCGCCAAGGAATGCCGGAATGGCCTGCAGCTCATCGTTATAGACAAAGTTTTCAAGACCAGTTACGCTCTTTTCTTCCTCCGGCAGAATTTTCCCTACCATCTTATAAAAGACTCGCTCCTGGTCAATCATCTTCCTATCCAAATATCGTTCTATATCAGTGCATATCTGCTTGTACAAATCATCGTTCAAATGCGAATTAGGCATCTCATAGGCTACAAAGTTCGACGCCGCCGTCGTGATGTCATTAAGCGGCTTAACCACCAGAACGTCTTTTACAGCGCTAGAGTTAATAAACCTCTGTACTACTTCATTATTTTTATCTGCCGTTATCAAAATATCTGGCTGCTCGGCAGTGGTCGTATGAAAATCCAATACCAACTCAGGCTTCAATAGCCGAATCCGCTCCTCGATAATCTTCGCACGCCGACCCTCATAAGTATCCAAACCAAGTCCATAACTCCTATTTAGATCCGATTCGGTATACCGCACATTCTTTGCGTAAGCGCGCGGATTAGCTATGATAAATTCTATATCCTCCAGCAGCTTAGACCTTTTGGCGAGCATATATGCTAGCATATTTGGACCTAATAATTCGTTGCCGTGAGTGGAGATTATTGCCAGTATTTTTGTCATTAAGACATTTCCCGATTTACTATATATCAGATATGCTCCATTATACCAAAAACCTCGACGGGGACGAACCTAAGTCGAGGTGCTGTATGTATTATACTAGCAGAGATGCGCATATAAATCAATATTTACGACGCGTCAAAAAGTTGATAACGCAAATCGCCCTTATAGCCAACTTCTTCATATAGCTCACGTTTCAGCGAAGACTCAATCGTCTCGCCAAAATCCATACCACCACCAGGCAAATCCCAATACGTCCGATCGATTTCCTTGACGACCAAAATTTGCCCAGCGTCGTTATAAATCAAGGCTTTGAGCGAAATGCGATACAGGCAGTCCAGATGATCCGTGCCATCTAAATTCTGCGCGATGATATGTCCGTTGGTGATTTTTGACATAGGGATAATTATAGCACTTACTCACATTCTGCCCCAAACCTACCATGTATAATAAAATATATGGCAGATAATAATAAAAACACCTTTATGGAGACTATCGGCATACTACAAGACTCTGGCATTGAAAGCTCTCTGGTAGATTATTACATTAAGAAAATTAGATACTTTAGCCCTCTACTCGCAGACAACACTCCCGCGATATATGACGAAGAAATTATGAAGCTTATAGGATTCATGAATATTAGCATTGTTGACTACATCGTACTTTATAATTGTATATCCGAAAATTTTCTTAAAGGAAACTTGGTTATTGGACGTCAGGAATATCCTTATAATTTAAACTTATCTTTCATAATACTTTTAAAAGGCATGACTCATGATCTAATCGCACTGAGAAATCTAATAGCCAAAGGATTTGATCCTCAGTTTCATTCAATATCACGTAATTTTATAGAAAAGAGTAAAATACTTTGTCTATGTCTCTATGATAAGGAGTTCTTTGAAAATTTTACTAAATACGTAAATATATCAGATGAAGATTTATATAACAATTTTACAAAAGAAGCGGAATTAAATAAAAGATTATCAAAAATTGCCAAGAAGCATAAGCAAAAAGCTCCCCATTCTTTAGCTATCATACTAAAAAATAAAACCATTAATAAGGGGGTCAGAAATTTGGGTAACCCATTTGTGCATATGAATAATTTCAGCCAAGTCATGGGATATTTTATAGAGGACAGGGAAAAAATCAACCTGTCTATCCTACACAACAAAACTCCCGACAGCATCTTTAGATATGCATATGTTTGTGAGGCATCATTATTAATCTGGTCTTCTGTAATTGCATCAATAAATTATTGTGACTATAAAGGTGAAGACCTAGATAGGGTTGAGCTGGCATGGTCTCAAATATACAAAGTGTACATAGACCACTTCTATACAAAATAACTACAATAGATCTAAATCTATCCGCCTCTGCTCCGTCGTATCCCGCTCACGCACAGTGACCGTGTCGTCCTCCAGCGTTTGGAAGTCGATGACTACGCAGTGCGGGGTGCCGATTTCGTCTTGGCGGCGGTAGCGTTTGCCGATGTTACCGTTGTCATCCCACATCACTCGGCCCGGGTTGGCTTTGGCGAGTTGGGCGTAGACTTCGCGGGCTTTTTCTACCAATTCTGGCTTGTTTTTGAGTAGCGGCGAAACGGCAAATTTGACCGGCGCCAAATGCTCTGGCAAGGCCAAGTACACTCGCTTTTCACCGTTTTGCTCGTCCTCGCGGTACGCACCCGACAACACCGCCATCAGCGCTCGCTCGACACCAAACGACGGCTCGATGACGTGCGGAACAAATTTTGTGTTCGTTCCCTTGACGGTGTATTCCATGCTCTTACCACTGGTGCGCTGGATATTCATCAGGTCAAAATCAGTCCGGTACGCAATGCCCATCAACTCTTCGCGACCAATTGGATAGTCATATTCGATGTCAATCGTCTTTTTGCTATAGTGCGCCCGATCCTCCGCCGGTACGTCCAGCTCGTGGATATGCTCTGGTTTCAAGCCCAGTTCTGCCAAAAAATCATGCGTCGCCGCCAGCAGCTCATCAAAGGCCTCCTGCCAATGCTCAGGGTCGACGAAATATTCGATCTCCATCTGCTCAAACTCGCGAGAGCGGAAGACGAAGTCACGCGGTGCGATCTCATTACGAAACGCTTTGCCCTGCTGAGCGATACCAAACGGCAAGTTCGGGTAGAAACTATCGACGACGTTTTTGAAATTAGTGAAGATGCCTTGGGCGGTCTCGGGGCGGAGATAGGAAATACTGTCCTCGCTCTCAGTCGCGCCAACGTGCGTTTTGAACATCATGTTAAAGGTGCGCGACTTACTCAGCGGATTGCCATCAGGACTTTTGATGCCGCGCTCAGCAATCGCCGCATCCATCTGTTCCATGGTCATGCCATCAACATCAACGCCGTTGTCCTTGAGAATATGATCAGTGCGGTAGCGGCGGTGATTGACCGTATCTTCGCACAGCGGATCGACGAAAGTATCCACATGCCCACTCGCCTGCCAGACTTTCTGATTCATCAAAATCGCCGCGTCCACGCCATACATATCGTCGCGCTCGTCAACAAACCGGCGCCACCACAAATTCATGATATTACGCTTCAGCTGCACGCCCAGCGGACCGTAATCCCAGGTACCCGACAGGCCGCCATACACATCCGACCCCTGATAAATAAAGCCGCGGCGCTTGCACAGGCTGATAATATCTTCCATTTTTGCTTGACTCATCAAAAAACCTTTCTCCATGTTGGCAACATGGCGATTCACATTATTAGCTACAGTATAGCATTTTTATGGGCAATATTATACCGCCGCGTGCTGCCGCGCCACCAGCCAGCAATCATTGATCACCTCAGTTATCCCGCCAATTTGCGCCACATTCGCCAGCGGCTTCGCTTGGATGAGCCGAAGCAGCTTGATGGCGTCCGCCGACAAGTCGCCCTGCTCCGCCAGCCGCAAGCCCTTTTCTGCACTATCGTACATATATTTTTTATCGGGCGCCAACATCTGAGCCGCCACATCGGTGCGCAGATTCAACTCATCACCCAGCAGACTGGCATATTGCATATAAAACCACGTTTCAATCAACTTTCGGTCAACCTCTGGATTATTCAATTGCTCTAATACCTGACTTAGCACAAAATACCACTCCGGCTCGTCAATGTTTTTACTCGCTGCCGACACCAGCTTCATCGCTGAGTAAGCAAACTGCATCCGCTCGTAATCTTCCAAAATATGCCGATAAAACGCCGCCAACCGCGCCGAAGTCAACAGCCCCAAATCACCACGGCCCGAACGAACCACCACGTCGCAAATCGCAAATAGTTCAATTCCGCCCGCCAATTTCGACCGTTCGCGCCGCACACCCTTGGCGATAACACTGCGCCGACCTTTCGGTGTCAGTAGTTGCAACACCCGATCCGCCTCGGCGTAATTCGTCCGCATCAGCACAATTGCTTTTAACCGCTCACTCTGCCCCATCCAAAACCTCGCTAAAAACTGCCCGCACTTCATCTGGTTGCATTGACGCCTTGTCCAGCAGCGCCGTCACGCCAAACGGCCGCAAATCCTCCAAATTGACATCTACATTACTACAAGTCACAATCGGCAATCTCGCCAAATCCGCATGCGACCTCAGTTCATTCAGTAGCGCCACCGCCGTTTCGCCCGCCAACAGCATATCCAGTACAATCGCGTCCGGCTGCCAATTATCAATCATTTCCATCGCCTGGCCGCCAGAAACCACCACCCGCGTATCCGCACCAACCGCCGCCGCATAGCTGCATAAAATATCCGCCCAATTTTTATCATCCTCGACAATCAGCAACTTTTTCATAGCAAACTCAGCTGCCGACTAATCGGCATATCTACATAAAATGTTAAACCGTCTCGATGTCTAATTAGACCAATTTGGCCATTCATCGCCCGGGCAAATTGACTAGCCACATAAATTCCCAAACCGCTACTTTCCGGCCGTGTCCGCACCGTTTTTCGCACGTCCATCTCATCAAGCAGCCGCCGGTATTCCTTCAAGCTCATCATCGGCCCAAAATCACGCACACTTAACCTCACCGCGCCACCAACAGCCTTAACTGACACTTTTATCTCTGAGTCGTCCTCGGTATATTTCAGAGCGTTGTTTAAAAAATTTGCCAAAATCCGCCCCAATAACGTCCGATTTGCCAAAATCAATAGACTATTGCGCCCGCTCCGAGGCCAGCTAATTTTCCGCCCATAAAGCACTGCATTAAATCGCGTTTCCGCGGCCATTTGCTGACATATTGCCAACGGATTAACTGGCTCCAGCGGAAATAATGACGGCGTCAAATTTGCCGAATTTGCCAAGTCGACTGTTAACTGCAGCGCCTGCTCGGACGTCTGGACGATACGCTGCTGAATCTGTTTTTTATCAGCATTACTCGTCAAATCATCATTGAGCATTAACGTCAATTGCCGTATTAAAGACAGCGGCGTTTTTAGCTCATGTGCCGCCACCAAGACACTCGGCAACCCTCCAAAATCAGCATCACTCCACTCTTTACCTGCCATACATTTCTAGTATAGCAAAACTTGAGCTGGTTTTTCTATTCAGCAATTTTTACAGTGCCTAATATCGTCTGGAAATCTGGCTTGAATGTGTCCGCATCAGTTGAGAAGCGGATAGTCTTGTCGCGAACCTTCATCAACACGACAGATCCACGCAGCTCCTTCTCGAACGTACCATCAATGCGCGTAGCGGAGATTCCATTAAACTCAGTGCTACTTGAGGTCAATTCACCCTTCTTTAGGCGAGACTGATAATCATTAAGCACTGTATCTAGGTTTTTATTTATAATTTCTAACCTCAAGGCAAATCGACTCGCCTTATTAGATGCTGACGGAACGGCTACCGGATTAAGATATGCTTTATAATCACCCCTATTACTACCGTCATTTTCTATATAAACACTCCAAGTTTTTGGATACATAAATGATACGCGTCCATATTCGCTAGGACCAACAAACTCAATCCGCGGGTTCTTCGCTTCTTCTGAAAATTTTTTCTGGTCTGATTCAGCCTGCTCGCTCTTACCCTTGGCAACCTCAATTGCCACTTTACTATCAACATTGCTTTTTTCATGGGAATATTGCATGTACGCCCAAATTGCCAGTGAGCCAGCAATTAAAAATAATATCAAACAGCCGATTGTGCCGACCATCCAGCCATTAACTGAGCCACGCTCTTTTTCATTTCTTTTCATCATATTTTAGAGTATAGCTTATGCTTTAAGTGATGTAAAGCACCCTATTCTACGCTAAAATCTTCCCCAAGCACTTCAATGTCATGTCGCATATCTTCTAGCGTAGACGTAATTTTCTTTGACAGCTCTCGTGCCTCAATAAACTTCCGTTTAGCTTCATCCAAATTAAAATCATCGCCTTGAAACCACGCAATTCGCTCGTTTAACTCTGTCACCATCTGCTCAATTGTCATTTCGTCGTTCACTACTTTCAATCCTCGCTTTCATAATTATATCCTTTGTTGTAATCTTAACAATACTACCAACCTGTAAATCACCGCTAATCATAGCGTAGCCACGCCGTAACACCATTTCTGGATCGTACTCAGCAATAATCTTTTGTTGCGACAATGTTGCATTTATAGCATCCCTGACCTGACTTGACCACTGCTCAAGCGCGTCTTTTTGCAACATTGTTGCTCTAAGTATCTGCTCGTCAATAGCTCTCTGAATTTCATCTTTTACACCGACTAATCGAAAATGTAGATGTCTGACTAATTCATGTTTATCTGGAAATAGCAACTGGGCAACATTACTAGGTGTTGCAGCTTGCACGTCCGCCGCCAGATCACATAGACTCTCATCAATCTCGTGCCCAATGCCGGTTATTACGGGCACGCGACTACCCGCCACCGCCCTAACCAGATGTTCTTCATTAAAGATTGCCAAATCCTCAGCACTACCACCACCACGGATTAAAGCAATTACCTCTGGCGGTTCTGCCATTTGATTGAAATATGAAATTGCCCGTATAATCTGATCTGCCGCGCCGTCACCCTGAACATTAACATTAGCAACAATAAATTTCACACCACCCCAACGATCTCTAGAGATTTTCATAAAGTCCGCGTAACCTGCCGCCTTTGTACTAGAAATAACAGCCACCCGATGTGGATAACGCGGTAACGGCCGTTTACGATTAACGTCAAATAGCCCTTCGGTAGTCAATTTCTGCTTCAGAATGTCGAAACTCCGTTTTAGATTACCCTCGCCTAGCGGAAAAACTTTCTGAACTTGCAAATTAAACTTACCGTCGTCCCTCAGGCTTGGTGTCGCCCGGACCACCACTTTCATACCATCCTCGATTGGCGTCCGCAGATTGCTAAAGCCCACAAAACAATTAACCGATCCATCCTCGTCCTTCAGAGTAAAAAAGGCATATTTTGGCGGATACGACTTAAAGCTAACAACCTCACCCTCAACTTCAACCGCGCCAGCAAAAACAGCCTCAAAAGTCTGATTAACTACCGCCAGGAAATTACTAACGCTAAACCTGGGAGCCATTTGGCTTGCCATATTTAATCAATGCGTGCTGGTAAAAAATATAACCAAAGACAATAGTGCCGGTTAGTAAAATTGCCCTCGTTAAAATAATTCCAGCAATTGCTAAGTCCGGTGGCGTTCCTGCCATGCTTAAGAATATAATCATGATTGTCTCGTAAACCCCCGTACCACCGGGCGTAAATACAAAAAGTGCCGCTAATCCCGCAACTCCATAACCCACCATTAAGATTGCTGGATTAACAAAAACCCCTAGCGACATAAACGCTACTGTAAACATTGCCACGTCAAAGGCTGTATAGACAATCCCCCAAATCATAGGTTTCTTTAACAGCTTTGGGTGATTGGCCAAATCCTGAAAATCATCTTGCATGTCAACAAAGAAATCCTCCACCTTCTGAGCGTTCATAATCCGTCGTTTTTTACCGAAAGTCACACATTTTACTAGTATATTAATAAACTTCGAGACACCTGCGGCCGTTGTCTGCATACGCCGTTTGGATGAAAATATAAATATTAATCCAAAAGTCAGCGCCAGCACCACTATGATTAACAAGAAGCTCGCCGCTACGATATACCTATTGACCTTACCATCAACAGCCAGAGCCAGCACAGCAATCACCAATAGAATCAAGAGAGATAAAAATCCTGTCACATAACGAATCACCTGGGCAAATGTCGAGCGCGCCGAGCTCACTCCCAGCTTATGCATCCGCCATGTTGTATATGAAATTCCACTAACGCCCCCCGACGGAAAAATATGGTTAACCAGGTTCAACTCTAAGGCAATCCTTGTCTGTTCTAATCTGGAAATATGGTGAATCAAATTCTTATTCCTAAGATAAGAGAAGATCATTTCGCCGCCAGCAAAATATACGATAATTTGAAACGGTAGCAATAAGAATAGTAGCCATAAATCTGCGTTTAAAAATAGTCCCCACGCCTTTACCAGCTCATGTCGTGACAGGAAAATAATAATAGCTAAAACTGACAACGTCAAGACGCTCATAATAGTTCGCGGCGACTTAAATAATTGCAAGACCTTAGGTAGCATAACCTTCATTATACCACGATAAATGGTATAATTACGATATGTTCATAGCTATCCTTGGCCGACAACCAGAAATCTCTATCGCCGAATTAGAGGCAGTTTATGGCGCTGAAAGAGTTAAAAAAATCTCTAGTCAAGCTGCTACAATCGACTCCGATAACTTTTATATTGATAACCTGGGCGGAACAATCAAATGTGGCCGCGTCGTAAGTAGCGTAAGATCACAAAAATCCGACCATCACACCCTACTTCAGGCGTCTAAAGTCATCGTTGAAAAGTACACAAAAAATCTTTCACATAGCCAGAAAAAAATAACTTTTGGAATTAGCTTTTACGGCAATAAAGTAGATCCCCGAAATATTCAAAAAATCGGAATTATTTTGAAAAATTCCCTAAAAAAATCTGGCGTTAGCCTACGTCTAATTCCCAATAAAACCGCCGCTCTCTCCACGGCCACCTCTCATAATAATAAACTTGGTAGGTTTGAAACGAAGATTGAGATTATCATAGTCAGGGCTATAAATGGAGATTTTTTGATAGCCGAAAGTCGTGGCACTCAAAATATAAATTCATACACCCAGCGCGATCGCGAGCGCCCAAAGCGTGACGCCTTTGTCGGGATGCTTCCACCTAAGCTAGCGCAAATTATGATCAATTTATCCGGCGCTCAATCCGGAAACTACCTTTGGGATCCATTTTGCGGTACGGGAACTGTTCTCCAAGAAGCCACTCTGCTCAGCATCAACGCCTACGGCAGCGACCTCAGTGATAAGATGGTCGATTACACATCAGAAAACATGCGCTGGCTGGAAAAAACTTTTTCCACAAACACCGCCTGGCAGGTTTTTCAAGCTGACGCCACCTCTGTCAAACTAACCTCCGAGCAAAAACAGCAAATTACCCATATTGTCTGCGAAACATACCTAGGTCAGCCCTTCTCCGCCCCACCCAGCCCCGCAAAGCTTAAAGAGGTGGTTGGAAATTGTAATCATATTATTAGTGAGTTTTTGAAGAACATACATGATCAAATTCGCCCAGAATCGACACTGTGTATGGCCGTTCCCGCCTGGCAAAATCAACATGGACAATTTACACATTTACCTCTGATAAAAAACCTAAGTAAACTTGGATATCAGCCAATTACCGATAAAAATCTCCTGTATCATCGTCCAGATCAGGTAGTTGCCAGAGAAATTATGGTATTAAAGCCCATAGACATGACTAAAACCGCTTGACAACTGGCTTTATTTTCGATAAACTAGAACAGATTGTTTTTAGAAAACTATAAGGAGTAAAGAATGTCAAAGGTTAAAGCTGGCGGCTCTAGTAAGAACATCCACAACAATGCTGGTCAACGTCTTGGCGTAAAGCGATTTGGTGGCCAAAAAGTTACTGCCGGAGAAGTTTTGGTCCGCCAAACTGGCGCTACAAAGATTGCCGGTGACGGCACATACATTAGCCGCAATTTTACCATTCATGCTGCAAAAGACGGTGTGGTTGGATTTAAGCAGGTTAAGAAAACCAAATTTACTGGTAAAACAGAACGCCGAACACAAGTCGTTGTTATCTAATCAGTAAAAATTTTGCTTAAAATAACTCCGTTTGTGCGGAGTTATTTTATTGACATTTTTCACACTAATAGCTATTTCCTACATATTCAAGAAGCGTCCTTGCAGAATCTCTGTGCATACCACTCCGTCCTTCACCATTCCTATAATGAGTAACCATTTTATCTTGTCTACCTACGTCAAAAGAGCCGTCCATCATAGCAATCGCCAACACTACGACATATTCGCGACTGCGCATTTTACCCTCATAATAACCACCCCCAAGATAATTAGGAGATTTTAGGTTATCACCTGAATTACGAAGGACCCTATCAGCTAAGTCTCCTGGTTTAACAATTGCCAACCTATCAAGCCTAGAGGCCAGATACTCAAACAAACGACATCGCGTAAGATGACTAGCTCTAATGTTATTTATGATCGCTTTAGAGTCAAGCGCTCTCTCGGGATTAATTATTTGCATTAACGATGGATTCATAGCTAGGCTATCAATAGCCTCTTTCGCAGCATTAAAGCTATTCTTAGATATGGGAACGCCTTTTAGGTTTCTAACGGCAGCGTCCTCTACATTATTTGACGGCACATAATTCGGATCGTATAGATAATCATAGTTCACTCGCACAGATTCGTCTTCAAAAGGCATGCCGTCTACATCAGTCTCTAGAGGCCTCATCAGTTCTCGCACTCTCTCGTCAAAACGATTTAGCTCTGGGCTATCACTTTCATCTAGCCCCGTCTCTACTGGCTTTTTAATTCCAGTAGCCTTAACTGCCACACCTCCCATTGCAGGACTAACTTCATCCGCTAAAGACTTCTCATGATCAGAGGTATCTTCAACCGAACTATTGCTTGGGGTTTCTACGCCTAAGGAGATTTCTGCGCCTGAGTCTGAGCCTACCCCTGGAGCCAGAGACTCAATCCTCATACTATCCGGATGTTTCTGTCGCCAAATCTGCTTAGCTTCTTCAATCATTTCCTTAGTAGTTTTTCCATAAAGATACTTAATATAATCTTCATTTTCTTCTAGACCCTGAATGTTCTCCAATGGCACAATCTCAGTTTCAGTAGTATACTCTCCATCAACTTTAACCAGTTTATATACTTCCATAAACAACTTAATCGGACCAATACCCTTCTCGGAATCAGTATCACACACGGCCAACATACCAATAGGATTCCAGCCTCCGTCATACTTAACGTCCTCTCCGTCTTGACCCCTGCGAATAATAGTTAGTGGATACCTTGCATTATCTGGATCAGTATCAGCAGGAAAAGTCTTAACTACATCATATTCCGGCGTTGGTCGTTCTTGTTCGTGGTTTTGTGTTGGTTTTTGGGGTCTTTCCATATGTTTATTTTATATCAAAAAACTAACAAAAAGTCAACCCCTCAACAGAGGTTGACTTGCTTTTACTGAAATAATTTCTATTTAACACCTAAATGGTGCTTTACGCGCGCCACCACGTCACCAATAACAACCTGAGATTTCACCAAATAATCATCAACGCCCAAACTCTCAGCCCGCTCCTTATCCTTCGGCTGGCTAAGTGCCGTTAGCATAATTATCCTTACATTGGCAGTTTCTGGAGTATTACGTAGGATATCCAGAACGTCAAATCCGCTAATCTTTGGCATCATCACATCCAATAAAATTAAGTCCGGACGATATTCTACGGTTGCAGACAGCGCGTCCTCGCCGTTATTTGCCTCCCTAACGTCAAATCCTTCAATTTCTAGCCGAGACCTGTACACCGCAGATAGTGCAATGTCATCCTCAACTAGTAAAATCTTCTTTTTTTGCTCGTTCATCTTACCTCCATTTTATGTCGTATCTCATAAAAACACAAGCTCTATAGCGATTTTGCCTTATCCATCTGTGGATCACGATTATTATTAATATCATCCGCCGATAAATCAACTTTCACATCAGGCTCTATACCTGTCTTATCTATGTTACTACCCTTTGGCGTATACCAACGAGCTTCTGTAACTTTCATCTGTGATCCGCCAGGTAGCCCTATTACTATCTGAACACTACCTTTACCGTAGCTCTTTTGTCCGACCAACTTTGCTTTATCATAATCACGGAGCGCCCCAGCGACAATCTCACTAGCGCTAGCACTTCCGCCATTAATTAGTACCACAGTCTTCATATTACCCAGAATTGGCGAGCCAGTTGTATTAATAGTCTTAACAATTTCAGAGCCGCGCCGCTCAGTCATCGCCACTTGCTTATCTAGCCAAAGACCCAATAACCCTTGTGCCGCACTAACTGTACCGCCCGGATTATTGCGCAGGTCTAGAATAACCTTCTTAACGCCTTTTTCAACAAATTCAGAAGCATATTTTCGAGCCAAGCTTGCCGTATCATCACCAAACCGACTCACCTTCAATATGCCAATTTCCCCATCAATTTTTAATTCGACAGCAGGCGAAGTTATGTTTTGGCGTACAACCGATACTTCACGAGTCTGACCATTGTTTAACAAAGTTAGTTTTACAGAGGTACCGACTTCACCACGAATTTTACTAACAACCCTATCAACATCCCAGTCAGAAACGTTTTCATCATTAACTTTGACAATAACTTCACCCGCCTTAATGCCAGACTTTTGAGCTGGGCTGCCCTCAAGAGGTCTTATGATAGTCGGCCTGCCGTTCCTTGAACCAATTTCCGCGCCAATTCCGCCACCAATATCGCCACTCAAAGATTTCTTAAACTCCTTCGTCTCATCTGGATCCATGTATGCAGTATGTTGGTCTCCAGCTGCCGCCACTAGTCCTCGACTGGCGCCATGGATAAGCTTCTCGGTGTCTAGTTTACCGTCATAATTTGCGAGTAGCTGCCGATACGTCTCCTGAACACTTGATAAATCAATCTTTTCCCTCGACGTTCTAACGCCAAACAATGGCGCTACTGAAGCAGAAAATTGATCAAAGCGCGTCCCAGCAACAAAACTAATAGTCGCTACAATCATTAGCGTTAAAAACCAACCCAGGCGCTGTTTATTTTCTCCCGTAACCATATACTTTTTCATTATACTACAAAACGCCCGCCTAGCACGAGCGTTTTATGGATGTATAAGATTTTAGAAGTAGACGTAAGTCAATCCTGAAGCCGAACGCGTGTAATATCGATATAGGCCATCCCAGGTAAAGTTGTAATCACTAACAGTAATCGTACCATCGCCATTTACTGACTCAACATACATAACATGACCATAATAACCAATATCCATCACTGCTGCCGAACCTACTTTTGGTGTTGAGCCGCTGGATATGCCATGACGAGCTGCTGTTGATGGCCACTGATTAGCGTTACCCGCACCGCCGAAGTGAGGCACATACCGACCAGTGCTGTGAATCTTCCAAGCCACATAACTCACACACTCGCGAGTATATAACCCCCACGGGTCAACATAAGCGTCAAGTGGTGCATTAGCCCAAGCACCTGGATAACCGCCACCGCCTGGAATGCCGCCCGGGATTGATACACCACTTCTACCAAGAGTACGTCGGTTGGCCGCCGCCTGCTCTTCACGCAGCTTCGCAACCTCAGAGTTACGCTTCTGTGCCAACGCGGCATAATTATTCTGGTCATTCTTTGTGTCAGCGATAAGCTTTGCTTTCTCGGATTGCTTAGAAGCCATAGCGTTGCGCTGCAATTCTTGATCGCGCAACGTATTCTCGACAGATTTCTTATTTTCTTCCAGCTTTTTCTGCAAAGATTTAATCTCTTTAATTTTATCGTTAAGAGAAGATTTCAATGAACTTCGCTGCTCCTGCTTATCGATATAATCACTAATATTATTTGAGCTGGCTAACATCTCCAACGGAGAAATCTGATCGTCAACATATAGGTCTGCTAAAATCCGACCCATAGCCTTCCGATTTTGCTTAATAGACGCTTCGTTCTTTTTTATCTGTTCATTTAGATTATTAATCTTTGTCTGGCTATCAGCAATTTGCGCCTGAATAGCCGCAATCTGACCATTAATCTTGTCTAATTCTGACTGCAGATTGTCAGCCATCTGACCCAGGCGTGAAGCCTCAGAGTTATAACTGTCTGCTTCCTTTTGCTTTGCTTGAATTTCGGCATTATAATCACGCGCCAATACGTGCGACGCCAAGCCAAAAGCGCCCGACCCAGCGAGCAATACAGACATCGCCACCAGAGACGCTCTGCTGACTAATGATACCGAAACTGGTGTGGTGGACCGTAGTTTCATACACCTATATTAGCATAAGCGTAATCCGACTGTCAAGGATATTTTATAGTTTAAGATATTTACGTGTTGCCACCCAAGACGAGGCTACGCCAATTGTCGCACCGACCAAAATCATACCTAAGAAAACCAACCCGCCATAAACTGTTAAATGCCCTAAAAGATTATCAACCGGAATACCGTACTTCGTCATTGGGTCGTGAGCAAAAAACAGTAAACTATAGCCAGCAACTGTGGCGATAATTGCTGCAATGAACCCATACATTATTGCCTCAACGATAAACGGACCCCTAATAAAGCTGCGTTCAGCACCAATTAACTTCATCATTTCAATCTCATCTTTGCGGTTGAAGATCGCCATGCGGATAGTATTGAAGACCACCAGCGAAGATATCACCACAAACACGACTGTAGCAATCGAACCGCCTATACTAGCCAGCCGTACCCAATTGCCCACTGTCTTAATCGCCTGCTGCCGCTCGCCTGAAAATGACGGCTCCCTGCGAGGATCTTTATATTTTTTATACAAATCGTCGGTTTTAACAAAATTATTTAATGACTGTTGATTATTTAACTCTTTAACAGAAACACGAAGTGTCGCCGACATTTCGTTGCTAGATTCGCGAATTGCCTCTAGTGTATCTGGGTCATCCTTATTTTGCTCAGCCTGCTTTTCTCTAGCCTCTACTGCAGAAATATACTTTACGCTGTCTACGTTATCTAGTTTTTCAATACGAGATTTGATAGTATTTATGGTCTTTTCAGGAGTATCACCCTTCAAATAAATTGACATATCGGCACGTTTAGAGACATTTGAGACGGTATCAACCAGAATCTGTCGTGCCGACAAAGTCATAAATACAATTATTAGTGTCACACTCATCACCGCAGTGGCGGCAATCGTCAACCAGGCATTACGACTAAAGTTATTAATGCCGTACCGACACATCCGCACGAAAGTCAACCAGCCCCGCCGGCGTTGACGTATACGAATATTATCCTTACTTTTACTGGATTTAGATGATTTCATTATTGCTTATAACTCCCCCTCGCCTGATCAGAGGTGATTTTACCATGATCAATTGTAATAACGCGCCGCTTCAATTTGTTAACAATCTCCACGTTATGAGTCGTCAAAATAACAGTTGTGCCATATTTATTAATTTTTTCCAACAAGCGCACGATATCCCAGCTGTGCTTTGGGTCCAAGTTTCCAGTCGGCTCATCGGCAATTAGAATCTTCGGCTGCCGCACCACCGCCCTGGCAATTGCCACACGCTGACGCTCTCCACCAGAAAGCTGATGTGGAAATTGCTTTTCCTTGCCCTTAAGACCAACCAGCTCAATCACCTTCGGTACAGTTGACTTAATCTCTCGATTAGTCATTCCCGCAATCTCTAAAGCAAACGCCACATTCTCAAATACTGTCCGATTAGGTAGCAGCTTAAAATCCTGAAACACCACGCCAATTTTACGTCGCAACAACGGAATGTGCTTGTCTTTCAAATTATCATAATCAATTCCGCCAACCACTATTTTTCCAGAGCTCGGCTTTTCTTCCCTGGTCAAAAGCTTCAATAGTGTTGATTTACCAGCACCCGACGTGCCAACAATAATCACAAATTCGCCAGCACCAACATGAATGCTAGCTCGATTCAGTGCCGGCTTATTACTTTTACCATAATTCTTCGTAACCCTATCTAACAGAATCATCAATAGTATTATACCATAAGCTAAATATTTTTAGAATTAGCGTTCTGCTCTAAATATGCCGTGATAAATTCATCAACATCACCGTCCAATACTCCCTGGGCATTGCGGTTTTCATGCTTAGTGCGAGTATCTTTGACTAATGTATACGGATGCAAAACATAATTTCTGATCTGGCTACCCCAGTTAGCCGACTCGCCAGCCCTCAGATCAGACAAAGCCTCAGCGTGCTGCTCTAATTTCATCGCTAGCAATTTGGAGCGCAAAATCTTCAGCGCCGTCTCTTTATTCTGAATCTGCGAACGCTCATTCTGAATCGCTACGGTAATACCAGTCGGCTGATGTGTTACTCTCACCGCCGAATCAGTCGTATTCACACCCTGACCACCTTTGCCACCCGATCGGTACACATCAATTCTCAGATCATTCGGATCAATCGCAATTTCATCTGGCGTATCGATCTTTGGCAGCACCTCCACCAACGCGAAACTAGTCTGACGCAAATTATCAGCATTAAACGGACTCAGCCGCACCAACCGATGCACACCGTTCTCTGAACGCATTTTTCCGTAAGCAAACGGCCCAGAAATCTCCAAAACAACGGTTTTAATTCCAGCATCATCGTTGGTCGATCGCTCCAGCATGTCAGCTCTCATACCCGACTTTTCTGCCCAGCGTAAATACATTCGCTCCAGCATCGCTGCAAAATCCTGAGCGTCCAAACCGCCCACGCCAGCGGAAATCCGCACAATTGCCGAGCGATTATCATACTCTCCAGAAAACAACAAATCCGTTTTATGAATCTCAAACACCTTTTCAATTGCCGCCACTTGCGTCTGAAACTCTGGCAACAAATCATCATCACCCAGCTCCATCAATTCAGCCATGTCGCCCACCTGCACCGTCAACGTCTGCCACGGCTCAACCGTCTGGCGAAGATTGGCGGCCTGCTTGGTCAATTCTTGAGCGTAATCAGGATTATTCCAAATTTCTGGCTGATTAAGCTGCTCGTCCAGCTCCGCCAACTTCCGCTCCAACTCAGAGAACTTCAGTGCCTCCTTGGCCTGTTCAATTTCCTTCTCCAGCTCTCCAATTTTCTTTTTCAGCGGTTGCATATATTCTATTGTACCATTTTTCAGAAGCGACTTCTCTGCTAGAATATGAGAATGGATAACGATATTGAAAAGATTTTATTTACCAGCGAAGATATTAAAACAGCCGTTCAAAAACTTGGGCAAAAATTAACCGAGGATTACCAGGATAAAAACCCAGTCGTTGTGGGCATTTTACGCGGTGCGGCACCGTTTATGATTGACTTGATACGAGCGATGGATTGCTACATGGAAATTGATTTTATGGCAGTCTCCAGTTACGGCGACGACACGGAATCTTCTGGTACGGTGAAGATTATTAAGGATTTGGATACTGACGTTACTGATCGGCATGTGCTGATAGTTGAAGACATCATTGACAGTGGTCGAACCGCCCAAGCGTTGAGGAAATTGTTCGCCGCCAAGAATGCCGCCTCGGTAAAAATATGCTCATTATTAGATAAGCCTGGGTGGCGTGAAGTTGATGTGCATGCAGATTACGTCGGCATTGACACACCAAATGAGTTCGTCGTTGGCTACGGTCTGGATTTTCGCCAGCAATACCGAAACCTGCCGTACATCGGCGTATTAAATCCAGAAGTTTACCAGAGTTAAAGTTTTTCCACCGCTTTCACAAATTGCTCGCCGCGGTCATTATAACTCTTAAACATGTCAAAACTGGCGGCGGCTGGGCTGAGAATTACCACGTCGCCAGGCTGGGCTTGGTTTTTTGCCGCCTCAACCAGCTCTGACATCATTGCCATTCTTAAGCATACAACTCGGCAAGAAACTTTTTCATCACTTAAAGCCTTGGTGATTTCATTGGCATTTTCACCGTTAATAATCACTGCTCGCATTTGCTGAGCTGTAATCTCACTCGCCAATTCTCTATAATCCGCCCCCTTATCCGAGCCGCCCAAAATCAAAACCTTTGGCTCAGCGAAGGCTCTTAACGCAGCAACGGCACTGCCAGGCGTAGTCGAAATGCTGTCGTCATAATATTTCACGCCATTTTTCTCGGCGACAAACTTTAAGCGATGTGGCAGACCTGTAAAATTGCTCAGCCCAGCTTTTATGTCATTATCAGAAAGACCAGGAATAGTCGCACGTGCTGCCAAAATTGCAGCACAGGCATTGTCAATATTGTGCTTTCCTGGCAGGCGGATTGCCGAAATTATATCGCCCGAAAGAGCAAACGGATATTCTTTTTTCTGCGCCAAACTAACGCCAGCAATTGATGAGCTAAACTCATTTTTAGAGTTATAAATTAAATAGTCATCTGCGGTCTGGAATCTGGCAATATTCGACTTCGCTAACAAATAATCATCAAAGTCAGAGTGAACATTCAAATGATCTGGCTCGATCATCAGCACCACCGCAATATGTGGCGATCTTTCTATATCCCACAACTGAAAGCTAGACAATTCATAAACAACAACATCATTTTTTTTAATCTTCGGCAAGACATCCAGCGCTGGCACGCCGATATTGCCGACCAAATGTACCGTCTGGCCAGCTTGCCGTAATATCGCCGCGATTAGACTGCACGTCGTCCCCTTTCCCTTCGTCCCTGTCACGCCAATAATCGGCGCCGGACATTTGTCAAAAAACTCGTTGGTCGCCGACCAAATTTTACCGCTGGTTTTAATCTTTTCTGGCGAAAGACTGGGAGACCTAATGATTAAATCTGCATCATTCAGGCCAGCAAATCCCACCTGATATCCTACATTGTCTGGTAAGCCATCAACTCTGTCTCGCTCATCCGCCACCAAAAAATTAGCTTCCGGAAACTTTTTCTGGAAATAACGCAGATTAGATTGACCTTCGACTCCATAGCCAGCGATGACAATTTTCATAACATAATTATATCACGGTCAACCTGAGAAATAGATTTAGAATAACTTACTTAGCTTATCATGTAGCTTCGTCAGCAATTCTTTTTCTTCTGAGCTGACTGCTGCCAGCGTCCATGTATTTGCTGCAAAGAATTGACGAGCCGTTTCAATCATCTGCTCTGAAGTTACTACCAAAATCGAAGCCGGCACCCCGTCATAATCCCTAACAAAATCATCGGCAAAATACCGGCCTACGTAAAAATTACTAATCTGGCCAACCGTCTGAGCGCCCATCTGATAACGGCCCAGCGAGTACGATTTAACACTTTCTAAATCTTCAGCGGAGATAGAGCCAGATAAAACTTTCTTTAATTCTCTGACGATGATATCAAATAGCTTGTCCGCCGTATCAATATTCACTTGCCCGCCAAAATCCCAAGCCGAATCATAAAAACCGACTGAAGTGTCGCTAAATATACTATAAGCTAAGCCCTTCTTACGCGCCGAACCAAAAATCCTTGAACTCATCGTGCCAGTAAGTATATGATTTAAGGCACTCATAGCGTCAGCCTCTTCATCTGTTAATTCACGCGGCACGACCATTGACCAGCCAAATGTCAGATTTGTTGCTTCTTTGCGTCGAATCAGAACCGGATTTGCCCTATGAGGCTCATCGTGCGGAATCGCAAACCTCTCACCAGTCTCCAATTGCCACCCCTCCAAGTGCTCCTTAATAGCAGACTTTCGCCCTGTCAATTTTCCAGCCACCACAAACCGCATGTTCTTCAAAGTGTGCGTACGCTTATGGTGATTTTTTATATCTTTAAGCTCAATATTAGCAATCGTCTTTAACCGCTGATTACAGGTCAATATATCCTCGCCCAGTGCCTGCTGGATGCGCGGCCACATCACACGGTTATGATTATTAAGATAGCCCGTTAATTCAGAACGAACGTTACCCTTTTCTGCCTCCAGCTCATCAGCATTAAAACGTGGGGTTGTAATCGCTAATCGCTGAAGCTCCAGGATCCTATCCCATTCAAAATCAGCACAGATCGCCTCGTAAACCATCGAATAATCTGACGTATAAGCATTATGATAGGCGCCATTTTTAGTGAATTCTTGCTCATAATTATGCTCTGAACGGAATTTTTCATTAGCGCCAAATGCCATATGCTCCATAATATGCGCCGTTTCATAGATATTTTTATCTAGGACGTAACGATTGCCCGCCCTAAATTGCACCTGAAAACTCATCACTGTAGCGTCTGGGACATCAATCAGTAAACCACGCGCACCATTTTTCAGCCTAACTTCTTCAACTGTATGTTTCATCGCCTAACTTTCTGACTATTTACGATTCTTTTTGCGGTTTTGGCGCTGCGCTTTTTTCTTCTTGCGCGCTTGATTTTTAGCACGATTAGATTCCGCGCTAGTCTTCCCCTTTTTTACCGAAAAATCATCGTCACGATTTTCTTCACCCGCACCAATTTCGTTCACGCCACGCTCGACGGCATTTTCTGCCAAGCGCGTCAGCTCTGTGTCGTACTCATCATCCTGTGATTGACGAACCACGGCATCAGCTTTATGGATGTTAAATATCGTCGCCAAGACTTCATTGCGTAAATTAGCCTGTAAGCTCTCAAATAACTTCTGAGATTCTGAGCGATATTCAACCAACGGATCGCGCTGGCCAACACTACGCCAGTGAATTCCTTCACGCAAATGTTGCATATTTTCCAAATGTTGCATCCACAATGTATCCAGCACAGCCATATAAACCTCGCGCTCAACACCACGCAAATCATCAGCACTAATCTCAGATTCTTTAGCTGCGTAAGCTTCTTCTGCTAGCTTCAGCGCCTTTTCGTAGCGAAGCTTATCTTTCTTTTCCTTGCCAATCTTTGAAAGCTTACCTTCATCAACCGGGAAAGTCGCCACAAATTCTTCAACGAACTTTGGATTATTTTTAATTGGCAATGTCGTCAATTCACTAACTTTCGCTCTCAGCAAGCGTTCAATTTCTGGCTTAATGTTATCGCCTTCCAAAATCTTGCGGCGCATGACGTACACCACGCGGCGGTGACGATTGATGACGTTGTCGTACTGAACAACATTTTTGCGCGTATCAAAGTTGTAACCCTCGACACGCTTTTGGGCTGCCTCCAGCGTCTTAGACACGGCGCGATTTTGAATCGGCGTTTCTTCGTCTACGCCCAGCCGATCCATCAACGCCGCGATACGCTCGCCCTGGAAAATTCGCATCAAATCATCTTCGGTCGATACGTAAAACTGCGTCTCTCCTGGGTCGCCCTGACGACCGCCACGACCGCGCAGCTGATTGTCAATTCGGCGCGATTCATGCCGCTCCGAACCAATCACCACTAGGCCGCCCAATTCTTTGACGCCCTTGCCGAGCTTAATGTCGGTACCACGTCCAGCAATGTTCGTTGCCAAGGTAATCGCGCCCTTTTCACCAGCCTTCTCAATGATGGCTGCCTCGCGTTCATTATTCTTAGCGTTCAAAATCTCAAACTTGATACCCTCTTTTTCCAGATATTTGGCAATCTGCTCGTTCTTAGCGATTGACCCTGAGCCAACCAACACCGGCCGGCCTTGCTTGTGATAATCCTTGATGGCTTCAGCCACTGCCTTCAGCTTGCCTTTTTCGGTCTTGAAAATCAGGTCTTCTTTGTCATCGCGAATCACTGGCTTGTTCGGTGGAATCTGGATAACATCCAGTGAATAAATTTGTTGAAACTCCTCAGCTTCAGTGAATGCCGTACCGGTCATACCGCTCAATTTATTGTACAAACGGAAATAATTCTGGAACGAAATAGTCGCCAGCGTCATGCTTTCTTCCAGCACGGGCACGCCTTCTTTGGCCTCAATTGCCTGGTGTAAACCCTCATTGTAGCGGCGTCCTTGCATCAAACGACCGGTGTGTTCATCAACAATGATCACCTCACCATCATTAGTCACCACGTAGTCTTTGTCACGCTTGAACAATGTTTGTGCTCGCAGCGCCTGGTCCATGTGATACACACTGCGCACATGGTCTGGCGTGTACAAATTTTTTATTCCCAGCAGTTTTTGGACTTTTTCCACGCCCTCGTCAGTCAAGGCCACGCTGCGGCGCTTTTCGTCCAAAACATAGTCCTCTGGCACTAATTTACTGGCAACTTTGGCGAAGGTGTAGTAGTTGTCCGGGTTTTCCGCTGCTGGCGCCGAGATGATCAGCGGCGTACGCGCCTCGTCGATCAAAATTGAGTCCACCTCGTCAACGATGGCAAAATTCAGCTCGCGCTGTCTGAGCAAATCAACGTCATTCACCATATTGTCGCGTAAATAATCAAAACCAAACTCGTTGTTCGTGCCATAGGTAATGTCCGCCGCATAGGCTTCCTTGCGAGTAACCGGGCGGAGCTTGCGCATCCGTGGATCATCATGGTGCTCATTGTCATAATCCTTATCGTACACAAATGACGCTTCGTTAATGATCACACCAGTCGTCAGGCCCAAAAAGTCATACACCTGGCCCATCCAGCCCGCGTCACGCTGTGCCAGATAATCGTTGACGGTCACCACATGAACACCCTTACCTTCCAGTGCATTGAGATAGGTCGGCAGCGTCGCCACCAAAGTCTTACCTTCACCGGTCTTCATCTCAGCGACATTACCCTCATGCAACACCATACCACCAATTAACTGCACGTCATACGGACGCTCACCGATGACACGCTTGGCTGCCTCGCGCGCCACCGCAAAGGCATCCGGCAAAATCGTATCCAAGGTTACGTTTTTCTTATCCAAACGCTTTTTCAGCGCCTCCGTCTGCCCTTGCAGCTCTTTGTCTGACATTTTTTCATATTTGTCATTTAGACCATTAATAACGTCAACTTGTTTTCGCAGTCGTTTCAGAATTTTCTTCTGCGGATCGCCAAAAATCTTACTCAGCGCCTTTTGTTGTGTAATTGCCATAAAACTTAAAACTCCCTCACTTTCAGGCATTTTCAAAAACTTCTTTTATTATAGCGTTTTTAGGTCAATTTGAAAAGAAAAAGCGCCCAGAATATGAGCGCTTCATGACAACTTCAGCTAATAATTATCTTCTGCCCAAGCCTCGCTTCAACTTAGCCAAAATTCCGCGACTACTGCCAACGTGCGCCAACACGTCATCCTTATACTTTCTCACCTGACCGTTCAACTTTGCCTCGACAATATCCACTGCCGCCAAAACGTTCATAGTTGAATCTTTAGCAGTGATTTTCTTATCTGGAACGTTGATAATAACTTCAACTTCGTATTTATTACCACCAGGATTATCGATTTGCTTAATCTTTACATCTGCGGTAACGCTTTTACGGGCATGACGTGGTAAATATTTGCCCAAACCACCAATTTTTCGCTCAACATATTTCTTAGTCGTATCATTTAACTCGTACTTAACGCCAGTAATAGTAATATTTTTAATCATTTTTCCTCCTACTAACTAATATGTCTTTCATTATATCACGTCACGACCATTCATATATGGTCGTAATACATCTGGTACTGTCAAGCTACCATCATCATTCTGGAAATTCTCCAAAATCACCACCAATGACCGCGCCAATGAAACCGCCGTACCGTTCAGGGTGTGGACCGACTCGATGTTGCCGTCCGCCCGTCGCACGCGAATATTCAAACCGCGCGCTTGATAATCCGTACAGTTCGAACAGCTGGTCAATTCGCGGAAAGTACCGTCAACTGGCGACCAGTACTCGATGTCGTATTTTTTGGCAGCCGGCGCGCCCAAATCTCCTGCGGCAATATTCACCACATGGTACGAAATACCAATTTGTTGCCACAAAGCTTCCTCGACGCTGAGGATTTTTTCATGAATCTCACGCGACTGTTCTGGCAAACAAAACGCATACATTTCCAGCTTATTAAACTGATGGACTCGGAATAATCCACGGGTGTGCTTGCCGTACGTGCCCGCTTCTTTGCGGTAGCATGGGCTATAACCTGCATACAGCAGTGGCAAATCTTTCTCGTCCAAAATTTCATCAGCGTGATAGCCCGTCAGCGGCATTTCTGCCGTCCCAATCAGCGTCAAATCCTCACCCTCGACCACATACTCATTGCTACCCTCACCTTTTGGCGCAAATCCTGCACCTTCTGCCGTGCGTAAATTCACCATGTGTGGCACGGTCATAAACGTAAAGCCCTGCTTTGTCACATAATCCAGAGCGAATTGCGTAACGGCATTCTCCAGCAGTGCCAGGTCGCCCTTGAGGTAATAAAACTTCGCGCCAGCCACTTTTGCACCACGCTCAAAATCCACCCAGCCACGCTTAACAGCATAATCCAGATGATCCACGGCACCATTTTTCTGCTCGCCCCAACGCTTAATCTCGACGCTATCCTCCTCGCCGCCAAGCGGCACTTCATCAAAAGTTACATTTGGCACGTTTTTCATAATCGCGGCTATTTTTTCTTCAGCGGCTTTCAAGTAGCCCTCACGCTCCGCTAGCTCAATTTTCAATTGCTTGCCCTGATCAATCAATTCCTGATCTGGGCAACCACCTTTCATTTTGGCTGAAATTGCATTTCGCTGTTCACGTAGTGCTTCAACTTGCTTTTGCAGGTCGCGGCGCTCATCATCTAATTGCAACAATGTCGCAATATCAACAGTATATCCCTTATCACGTGCTGATTTTTGCACCAAATCAGCATTTTCTCGAATAAATTTGATGTCTAACATGTCCTAATTATATACCAATTTTGGCTTAAACGTGAGAGATAAGCCCGACACCAAGCAATATCAGCAGAAATAACCCCAGCCCGAATCGATAAATTATAAATGGACGGAAATTATTACTCTGGATAAATTTCAGCAGCCAGGACACCGCCACGTAACCCACACCAAACGAAACTACGGTAGCAATAATAGTTGACGTCCAACCAACACCACCAGAAATGTGTTTATATTTGGTAACGACCTCCAGCAGCCCAGCCGCCATTAAAGCTGGGATACCCAAGAAAAAACTCAACTTCGTAACCGAAACACGGTCAAAACCACGAAACAGACCGACAGAGATTGTTGCACCAGAACGGCTGATTCCTGGAATTAACGACAGACACTGCCCGACACCGATCATCAGCGTATCTTTCCAGCTGGTCTCTGTTTCATTACGCTTGTTTTTTACCGCCCGATTATCCGCCAGCCACATCACCACACTCCAGCCGACTAGTCCAATCGCCACGAACCACAAACTCCGAAGCACCGTCTCAACTTCGTGTTTAAACAGAAGGCCAACGACGGCAATAGGAATTGAACCGATGATAATCGCCCAGCCATATTTATAATCAAACTTCCGGCGCGCTCGCTTCCACCACAGGCCGCACCACCAAGCTTGCAGAATGCGCCAAATATCACTCCAGAAATAAATTACTGCCGCCAGAATTGCCCCAATTTGAATCACCGCCGTAAACGCCACCACGCTCGGATCATCGATTTTCATCCCCATCAGCTTCTCAGCAATCGTCAAATGTCCGGTTGAAGAAATCGGCAAGAATTCCGTAATTCCTTCAATCACGCCAAGAATAATCGCTTGCCACCAAGCCACGCTTAAAAATTACCTTTCATCTTTCAAGTGTAGCATTAGCGGTAAAATCATTCAAATTAATTCTTATCTTAAGCGTCAGAGTGATCTACATTATCAGCGCCATAATAAGCTGGACTATCTACATTTACACCAGCAGGCGCATAAATTTTAAGTCCAATTGGCGTATAGAACATTTGGCAGCCGCTGAAAAATATCGTTCGCGGACATTTTTCAGCAATAGACACTATCAATCGATCGCCCTCGCGTCGTACATTGATGTCCGGTTTCTTCATGTTCGGTAATTCTATGTACTCGGCCTCGATTTTCAGCTTATCAGAGTTGGTTCGTTTTACACTTCCCATTGCGCCGTTGATGGAAATTGTTTTTACATTATCTGCACCCGGAATTTCGACATTCATTCTCTTTGTAAGGTACTGCGATTCATATATAAATTCTGAGCTAGCTTTCATGCCAAATACGATTGAGCTGGCCATACCCATAGATATAACGACCGTAGCAATAATCATCGAGAGTGCAGACACGCGACTCATCGTCCAAGTAAAAACGCTACGCGACAACATCATACCCAAAACCGCCGCTGAAATGCCGCAAATCACTAGTGAAACCCATAGACCCCAAGCCCATATTTGTGCATTTAATCCACTTAGTAGATCAATTACAGATAGTCCAACTGCGCCACCTACAATCAGCCCAATCACTACCCCAAGAGTCATCAGGAAAATTATAATTCCAGCAGAATAGCGAAGAATTTTAGAGGCCAAATCCCTACTCTCATTAGCTATTACTGAGCCACCATCAACAGCTGCTTTTTTAAGAGCCGCCAGAGTTACTGGCTTGCCGTGCATTCTTAATTTATCTGACGCCGTACTCGCCGGAGGCATCGATAGCCACATCACCACGTAAATTAATACAGCCGTACCAAAAGTTGCGAACGACGAGACAATTGCAATTAGCCGCACCCACAGCGGATTGATGTTAAAATATGCCGCCACACCTGCACACACGCCACCGATAATAGCATTATCATTATCACGCATTAGTTGCTTTTCTGGCTTTGACTCTGAACCATCACCATCCAGATCATCATCTACTGGGCCATCACCATCAGCAAAATCACGCGACTCACCCATTTGCTTTTGAATTGCTAAAACATCGTCAACACTAATGACTCCTTCTTTCATTACACCGCGCTCTGCCAAAATCTCAACCATCCGTGCCTCGATTTCGCGCATAGCTTCCGGCTCAGCGTGCATGTTTTTTTGAATTGAATTAAGATATTTTTCTAGCGAACTTTTAGCTTCAATTTCTATACTAAAAGCTGTTTTTGCTAGATGAATTCTAGTTATCTCTTTCATTAATTCACACCTTTCTCAAGATCCTTAAGCGAACTATTCAACATTTTTATGCGATACTTCAACTCATCAACTAGCTGAAACCCGCTATCTGTTAGTGAGTAATATTTTCTGGGCGGCCCCTGCTCACTTTCCCGCCATTCATGCAGTAAATACCCATACTTCTGCAGTCTGTTTAGCAGCGGATAAATTGTACCCTCAACAACCATCAACTCTGAATCACTTAATCGCCTAACAATGTCACCAGCATACTGCTCCTGCTTAGCACAGGAAAGCAGCACGCAGTACACCAAAAAACCTTTACGCAGCTGAATGGTTAGGCTTTCAGCATAATCACTGGGATTCATACCTTTCCTCTTGTGGAATATTAGTACCTTCAATTTGTCCGTCTTTTATACGGATTTGGTAATCGCATTTTTTAGCCAAATCATCATCATGAGTCACCACTATCAACGTCGCACCTTTTTGTTTGTTATAGTTAAATAGCAGCTCTTCTATCTTAGCGCCAGTTTCACTGTCTAGATTACCCGTTGGCTCATCAGCGAAGATAATCTGCGGATCGCCAATAATCGCCCTGGCAATCGCCAAACGTTGCTTTTGACCACCAGACAAATCTTTGGCGCGGCTTTTACGCTTCTCATACAGATCCACCGCCATCAGAGCCTCGTTGATTTTCGCTTCACGCATTTTTTGCGGCATCTGTGCAATTTCTAGCGGCAGACTAACATTATCCTCCACACTTTCGTTACCTTGAACGAAAAAGCTCTGGAAAATAAACCCTATTTTTTTAGCCCGGAATTCATCAACTTGCTTTTGCTTCAGTTGCAAAATATCTTGACCATCAATAATCACTCGACCCTGCTGCGGACGGTCAAGTCCAGAAATCGCGTGCATCAATGTCGACTTTCCTGAGCCAGATTTACCGAGAATCGCCACGCTAACACCCGTTGGAATTTTCAAACTGACATCATTTAACGCTACAAATTGATTTTTCTTTTTGCCGTAAATTTTCGTTACGTTCTTAAGTTCAATCATGATATTTCTCCTATTCCGTCCTTAACGCCTCAATTGGGTCTAACTTTGTTGCCTTGCGGCTCGGTAGCCAACCAGCCAGCACCGCCATCACCATTAGACTGACTATCAATAAAATAATTTGTATTGGATTAATAACCAGAAGATTAGTACCCGCCCCCAGTTTTAGCGCACTAGCAATTGCTGGATTAAACAGTGTTATCAAACTTGCAGAGCCAACACCGATTAGTCCACCTAATAAACCAACCCAAGCTGCTTCATATCTAAATAATCTACCGATATCGCGGCCACTCGTGCCCAACGCCTTCATCAAACCGATTTGACTGGTTCGCTCCAGAACTGAAATATACATAGTATTAATGATTCCAAACACACTAGCGAGTAGCGCCAGTCCACCAAAACCTATCAAAGCCATCTGAGCTACATTAACCATTGTCAGAAGTGCCTTGCGAGCATCTTGAATTGACGACGCAGTATAGCTTTTGCTAATTTCATCCTTTACGGCGTCAACATTCTTTACGTCATCAACAGACACAATCACCAATGAGTATTCGTTAGACAACCCCTTATAATGACTATACTCGTAAATATCCTTAGCGTCGTCTGACGATATCCTCACGGCTGGCTGATAGAAGATTGTTGTGTCTGACTGTTTATCAACCGCTACAATTTTTAACGAGATCTCTTTAGAAGCACTAGCACTCAACGATGATCCGCCACGAATACCCAACGTAATAGTCTTTCCGATAGCCGACTTAGCACTAGTAAAGCCCATTTTTCCTACATAAGACTCTGGAATAATAGCTTCACCCGACTTCAATATAAAATCATCCAAGCTACCAGCCGCCAATTCCGCCCGAGTCCGGTCCGCCTTAACTGCTATATCTGGAGTAAATTTCTTACCATTCCCCGAACTTTTAACATACACGATTCCAGACGTAGAGTAGGATGGTGTGACTTTTTCTACGTGCGGAATACTGCGTAATTTTGCGAGATCCTCATCGCCCATTGAATACTTGCTACGCAATGAAGAACGATCCTTTACCTCGCTACTTTTATTTTTATCTTTTGAGTCGCTATATTCCGGTAAGGCCTCCTCCTCTGCTGATGATGAAACGGCTTTTTTATACACTGTAATCACCTTCTTATCGCCAGCAGAATCAACTATGTTATTAGTGTATAATCGACCACCTTCGCCAGCCATCATCGCTAGCCCAATAGTAAATGCCCCGACTGAAATCGCCAGTGCCGTTAAAATCGTCCGACCTTTCGACTGGCGAAGGTTGCGCCCGGCTCGCTTAATAATATCTATTCTTCTCATACTACACTCCTTATAGTTTTGCTATACATAGTACTATGTTATACAAGGTACTGTAAATAGTCAAGTATTCTATTTATTTTTAATTAGAATACCACCGTATTGTTAAAAATATCTTTTAGAATACCACGAAACAGAATCCGAATACCCTACTCCTCGTCATATTCATCTTCAATTTCCTGGTCCAAAATCTCCTCAATCACGTCCTCTAGCGTGATAATCCCCAGCTCATTCTCGTCATCCATCACCACAAACAGATGATTGCGGGTTTGGATAAATCGACTCAGCACCGTGTCCAGCCGCGACCGCGCGTCGATATCATGAATCTTGTCGCGGTACAATTGGCTAATCGGCAGTGACAGATCGCGCCCCACCACATCTTTGACATACAAAATCCCTACCAGCCGCTCATCAGCCCGCACCGGAATCCGCGAATGGCCAGCATGTTTAATTCGCGCTAGTAATGTCGCATCAAGTTCATCATCCAAATCGACAGTGAAAACATCACTCATTGGTGTAACCAAATCGCCAGCCGTCTTTTTACTAAACTGCAGCGCACCCGCCGCGATCCGGCTTTCGTCATAATCAACCGGACTATCCGACCGCTCAGCATGTTCATGAATAATTTCCTCCAGCTCCTGATGAGAATAAAGCTGAGGCGCCTCTTTACCTAGCCAATGATTTAGCAATTTCGACATCGGCCGAGCCAGTGGCCAAAATAACACATAAATTACATTAAGCAGCCAAAAGAAATGCCGCACAAAACGATAACCGCGCTGCGTAAAAATCGCTTGCGGCAAAATCTCGCCAAACATGGTGATGAGTAGCGTGGCGATCAGCCCACCAACCACGCCATTCGTCATATTGCCCAGCAAAATCGACATCGCCGTATTCACGCCGACATTGCCCAGCAAAATACAAAATATCAAATAGTAGCCATCTTTACGGTAGCGATAGACTCGCTTGGCAATTTCATCACCCTGCCCAGCCTTGCGCTTTAAGTCGTCTGGTCGCGCCATCATCAATCCAATATTCAGGCCCGAAAATATCCCAGATAACGCCAATAATAAAACGGCCATCAACCACAGTAAAATATCAGACATAGCTTACCAGCCGCCACCTCCGCCGCCACCTCCACCGCCACCAGCGAAGCCGCCGCCAGTCGAACCACCAGAGGTCGATGAATAGTCGCTGGCGCTACTGGCCACGCTCGACAGGCTATTCATCCCAGCTGCAAATGCCGCCGCATTGAATGCGCCCTGACCACTGTACCAATCCGGCTGCTCACCAACTTGCTCATAGTATTTACCCAACTGCTTACTCCACTCTTTTTCCTGTCCGAACAGCACCGCGTATGGCAACACTCGCTCATACAACTTCACCAATTGCTTCTCATCAGACGCATCAACCTTGACTTTTTCTGCACCCTCAGGACTCTGTAACATCTGTAGACGCTCGGCCTCAGCCACGCCAATATACATTTTAAGTCCTACCAAATATCGCCTGAGCGCCAAACCCTCATCAGTCAGCGACCAACCAAATGACAAGGCAAATACTATTACCGCCATGATTAATAACACTGGCGACAGCAATAATACACCGATAGCAAAAAACCACAAAGCCCACTTCTGCACAATTCGCTTATTTTCTGGTTTTTGCTCACACAAAGCATACTTACCGCGAGCCAAACTCTTCAAATTATTATCATCATCACCTGTTCGCGCCGTATACGACAAATTGTTCTGTAGCTTTTTCAGATTTAGCCGCTGACCTGGTTTTGGTATCGACTCGCCAAACATGTCCCGAATAACTTCAGACTCTTCCGACCTCAGCTCCGTCAAGTCTTTGACAATTTCAATTTCATACTGCGCCGACCGCAAAAACGACGCCTTTTTTACTTCGTGCAATTTAATGTAGTGACGCACTGCCAAATCCAACAACTGAGCAACCTTGGCCGAGCCCTTAACTATAAAGAAATCATACCTTTTCAAAATATATGTTGACATCATCACACTCGCCTGTTTTGGCGGCAAATACTCTGGCGGAATTGGCTTGAGTTCACTATATCTACCAAACAGCCGTCGGTAGCGCCAGATTAGTAATAATATTAAAATGGCAGTCAAACTACTCACTACCGCTTGTACTGTTGACCAAATTTTTATAAACTTTTCGATCAACGTCTCCTGATAACCAGCAAAGGTGCCACTATTAAAGCCAACCGCCATCGTTATACCTTCACGGCGATCCAACCGATTCACACTTGCAACAATTTCACTCTTATCACCGCTGACATTGCACCGCTGCCTTGATCCCTGCTTACCAACATAACAAAATGCCTCGCCTACCCTTGCCGCTTGAAGCGGCTCGTCAAATTTCACAGACACGCGTACATTTTGCATCGGTACTCGCCACTCATTGCCGATGACATCCCAGTAAAACTCATCGCGCCCCGTATTGTCATAATGCTTAGATACATCACGCTGAGTAAACTTAATGACGTAGGTTTTCTCACCCTGAACGTAAACATCTTTCTTGCCAATCCTTAGCTCATCGCCATTCCAGTTATACTCCAGTGTTTTCCCCTGCTCATCAGTCACCGACTGCAACGAAAAGCTTGTCGGATGATTATCATATTTCTTCACAAATATTGGTGCAATACCACGGTTTTGATTCGGCGGAAAATTAGCAGTAATTCGCCACGTTGCCGCCAACGTTGAACGATTCTCACCATCGCGACCTAATGAATACTCCGCATCAAATTTGGTAATAGTAAAATTGTCCGTCTGCGCCGCAAACGCCGCTTGGCCAGATCCAACTAACAAAGATCCAGCGATCATTATCCCCAATACAAATCGCTTCATACTCTAATTATAACAAACTAAAATCACGCTACAATTACAACTTCACCTGCGGGTAGATCGCTCGCGTCGTCTCATCAATCTCGTGACGTAGTTGCGGGAACGGCACGCCCTCGCGGGCAGTTACGCCTTCAAAAATCCAAAACACCCGCTCAGAATAGCCCCAGCCACAAGCTGGCGGCATACCGTATTCCAGCATCTCGACATAATCAATGTCTAGCATCATCGCCTCGTCATCGCCTGCATCGCGCATCCGTTGCTGCTCAACAAAGCGGTTCAGCTGATCAATCGGGTCATTCAGCTCAGAGAAGCCATTGCCCAGCTCCGACCCAGCGATTACTGGCTGGAAACGCTCCACCGTCTGCGGATTGTCAGGGTTGGTTTTAGACAGCGGACTGATAAACTTCGGCGTATTCACCAACCACACCGGCCCAGCCACATCTTTACGAATATTCTTCCACAATTTATCAATACCGCGTGGAATAGAATCGGTCTTCTCCACTTCCAAGCCATACTCTTTCAGCTTGGCAGCTACCTCGTCAATCGTTGTATTATATACATCAATACCATAGTGCTTGTTAATCACTTCAGCATAATCCCAAACTTCCCACTCGCCGCTCATATCAACATTAAATTTGCCCAGCTGAAATTGCAGCGTACCAAACGTCTTTTGAAGCACATCTTTATACATCGCCTCCATAAAACGCATGCCCTGCTTCCAGTCCCAATACGCAGCGTACCATTCCATAGCAATGTGCTCTGGCAAATGCTCGTCTGAATAATTCTCATTGCGAAAACGCGGCCCGAGGTCATAGACTTTCTCAAACCCAGCGCCAATCAACCGCTTCAGCGGCAACTCGTGAGAAATACGCAAGTAGAATTGCTGATTATCCAGCGCGTCCATATGCGTCACAAACGGGTTGGCGTCAGCACCGCCAGTGGTGTGCTCCAGTACTGGCACATTCACCTCGGTAAAGCCGTGCTGGTTCAGATAATCGCGCGTCGCCTGCC
>ERZ773014.305-NODE-305-length-33853-cov-12.379608_pt1 | contig 33853 bp, 28 predicted proteins | sample MGYA00580841_ERZ773014 | MGnify/ENA primary metagenome ERZ773014 (study PRJEB29015, sample SAMEA2737989) | human oral metagenome | biome: human oral; feature: human-associated habitat; material: dental | place: China | collected 2067 ... | reverse complement strand
TCAAGGCGGTCGGCGCAATCCTCATCAGCTCCTTCCTCATTATCCCCTGCGTTGCGGCAAATCAGTGGTCGAACAACTTTGCACGCGTGCTCCTGCTGAGCAGTCTCATCGGTGCGGTCTCCGCGCTCGTCGGAACGTACATCAGCACGCTCGAACAGGGAATGTCAACAGGACCGTCCATCATCCTTGTCGCCTCGCTGATTGCCTTTTTTTCGATTGTTTTCGGGACAAAGGGCATCCTCGGCAGCGTGTTGAAACGGAGGCGCACACATGGATGATGCACTGCTCGTACTCCTGCTGACGGCGGCAGCGTGCGCACCGCTCGGCGTATTCCTCATCCTGCGCCGTCTCTCCATGATGGCGGACGCAATCAGTCACACCGTTCTGCTCGGCATCGTGCTCGCTTTCTTCCTCACGCATGACCTCGGTTCGCCGTGGCTGCTCTTCGGTGCGGCGCTCATGGGTGTTGTCACGGTGTCCCTCGTCGAGCTGCTCGGCAAAACGCGCCTTGTCAAATACGACGATGCGATCGGTGTCATCTTTCCCCTGCTGTTTGCGCTCGCCGTCATTCTCATCAGCAAATATGCGGGGAATGCCCACCTCGATACCGACATGGTGCTCATGGGCGAAGTCATCTATGCAGGGCTGAACACGGTCGGGATCGGCGGCGTGGAGATTCCCGCTGCCGCGCTCAAGATGGGCGGGCTCGCCCTCCTGATTGCAGTGTTTATCACCGTGTTCTACAAGGAGCTCAAGGTCTCCGCGTTTGACGGCGAATACGCACGGCTCATCGGCGTGCCGACGGGCATCCTCTTCTACGCCTTTATGTCGCTCACCTCGCTCACGACCGTCGCGGCATTCGACGCGGTCGGTGCGATTCTCGTCATCTCGTTTTTCATCGCCCCCGGTGCGGCGGCTCTGCTCTTTACAAAGCATCTGTCGCACACGCTCCTCCTCGCCCTCCTCGTCAGCATGGCGAACTCCGCGCTCGGCTACGCGCTTGCCGTGCATATGAACGCCTCGATTGCAGGACTCTGCGCGGTCATAAATATGCTTGTCTACCTGCTTGCCCTGCTCATGGGGCCGAAAGGGGCAGTCACGACTTACATCCGCCGCAAAAGAAGTATGCAGCAGATGCAGCGCGACCTCTTCCTGCTCCACATCGGCAGACACACAGCAGAACGCGTTGAGAGTGCAGAAAACCACGTGAACGAGATTGGCGACCATCTGAAATGGGATGCGTCGAAGGTGCGCCGCGTCAGCCGCGAGCTGATCGATCAGCACCTCCTCCATCGCGCGGGCAGCTACTATCTGCTGACCGATACGGGGGCGGCGGCGTACAAGGCGCTCTGCGAGCGATATTTCATCTAAGACAATGCCGCCGATATGACGAACCGCCAAAGACCATCCATACGCAAAAAGCGCAGGAAATCGCTTTCCTGCGCTTTCTAGTCCAACGGATGAAAGGAAACACGGATATCCACTCAGCACTGGCATCTTAGTACATCTCTTTGCACGCACTTCGACGGAAATCTAGTGCAGAGCATCACTCCGCATTCGGTTTTCCTCCCTGTCGGACGAAACATTTACACCAATCTGAAGGACTGTTTTATCCGTACTCTCTAAAACGAGGGAGGAATGTTTTTCGTCTTTTACCGTATAAAATATCCCACGCCCGATTCAAAGATCATCTGATTCATCTCACCGGGTACATTCATGCTAATATTGGGTCCAATGCGCTCGGCATGCGCCATGCGCCCGTAGATGCGGCCGTCGGGACTCGTAATGCCCTCGATGGCGTTGACAGAGCCATTCGGATTGTACGGCTGATCGAGCGTTGGATCGCCCTTCTCATTCACGTACTGTGTGGCGATCTGACCACGGACACGCAGTGCTGCCACCGTATGTCCATCCGCATAGAAGCGCCCCTCTCCATGGGACACCGCCAATGTATGCGTATCACCGACATTGACCCCCGAGAGCCACGGTGAAAGATTCGACGCAACGCGCACGCGCACGGTCTGTGAGACATGCCGCCCAATATTGTTGTACGTCAGAGTCGGCGTATTCTCGTCGAGATCCGTAATTTTTCCGTAGGGCAGCAGTCCGAGTTTCAGGAGTGCCTGGAAGCCATTGCATATCCCGAGGATCAGGCCGTCGTGATCATGCAGAAGGCGATGTACTGCCTCGGCAATCTGCGGGGCACGGAACATAGCTGCGATGAATTTGCCCGTGCCGTCGGGCTCATCGCCGCCGCTGAAGCCGCCCGGCAGCATGAGGATCTGTGCGTGCTTGATCGCCTCAGCCATCGCTGTTACCGTCTCCTCGACCGCCTGTGGAGTGAGATTGCGCACGACCAGAATCTCGGGCTTTGCACCGACACGCTCCCACGCGCGTGCCGAGTCATACTCGCAGTTCGTCCCTGGAAATACGGGGATGCAGACACGCGGTTTTGCGATTTTGAAAGAACTTGCCACATGCTTTCCCTTCGTATAGGGAGCGTATGTCGGGCGATCGATCTGCCGCATGGAGTGCGGTACCGTCGTCGGGAAAATCTTCTCAAGCGGCTCGGTATACGCCGTCTTCACATCGGCGAGTACAATGGTATCAAGATCTGTGATGATGCTCGGCACATCACGTGTGACACCGATCTCAACTGCGCCCGTTCCCGCAAGATTTTCTGCCAGATGAAACGAGGATGCTACCTCGAGCAGAATCGTTCCATAAAGAGGCTTAAAGAGATCATCCTGCGGAATGAATGACGTAAAGCGGAAGCCCAAGTTATTCCCTAAACACATCTTTGACAGTGCTGCTGCAATACCGCCGCGCCCGACGCTCTGCGCCGAGAATACTTTCTGGGCCGCAATCAGATGGTGTACCTTTTCAAAGTTCTTGCGCAGTTGCTCAAAAACGGGCAGATCCTGTGCATCGTGTGCAACCGGGATCATAATAACACGGTTGCCGGGGTACTTGAACTCGGGTGAGAGCACCTGATCCGCACGAACCGTCGCCACGGCGAATGCAACGAGTGTTGGAGGAACATTCAGCTGCTCAAATGTACCGGACATCGAATCCTTGCCGCCAATGGCAGGAATCCCCAGTTCATGCTGGACACGCAGTGCACCGAGAAGTGCGGCAAACGGCTTGCCCCACTTCTTGGGATCCGTGCCAAGACGCTCGAAATACTCCTGCAGCGTCAGGCGCACTGTATCCGCCTTCCCCCCTGCGGCGACAATCTTTGCCACTGCCTCGACAACGGCATAGACAGCACCGTGAAAGGGACTCCACGTAGAAAGATCGGGGTCAAAGCCGAACGCCATCGCCGATGCCGTATTCGTTGTGCCATGGCGCACGGGAATCTTTGCCACCATCGCCTCCGAAGGGGTCAGCTGGTACTTTCCGCCGAACGGCATGAGGACAGATGCCGCTCCCACCGTTGCATCAAACCGCTCCCCCAGCCCCTTTTGACTGCATATATTCAGATCCCGCAGATTTGCGAGCCACATGGACTCAAGTGCGCGTCCTGCCTTGCGCACGAGCTGCGGAACACACTGCATATACGGTGTTTTCTCATTGGGTGACTCGACAATGACACGCACATGCTGACGCACTCCGTTTGTTGCGAGGAAGCTGCGGGCAATCCGTACAATCTCTTTGCCGCGCCACCGCATGACCAAACATGGATCCTCTGTCACCACAGCGACACGTGTCGCCTCCAGATTTTCTGCATCCGCATAATTCAAAAAAGCAGGGACATCCTTGGGAGCCAGCACGACCGCCATACGTTCCTGGGACTCGGAGATCGCAAGTTCCGTACCATCCAGCCCCTCATACTTCTTCGGAACGGCATCAAGATCGATCGTCAGCCCATCCGCAAGCTCACCGATTGCCACGGCGACACCGCCTGCACCGAAGTCGTTGCAGCGCTTGATCAAACGACTGACCTCGGGATTGCGGAAAAGGCGCTGCAGCTTGCGTTCCGTCGGCGCATTGCCCTTCTGTACCTCCGCTCCCGAAGTCGTCAGCGACTGCTCTGTATGCTGCTTGGACGAACCAGTCGCACCGCCGATGCCGTCACGCCCCGTGCGCCCGCCAAGCAGGATGATGACATCGCCGGGCACAGGGTGCTCACGCACAACCTGTGCCGCAGGCACTGCGCCGATCACTGCACCGATCTCCATACGCTTTGCAAGATAGCCCTGATGGTAAATCTCACGCACTTGGCCCGTGGCAAGACCGATCTGGTTGCCGTAGGAACTGTATCCCTCCGCTGCGCCAAGTGTAATCTTCTTCTGCGGGAGCTTTCCTGGCAGCGTATCCTCGATTGGTGTACGCGGATCGGCGGCTCCAGTCACGCGCATCGCCTGATAGACATAGGAACGCCCTGAAAGCGGATCGCGGATTGCACCGCCCAGACAGGTCGCCGCACCGCCGAACGGCTCGATCTCCGTCGGATGGTTATGTGTTTCATTCTTGAACATGAGGAGCCAGTCCTCGTTCTTACCATTGACATCCACCGTGATCCGTATGCTGCAGGCATTGATCTCCTCCGAGGCATCGAGATCGTCCAGTTTCCCCTCCGCACGCAGCACCTTCATCCCGATCACAGCGAGATCCATCAGCGTCATGTCGCGTTTCTTCCCCGTATAGAGAGCCTTGCGGTCGTCGGTGTATTTCTGATACGTTTCCATGATCGGCAGGGAGAACAAGCCGTTCTCTATATTCACCGCATCAATTGCCGTGGTAAACGTCGTGTGACGACAGTGATCCGACCAGTAGGTATCAATCACACGCAGTTCTGTGATCGTCGGCGCGCGGTGTTCAGTATCGCGGAAATATTCCTGCACAAAGACAAGATCTTCCTCGCTCATGGCAAATCCATGTGCCGCGTGAAAGCGCTCGAGCTCGATGCGGGACATCTGCGTAAACTGCGTCAGCGTCTCTACATCCCCCGGCATGGTAATCCGCATCTCGAGCGTCGCTGGTGTTTCAAGGGACGCCTCACGGCTCTCCACGCGATTGATGAGATATCCCTTGATCTTTTCAAAGATGAGGTCACTGATCTTGCCGATCAGCACGATAATGCGCGCTGTGCGCACATCGGGGCGCTCCCCCTGCGTCACGAGCTGTACGCACTCCGCTGCCGCAGCCGCCGTCGGGTCAAACTGCCCCGGCAGCGGCTCAATGGCAAAGACCCGCGCATCGGAGAAAGCGGGCAGTGCATCCTCATAGACAGTGTCGACAGGCGGATCGGCAAAGACAATATTCCGTACCTGTTCAAACTCCTCGTCGCTCAGGCCCTCCACATCATAGCGCGTAATCATGCGTACTGCGCGCAGGTCGGTCAGACGGAACGTCTCCACAAGATCACTGCAAAGGCGCTGTGCCGGAACGTCGAAAAAGCCCTGCCGCTTCTCGACGAAGATTCGCTTGACGGCCATAAGAATCTCCCTTCATCCATGTTGTCTACATTTCTATTCTAACGAAGTTCAGCGTATTTTGCAACGATGGATTCGTTCCGCACACGTTCAGAAACCATGTTGTCCCGTCTGAGCTTATCCGTGTTTTCGTGCATCTCCATAACCGTTCGGATGCTTCTCATGCCACATCCACGCCGTGCCGATGATCTGCTCCACATCCGTAAACTGCGGATTCCAGCCGAGCACCGTGCGTGCCTTCTCGCTCGACGCGATCAGCTGTGCCGGATCGCCCGCGCGGCGTGCACCGAGCTCCACCTTGATCGAGCGTCCCGTCGCCTTCTGCGCGGCGGCAATCATCTCCTTCACCGAGAACCCCCGCCCGCTGCCGAGGTTGAAGATATTGCTCTCACCGCCACTGCGCAAATAGTCCAGCGCACGCACATGTGCATCCGCGAGATCGACCACGTGGATGTAGTCACGCAGGCACGTTCCGTCGGGCGTCGGATAGTCCCCGCCAAAGACTGTGATATGGCCGCGCTTTCCGAGTGGCACCTGCAGGATGAGCGGGATGAGATGCGTCTCCGTCGCGTGATCCTCCCCGATCGAGCCGTCGGGGAGCGCCCCCGCCGCATTGAAGTAGCGCAGGGAGACATAGCGCACACCGTTCGCACGGCTGACCCACTTCATCATCTTCTCCATCGTGAGTTTCGTCTCGCCGTATGGATTCGTCGGATACGTCTCGTCGTCCTCGTGAATGGGAACGCGCTTTGGCTCACCATAGACCGCCGCTGTCGAGGAGAAGACAATCTTATCGACGCCATAGCGCACCATCGCCTCAAGAAGCATCTGCATCCCGCAGACATTGTTGTTGAAATAAAGCAACGGCTTTTCGACACTCTCCCCCGCGAGGGAGTTTGCCGCAAAGTGAATAACTGCCTCGATCTTGTTCTCCGTGAAAATCTTATCGAGCACCGCCGCATCGCGAATATCGCCCTCATAGAACGTGGCCGCAGGGTTCAGCGCCCCACGGTGTCCCGTCTGGAGATTGTCCACAATCACGATCTGCTCGCCCTTTTCCACCAGTGCATGAACGGCATGAGATCCGATATATCCTGCGCCGCCGCAGACCAAAACCGCCATGTATATCCTTCCCCTTTCTTATGAGAGACGGCGTGCGCCGTCCGCAATATTTGCTGCGTAGAAACGCGGCGCACAGCCGATCTTTGCCGTATAGGCATCGCCCGCATTCTTCTCAAATGCGGAAATCGCCGCATCGCGTACGATGCTGACCGTACATCCTGCAAACCCGCCGCCCGTCATGCGGACGCCGCGCACATATCGAGCTCAGGCTCCATCACCTCGTAGTCATCACGCAGGGAAATACGATACACGACTGTACTGAATTTCTCATAAAAGGTCCTCTGCATTTCGTCCAATATCTTCCTGCCAGCAGTGTCCATTCAGATTCCCTGCATCGTAAAGCACAGATGCCGCGCTGCGTTTTTCTGCACATACTCCGCAAGCACGGGTGCGCCCCATGAGTCGTCGCCGCCCACGCCGCACATCCCTGCCGATGCACGCAGATACGTGTGCTGCGGGCGCGGCAGATCGTATGCATGGCGCGCATTCTCAAGCTCGTGCGGGCTATAGGGCAGTGCCGACGCCTCCATGGGCGCTGCCCCCGTGAGGCGCAGCCCGTGTCCGCTGCGGTCACGCAGTTCGATCCAGCGCACACCGCCGTGATTGCCCGTTTCCTGTGGGCGCAGATACGGCTCAACCTCCTCTGCCGCCGTGCTCTCGTAGATGCCGAGACGCGCACCGCGATGGCGGTCGGCGTAGTTCTCCTTTGGACCATAGCCGTAGTAGCGGATGCGGTCATAGCCCGCCGCGAGCGTAAAGAGCATCGCAAAATCCGGCATCGTGGGCATCCCGTCCGTCGGCTCGTAGTCCAGTGCGACATCCACCGCGCCCGCCGCATCCACCGTATACGTGACCGTGCATTGGGCGGCGGGCTGTGCCGCGAGCGCATAGGTAAAGCGCACGGTGACGCGCGCGGCACGCCGCTCCCCTGTTCCCGCCTTTCCGAAATAGCCGTCAATGACGGTGAGCGGCGCATCGTCCGTGCTCCACGCGATCTGCGTGCAGCGGCGGTAGAGACTCGCGAGCTTCCACTGCGCGGTATCCGCCGGCGCATGACAGCCGTAGTCGTTATCCGTCGGCGCACGCCAGAAACTCGGCTGCGGCAGTTCCTCGATCAGCTCGCGCCCGCCATAGCGGTAGGAGACGAGATTTCCCTGCGCACTCGAGAACATGAGGGAAAAGCCCGCCCCCTGCACGCCGAGGTTGATGTCGCTCACGACGATGCGCAGATTTCCACAGGCGCCAAGCGGCACGCAGTATGGTGCGGCATCACAGCTCTCGAGAACATCCAAGAGGCGCGTTGCCGCTCCTTCGGGCGGTACGACGACCGCCTGTCCAAAGGCAATCTCATAGCCGACAGGTGCCCACAGCTCCTCATACTTCAGGCAGAGCGATGCTGTCAGCACATACTCCCCCGTGCCGAGATACGGCATCTTGGAGAATGCCATATCAATGAACTTCGTCTCTCCGGGCGCCACAGAATGTCCCCACTGCCGTGTCTCCCAGATCTTTCGCCCGTCGAGGAGGAGCGTCATCCGCAGCTCATAGAGAGCCGCATCGGAGAAGAGGCTCTTGTTCTCGATCTCCACCCCGTTCCATGCAGGGCGCAGGGTGAAGTCCTGATAGTTATACTTCACCTCCTGCAGCTTCGCCGTCGCTCGGCGGTCGGCAAAGAAAATGCCGTTGCCGCTGAAATTGTAGTCCGACGGACGGTCGCCGAAGTCGCCGCCGTAGAGGAATACCTCCTCCCCATCGCGTCCGCGCCGACGGATCGCCTGATCGCCGAAGTCCCAGATAAAGCCGCCCTGATAGAGCGGCTCGCGCTCTGCCAGCTCCGTGTACTTGTGCATGCCGCCGCAGCTGTTGCCCATCGCATGCATGTACTCACACGCGATAAAAGGCTTGTCCCGATGCTCCTTCAGAAAGGCCTCGATGTCCGCCGCCTTCGTATACATCTGGCTCTCCATATCGCTCGACATCGGATAGCTGCGATCCCAGAAAATCCCCTCGTAGTGCACGAGTCGCGTGGGGTCAGCACGGCGGAAGTACGCGCTCATCTCGTAGATATTGCGCCCGCCGCAGGACTCGTTGCCGCACGACCAGATCAGGATGCACGGATGGTTCTTGTCGCGCTCGTACATCGACTGTGCACGGTCGAGCACGGCGGGCAGCCACGCCTCCTGATCGCCGGGCACGGTATGCGCATCCTTCGCATACGTGCCGTTCTTCATCCACGAACCGTGCGTCTTGAGATTTGTCTCGTCAATGACATAGAACCCATAAATATCGCACAGCTCATAGAAGCGACTGCTGTTCGGATAATATGACGTGCGGATCGCGTTGACATTGGCACGCTTCAGCGCGATGAGATCCTGCTCAAAGAGCGCAGGATCCATCGCCCGCCCATGGTCGCAGTCGAACTCGTGACGGTTGACGCCCTTGAACACAATGCGCTTCCCGTTGATCTGCATCAGTCCGTCGCGCAGGCAGAACTCACGGAAGCCAACGCGTATGCGTACGACCTCCTGCAGCGTCCCCGCCGCGTCGCGCACGCGAATCAGAAGATGATAGAGGAAAGGATACTCTGCGCTCCACAGGTGCACACAGAAGGGCTCTCCCGAAATCGTATGCGTCTTTGCGGAGATGCTCGCCTCATCCTCCCATATACAGTCCCCATCCTCATCGCAGAGCAGAATCTTGATCTTCTTCTCTGCCGCATCGCCGAACGTGAGGTGCACATCAAGCTGTCCGTCCGTGTATCCGTCCCGTTCCATCGGCACTGCACGGACAGCGACATCCTCGATGTGGTGCTGCGGCTTTGTATAGAGCGTGACATCACGGTAGATCCCCGAGAACCGCCAGAAGTCCTGATCCTCCAGCCAGCTCGCGCTCGCATAGCGAAACACCATCGCCGCCAGCTTATTTTCGCCTGACACGAGATACGGCGTCAGATCGAAGTCCGACGGCGTACAGCTGTCCTCGCTGTAGCCGACAAAATGCCCGTTGAGATAAAGGGCGAGTGCCGCATCGACGCCGGCAAAGGAGATGAAAACATTTTCCCAGCCTTCGGGGACAGCGAAGTACTTCACATAGCAGCCGACGGGGTTCTCCCGCGTCGGAATCTCCCCCGGCACAATGCTTTCGTGCCCGTCCCACGGATACGTCGTATTCGTATAATGCGGTACGCCGTGCCCCTCCATCTGGATGTGCGCGGGCACATGGATCGTCTCCCAGTCGCGGCAGTCGTAGTCCGCCGCCGTAAATCCCTGCGGGATAGCGGCAATGTTCCGTGCATAGGCGAACTGCCAGACACCGCCAAGCGTACGTTCAAAGGACGATATGCCGCACGCGAGCTCTGTCTCATCACGGTAAAAACGATGATCACTGTGTGCGGGCAAGCGGTTCTCCGCGAAATAACACGGATCGCTCAGTTTGCTGAAATCAAAGCTCATCAAAAACCTCCATTTGGCAAAGAAAGCGGCTGCCGCCGTCCGCTTCCCTCCTATGAGCGCAGATGCCTGATTCATCTCCTGTCACTTGTCTTCGACTTGCCCGACAATGCGTGCTCCGTCTTCGTCAGCGTTACCTTTGCTCAGCAGATCACCATGGCGCCGCTCTCTTCCAAAGCGGTGCAAATGTTTGCATTTACAGTTTTTATGATATGATACGTTTTCAAAAACACGAACGTTTTCTTTTTAAAACGACAAGGCAATCATGCCGTTGTTCGCAAAAAATATCGCACAAAAATACGATTTCCATGCGATATTCGTATAATGCTGTCTTTGTCTATTACCCGACTGCTGTCTCAAGGGCAATCTTGATCATATCGTTGAACGTCGTCTGCCGTTCCTCCGCCGTGCACTTCTCGCCCGTCAGCAGATGATCGCTCACGGTAAAGAGTGCGAGTGCCTGCCGCCCGTACTTTGCCGCAAGGGTGTAAAGTGCCGCCGCCTCCATCTCCACAGCGAGCACACCATAGGCACGGAGTTTGTTGTTGTCGATCTCCTCATCGTAGAAGCGGTCAACGGAGATCACATTGCCGACGCGCACGGGGAGATTCATGCGCTTTGCATTCTCCACGGCGGCAGAGAGAAGTTCGTAGTCCGCGAGCGGCGCATAGTTAATCGAACTGCCGAAGATGCTGCGGATCATGCCTGAGTCCGTCGTCGCGCCCTGTGCAATGAACACATCGCGCAGCTTCACCTTCTCGTGCATCCCGCCGCAGGTGCCGACGCGGATGAGCTGCTGCACGCCGTAGTAATCCATCAGTTCGTTCACATAGATGGAGATAGACGGCATCCCCATGCCCGTGCCCTGCACGGAGACGGGAACGCCGTGATACGTGCCCGTATAGCCCAGGATGTTGCGGATGGACGTGTACTCCTTCGCTCCATCGAGAAAATGTTCCGCGATGTACTTCGCACGCAGCGGATCGCCCGGCAGCAGGATGCGCTCAGCGACCTCTCCCTTTTCGGCAGCAATATGCAGTGAACTCATTGTCGTTCTCCTTCCTGACCATCTTAAGGAAGCACTGATAAATTCGGCACAGTCATCTTAAGGAAGTACTGATAAACTCAGTACCGCCGTCTTAGTACATCTTTTTCGCCCTGTCTGTGCCCTAGAATCCTCCACATAGCCTCTGCTATGCGTCCGGTTTGCTGCCTCAAACGGACAAAAAATCTACGCCAATCTGAGAGACTGTTTTATCAGCGATCCCTTAGTCCTCATCATCTGTGGCAAGCTGTGCCTCCGCATCCCCTCCGACATACATCACGCGCACGACAGTGACGATGCATTCCTCGCGATCCGTGCGATAAAACACGGCATAACGATCCACCGACATCCTGCGCAGCCCGCGCGTACGCCACGGCTCTGCGTCATAATATGGAGCATCCTCCTCATCTCAGCCAGTCCGCAGATGCTGTCCTCCAGCTGAAGCAGCTGTCCGTCGGCACTGTCCGGCGTCCGCAGTTCGTGAGCAATATAGCGATAAATCCCGCGCAGATCTTTCACGGCCTGCGCGGATAGTTCCACCCGATATCTCATATTCCATAGTCCCATCTGAGATCGGCAAATGCCGCCCTGCGGCAATATCCGAAAAGCCCTTTTCCAACTCCGCATGGAGTTTTTCCTTTGACAATGCGCTCATGTCCATCGGATGAATACGGGGAATCTTCACATCGAAGGGAAGACCCTGCCGCAGCACAATCTGCCGATAGAATATATCGACTGCACGGGACACGGGGATGCCGAGCGTCTCTAAAATCCGCTCCGCATCCTCCTTGATCTTCGGATCAACACGCGCATGCAGATTCGCCGATTTTGCGAGCATACGTCAAACCTCCTCACATCATACTGATTTTATTATATGATGATGTCGGGGCAAACGCAACACATATACACACAAAAGCTCCGTACTGAAACAGTACAGAGCTTTCCTGCATACATGAGTCATCGACTCACCAAAGCCCGATGATCTTCCACCATGCGCCGCCAAGCACGAGCCATATCACCATATTGACCGTGGTGATAATAAAGCCCAAACGCCACCAATCATTCTGCGACACATAGCCTGCGCCATACAAAATCGGTGCCGCTCCGCCGCCGTAATGCGTCAGCGGTATCATAAGGTTGGACATCGCGGCGAAGGCAATTGCCGCAAGCATTGGCGGGGTCCCGACGGCGACAGCCACGGTCAGGAATGCCGCATACATGGCGCCGATATGCGCCGAGACACTCGCAAAACCATAATGGGCATACACATAGATCAGAATCAGCAGAACGAAGGCAAGCGTCCAGCTGACCCCCGCAGACTCGATGGCATTGCCCGCACCGTCAGCCACGAACTTGATAAAGCCGCTCTTGGCGAGTGCCGAAGCAAGTGCGATCAGTGAGCCCATCCAGAACATTGTGTTCTATGCTCCCTTTTCGTTCAGAACATCATCCCATGTCAGAACATTCGTCAGCAGCATGACAACGACAGCAAGCATACCGACAGTCGTTGCACTGATATGGTGGACCCCCGATGTCGCCCAGAGAAGCAATGCTCCACAGAATACCACCGCGACAATTTTTTCCACGGTGGACATTGCCCCCATCTTCGTCAGCTCATCCGTCGCCATCTGCTTCGCGAGCGGCATCTCCCCAATCTCCGGTGGAAAAAGGCGGTAGAGCAGATAAGGCATAACCATCAGTGAAATGAGCCCCGGGACAATGGCAGCGACAGCCCAGCCGCTCCACGTGATCTGGGTGCCTGTCGCCTTCTCGGCAAGTTCAACCGAAAGGGGATTCCCCGCCATCGCAGTCATAAACATGGCACAGGTGATCGCATTCGCCTGATATTCAATCTGCATGATGTAGGCACTAGGCACCGAACCTGCGCGCTGTTTCCCCCGGCTCCGATCCAAGTGCACTCGACAGACTCTTGATGATGGGAAAGACAATACCGCCGGCACGTGCCGTGCTGGATGGTGTAGCAGGTGAGATAATGAAATCACTCGCCGTAATGGCATAGCCAAGTGTCAGGGAAGAATGCCCTATCTTCTGGATAATGAGAAACGCAATGCGCCGTCCAAGTCCGCTCTTGATAAAGCCACGAGAAAGCAAAAAGGCACAAATAATGAGCCATATCGTACTGTTCCCATAACTGGAGATGGCAGCCGACACGGGGAGTGTTCCCGTTAATGCCGCAGCGGTAACTCCGAGAAACCCCATCGCACCGATTGGAATGGGCTGGAGGATAAACCCTAGAATTGTCGCGACAAAGATCGCAAAGATATGCCATGCCTCCGGCGACAGTCCGTCAGGAAATGGGATGAGCCACAGACCCACGCCAACGACAAGGACAAAAGTCAGTTTCTTCTGCCGAGTATCCATTGTGTCACCTCACAAATACATGCTTTGAAAAGAGCCCGGCGGACATCATGCCGGGCTCTCCTGCTGGAAAAATTACGCGCCGTATTTTGCCAGTACACGATCGACGAACTCGGGAGCATATCCGATGTAGGTGTGCGGATCCATCATGTGGTCGATCTCCGCCTCTGAAAACACTTCGGTCACACGCGGGTCGCTCTTCAAAACTGCGCCGAGATAGGTCTCTTCCTCATACGCCTTCATCGAGTCCTCATAGACGACCTCATGCGCAGTAAGCCGTCCCATGCGGGGTGCAAGATGCATCATAACGCACTCACTCATAATCAGGCCGTGCAGTTTCTTGAGATTCTGCTCCATGTGCTTCGGATAGACAATGAGATCCTTGAGCACGTACTTGGTCTTTTCGAGTGCCTGTCCGAGCAGGTGACACTGACGCGGAATTCCTTCCCACTCGGAAAGGAGGCAGCCCCAGTCGCGCTCATTCTCGCAGAACATCGCCTCAACGATAGAGGGAGCGATACTGCGTACGTTGCGGCAAACGGCAATAATCCCCTCGACAACCTGCGGATTGCGCTTATGCGGCATGGTCGAAGAACCGATTTTGCCCATGAAGAACGGCTCCTCGAGCTCCATCGTTTCCGAACGCTGGAGCGTCAGAACCTCGTGAGCAATGCGTGCCAGCGTCCCGGCACAGATGGCAAGCGTGCTGGAGAACTCCGCCTGCGAGTCCCGTGCCACATGCCACGAGATCGTCGGCACGCCAAGATGCAAAATTTCCATCATGCGCTTCTGCATCTCAAGCGCCTTGCCTGTATCCTTGAGGGAGGCCAGTGTGCCGACGGCACCGGAGAGCTGCCCAACAAATACACGGCCAGCGATCTCTTCGAGGCGCTCGATATCACGCCCGAGCTCATCCGCCCACACGGCAATCTTATAGCCGAGCGTGATCGGAACGGCATGAATGACGTGGGTGCGCCCGCACATTGCCTGATTACGCCACTTCTTGGCGAGGTCGAGGCAATGCTGCTGACAGATCTTCATGTCCCGCAGGATAACTGCATATGCTTTCTTTTGAAGGAGAATCAAGCCTGTATCAACGATGTCCTGACTCGTCGCTCCCCAGTGCAGATACTCGCCCGCATCACTCGGAAGCAGGTACTTCTGGTAGGCCTTGACAAGCGGAACAATCGTAATGGAACTCTTATAGGCCTCACCGATCGCAGGAATATCCAGCTTCGACACATCCGTATGGGAGACAATATAGTCTGCCTTCTCCTTCGGAATAATGCCGAGCTCGCCCTGTGCCTGCGCAAGAGCCGCCTCTGTATCAACCCACGCCTGGGCAAGAGACTGATCGCTGAAGATTTCACGCATCTCATCGCTGCTGAACAAGCACCTGTGAATCTGGCTGTCAATGGACGTTGATGGCATGATGACCCCCTCCCAAAGATATCATATCGGTACGATTGTGCTTTCAATGTCTGCATCTTAGCACTGCATGGCAGAAAAGAGAAATACCTCCGCGTTATCGACGTATAAGCCAACGTGTATATTTTCAGGCAAAAAAGAATGGCTCACCGTTTTCTTGGTAACCTTTCATAAATTCTATGCATGCCGCTTCAAATTGTCTTATGGCTTTATTTATCGAATAAGCAAAACAAATCCATATCTTTTCCTTACGCTGCCGTCGGCAGCAGCAGCCTCATCGCAGAGGAAATCCACGATATCATGCGAACCCTCCTTGGAGCGCGTATTCCCATTATCACCTGCCGCACGGAGGAAATCACTGATGCCTCGGCGGCGGACCTCTACCTCTGCGCCCGCACCCAATATGAGCACCTGTCGCATATCATTCCCAGCGATCGTCTTTTTCTCATGGATCTGCAGGCAGATTCCACGTTCTTCCTGCGCATCGCAAGGATCCCGCGCGGAAATGATGTCTATATTTTCAACAATTACACCGCATATCCGAATGCGTTGGCAGAATATTGCCGCAGTCTTGGTATCGATGGGGTACATTACATTCCACTGGCATTTGAGGAGAAGTCTCCAGAAGCGCTACAGGCAGCACTTTCCAATGCACATTACATCATTGGCGTCGATCGGTTTATTGCTCTTTTGCAGAAGCCTCCCTACTGCGATATGCTCCCGCATGGTGCTGCGATCATCGCGGGCAGACGTACGGCGTCCCCAAACTCCGTCTTTGCTGTACTGCGGCGGCTTGGCACATTGCTGCTCGTTCCGCTGCGCGCGCTCATACGGGAGACAGACGCACTCTCCATCGGCCAACTGCGCAGTGTTGCCGCAGAGATCGACTGTGCCATCGACATTCTGCAGGCCGGCACCATCCACACGGTTGTCAGTCAGGCAGACGCTGCCGCTCCTGTGCCGCAGGCACCTTCGCTCTTCTATACGGATATGGCAGAAAAGAATCTGCGCGATTATATCGCAGAACGTTTTTCTTTGCTGGAAGCTCTTCATACAAAAATTTCCATCCTCAATAGATAGCAAAATCCCCTCCGACACAATGTCGAAGGGGATTGCTGCTCTTTTATGACTCAGCGAATGTGCATCCGCTGTGCCTGCTCGCGCAGACGCGCGATGCGTTCCGCCGTCGCAGGATGCGTCGAGAACAGGCTCTTGAACGAGAAGTCATGTCCCGAGAACGGATTGATGATGCACATGTGTGCCGTCTCCGGCGTTGCCTCCGGGAGAGGCGCGCCGTGCACGGCATAGTACTCGATCTTTTCGAGTGCCGATGCGAGGTAGTTCGGGTTGCCGCAGATCTCTGCGCCGCCCTCATCCGCGCTGTACTCACGCGAGCGCGAGATCGCCATCTGGATGAGAGCTGCTGCGATCGGCGCAATAATCGCCGTCGCGATCATCGCAATGATGCCGCCGCGGTCGTCGTCGCTCGAGCGTCCGCCGCCGAAGATCGCCGCAAACTGGGCGATGTTCGCCGCGTATGAGATCACGGTCGCCATCGTCGCGGCGATGGTCGAGATGAGAATGTCACGATGCTTGACGTGCGTGAGCTCATGTCCGAGCACGCCCGAGATCTCGTTGTAGTCGAGGACGCGCATCAGCCCCGTCGTAACGGCAACGGCCGCATGGGACGGATTGCGCCCCGTCGCGAATGCGTTCGGCGCGTCCTCGTTGATGATGTAGACGCGCGGCATCGGGAGTCCCGCATTTCCTGCGAGTTTCTCGACCAGTCCGTAGAGCTCCGGTGCGCTCGAACGGTCGATCTCCTGTGCATTATACATGCGCAGCACCATGCTGTCGGAGAACCAGTACGAGAAGAAGTTCATACCAACCGCGATGATGAGCATGATGGTCATGCCTGTATGCCCGCCGAATACGCCGCCAAGGGCGACCATCAGCGCCATCAGGAGCGCCATGAGCATTGTTGTTTTCAGTGTGTTCATAGCTTCATTTCTCCTTTATCTGTCAATTCTTTGTCCTTTTGACTATATCATACAAGACATTTATGGAAAAAGGCTGAAATCTTCGCAGGGAATCGCTGATAAAAGGATACGTCAACGCGGTCGTGCTGAATTTATCCGTGCTTCCCTTAAATTGCCTCGAAATTGACCAATTTGGCATCAAAGATGCCCTCGACGGCAAGCACGCGCGCGAGTACATCGTCGGAGATGTCATGGTCGATGGTGAGCACCATGATGTTCATGCCCTTGCGGTCGGACTTCCCCACCTGCATGGAGGAGATGTTGATGCCTGCCTCTCCCATGATCGAGCCAATCGTTCCAATGACACCGGGGCGGTTAATGTGCGGGCAGATGAGAATGCGTGCGTGCGGGTCAACGTCGACACGGAAGCGGTTGATGCGAACGATGCGCCCCTCCTCGCCGAAGAGCGCGCCCTGCACCTCGGAAGTGCCGCCCGATGCCGTCACGCGCACGGTGATGAGCGTCGAGTAGTGCGACGTCTCCTTCTCGCGAATTTCAGAGACCTTGATGCCGCGCGACTTCGCCACACTCGGTGCGTTGACGTAGTTGATCTCGCTCTCGAGGATGGGGTTGAGCATCCCCTTGAGAATGGCCGTCGTAAGGAAGCTCGTATTGACCTCAGTGATCTCACCGTTGTAGACGACCTCGACCTGCGAGATGGGTCCCTCGGCGAGAGAGCACGCTGTACACCCGAGCTGTTCGGCGAGCGCGATGTAGGGGCGGATCACACGCATGACTTCCTTTGAGACAGGTGCCATGTTGACCGCCGCGAGCACCGGCTCACCGCGCAGGGCGGCACGGATGCCCTTTGCCACGTCCACTGAGACGCCGATCTGTGCCTCCACCGTGGACGCGCCGAGGTGCGGCGTGAGGACGATGCCGGGCACGCTGCGCAGGGGGCTGTCCTCCGCGAGCGGCTCACTCTCAAACACGTCGATCGCCGCCCCCGCGACAATTCCCTCGCGCACGGCCTCGGCGAGATCGTGCTCGTTGATGATGCCGCCGCGCGCGCAGTTCACGAGGCGGACGCCCTGCTTCATCCGCCGCATCTGCGCCATGGAGATCATGCCGCGCGTCTCCTTCGTGAGCGGCATGTGCACCGTGATGAAGTCCGCCTGCTCGATGATGTCATCGAGCGTCCCGACGGTCACGCCGAGTGCCTTTGCCCGCTCCTCGTTGATGTAGGGATCATAGGCGATCACATTCATGTCAAAGGCAAGGGCGCGCTTTGCGACGCCGCCGCCGATGCGCCCCATGCCGATGACACCGAGTGTCTTGCCGCGCAGCTCAACGCCGACGTATGCCTTGCGGTTCCACTGCCCCGCGTGCATGGTCGCATCCGCTGTCGGGATGATGCGCGCCATGGCGAGCATCATCGCAACTGTATGCTCCGTCGCGGCAATCGTATTGCCGCCCGGCGAGTTGATGACGATGATGCCGCGCTCCGTCGCCGCCTTTACGTCAATGTTGTCCACACCGACGCCGGCGCGCCCGATGATCTTCAGTTTCCCCGCGCGTTCCAGGACGTCCGCCGTCACCTTCGACGCCGAGCGTACCATCAGCGCGTCATAGTCTCCGATCACATCCAGCAGTTCCTCATGCGAGATCTTATCGCGCACATCGACCTCATAGTCCGTCAAAAGACCGATTCCCTCAGGTGAAATCCCATCCGCAGCCAAAATCTTCATCCGTATGCCCTCCCCCATCCTATCATACACAGTAACGCCCCTATTATAGACAAAAGAAGAAAACAGGTCAAATCTTTCCGACAGACGACTGTACTCCTTCACATATACATATCGTATTATTCTGAGAGAAATTATCAAAGAGTATGGAATATTTTTATTTCTCGTTGACAATGTTCGACACGTGACGATATACTAATTTTCATCTGGTAAGACAGGAAAACCTTCTATGATATTTCTTGTGGAAAGAGGCACACATGACATTATCCGCTCTCGTGCGCCGCTGCGCACAGTTTATTCCCGTATTCTTCGGCATCACCGTGCTCTCCTTCACGCTGATTCACCTTGCACCGAGCGACCCCGTCAGCGTGCGTCTCTCGCTGGGCGGCATCGCCGTCGATCCCGCAGCGGCAGCACAGATGCGCATGGAGATGGGGCTCGACCGCCCGCTGCCCGTCCAGTACGGCGACTGGCTCATGCGTTTTCTCCACGGAGACATGGGGACATCCTACCGCAGTGGCCGCCCCGTTTCCGCTCTGCTCCTGCAGGCGCTCCCCTACACGCTCACTATAGCAGGTGGTGCGATGCTGCTCACTCTCCTCATCTCCCTGCCGCTCGGCATCGCTGTTGCCGCGTATCGGAACAGTGCGCCGGACTACACCGTCCGTTTCCTCACCTTTATCGGAAATTCCGTGCCGAGCTTTATCGTCGGCATCCTCCTCCTGTTTCTGTTCTCCTATCAGCTCGGCTGGATTCCCGTGCTCGCCGGCAATTCCCCCATCGGCATGGTTCTGCCGACGGCGGCGCTCGTACTCATCATGTCGGCGCGCTACATACGGCAGATCCGCGCGGCGGCCCTCGACGAGCTCGCAAAGGACTACATCATCGGCCTGCGCACGCGCGGGATACCCGAACGCCGCATTCTATTTGGAAATGTCCTCAAAAATATCATGGGCGTCGTCATCACGCTGACCTCCATCTCCGTCGGCTCTCTGCTCGGCGGCGTCGTCATCATCGAGACACTCTTCAGCCGCCCCGGCGTCGGCAGTCTCCTCATGACGGCGATCAGCAACCGTGACTACCCCGTCATCCAGGCGGCCGTCGTCTGGATGGCACTGGCCTACTTTGTCGTCAACCTGCTCACCGACCTCTCCTATCGCCGTTTCAACCCGAGGATCAGGGGATGTTGAGGAAGGCCATGCTTGCCGCGCATAAAGCCCCGCTTCTCCTGCGTCTCCTCGCGGTCGCATCGATACTCATCCTCGTCGTCAGTCTTTTTGCAGCACAGCTCGCCCCATACGATCCGTACGCCACCGATCCGCAGCTGATCCTGCAGCCGCCGGCCGCTGCACACCCCTGCGGAACGGACAACTACGGCAGAGATCTCCTCTCACGCATCCTCTTCGGCGCAAGGACATCCATCGGCGCCGCTCTGCTCATCATCCTCATCGCAGGCACGGGCGGCAGTCTCATCGGACTCCTCGCCGGCTTCTTCCGCGGACGCACGGATGCCCTGCTCATGCGTATAACGGACATCGTGCAGGCATTTCCGAGCCTCATCCTCGCGATCGCCGTCGCGGGCATCCTCGGGGGCGGACTGATGAACGCCATCCTCGCCCTCATGCTGACAACATGGACGCAGTACGCACGTCTCGCGCGCAGCATGACGCTGGCAGCAGCAGAAGAGACATACGTACAGGCGGCATGGCTCTCGGGGTGCAGCAGGATGCGCATTCTATTCGTGCACATCCTGCCGAACATCGCGGGGACGCTCATCACCACTGCCGTCATGCACATCAGTACGATGATGATGGGGCTTGCCGCGCTCTCCTACCTCGGGATCGGCGTCAAAATTCCCGATGCCGAGTGGGGCGCCATGATCAGCGAGGGACAAAAATATCTGCGGCAGGCACCGTGGGCAGCACTTGCACCGAGCATCGTCATGATCTCCGTCATGATGGTATTCAATTTCTTCGGTGATGCCCTGCGCGACCATCTCGACCCAAAGATGCGAAAGCTATGATTTTCCCACAGGAGGAAGAACAATGAACAAGATGCTCAACCGCCTATGCGCACTCGGACTCGCCACGCTCTCCTTTGCCCTCCTCGGCTGCGGCACACAGAATGCGGCAAACGGGAAAAAAATCATCCATGTCGGCGGAACGCTCGACGTAACGGACAGTACGATGGATCCCGCAAAGGAGTGGGCCGGCTGGTTCGTTCTGCGCTGCGGCATCGGCGAGACACTGTTTCGTCTGGATGACGAGATGCGTCCGCAGCCATGGCTGGCAGAGCGTGCCGAAAACATCAGCCCAACCGACTGGCGCATCACGCTGAAAGATAATGTTGTCTTCTCCAATGGGGAAAAAATGACCGCCGAGAAAGTCGCTGCCTCTCTGCAGCGCACGGCGGAGATCAATCAGCGCGCCGCATGGCTGCGCGGGGCAGAGTACACAGCGGATGGAGACGTCCTCGCCATCCGGACAAAAGAACCGTATGCGACACTGGTGAACGACCTCTGTGACCCGTACGCCATCATCCTCGATGTCGCGGGCACGGAGGATTTTGACCAGGCGCCCGTCGCCACGGGGCCATTTACCCTCGCCTCCTACGAGCCGTACCTCTCCGCCGTCATGACACGCAATGAGCACTACTGGGATGGTGCGGTACGTGCAGACGGGGTGACCTACACAAAGATTCCCGACCCTGCCGCCCTCGCCATGGCCCTCGAGAGCGGAGAGATCGACGCCGCCCTCGATCTCAGTCCCGAGAACGCGGAGACGATTGCCGCATCGGACAAATTCACCCTCGTCCGCACGCCGCAGACACGCGTCTACCAGCTCTATATGAACCTCGACCGTCTCACTGATCCAGCCGTGCGCACGGCGATCATGTGCGGCATCGACAAAGACATCATCGGAACGCAGTACCTCAAGGGTGCAATGACCGCCGCAAATGGTGCCTTCCTCCCATCGACACCCTACCGCGCCCCGGCGCCGCTTTCCTATGATCTCTCAAAGGCGCATGCATTCCTCGCTGCGGCGGGCTATCAGGACAGCGACGGAGACGGCTTCGTCGAAAAGGGCGGCGTTCCGCTCATCATCGGTCTCAGCATCTACCGCCGCCTCTCCTCGGAGGCAATCGCCACGGAAATACAGTCGCAGCTTCGCCGCATTGGGATCAAGATCGAGGTGGATCCGCACGAGAAGGCCAGCTTCTTCAACAGCGGCGACTTTGACCTCGGCATTTACTCTGTCGTCACCATGCCGACGGGCGATCCCTACGCCTTCCTGCGCGACGCGATGGGCAGTGCGGGCGTCGCCAACTACGGGCACTACCACAGCGCCGCTGCAGATCAGGCACTGACGCAGCTGGCGGTCACCTTCGATCCCGCACAGCGCATACAGCTCGTCAATCAGATCCAACAGCAGGCGATCGACGACCGCGCGATGGACTTCATCGGATTCAACACCATGCAGGTCGGCATGGCAAAGGGCGTGAGCGGTCTCCTCTCTACGCCGTCGGACTACTATCAGGTCACCAAAGACCTGGACAAAGAATAAATGGCTGAAAAAAATGAATGCCATGGGACGCCTCCCCTCCTGCGCATCGACGGGCTATGCGCAGGGTACGGGGACAGTGCCATCCTGCACGACATCACCCTGCAGGTCGCGCCGGGCGAGGTACTCGGCATCGTCGGTGCGAGCGGCAGCGGCAAGTCCACCCTGCTCAAGGCAATCATGGGCATACGCGAAACGGGGCTTATCCACCGCGCGGGCACGATCCAATTCGACGGGCGCGATCTGGCTGCGTGCACAGCGGAAGACTACCGCCGTTTGCGCGGCGCGGAAATGGGCATCGTATTTCAGCATGCAGGTGCATCACTGAATCCGACGCGCCGCATCAGGACACAGTTTGCCGAGGCGATGCGGGCACACGGCACATTCACAGATGCGGAGATCACGGAGCGTGCGGCAGAGCTCCTGCGCCGCATGGGCTTCACTGACGCCGATCACATCCTCGACGCCTATCCCTTCACACTGTCGGGCGGGATGGCGCAGCGCGCCGCGATAGCACTCGCACTCGCCCTGCGGCCGCGCCTCCTGCTCGCCGACGAACCGACCTCGGCACTCGATGCCGCACTCCAGCGGCAGATGCTCCAAATTCTGCGCACCCTGCGCGACGAGGACGGCACAGCGCTGCTCCTCGTCACGCACAATATCGGCGTACTGCGCCACATCGCCGACCGTGCCGCCGTCATAAAGGACGGGCGCATCATCGAACAGGGGGCGGCAGAAGAGCTGCTGATCCATCCGCAATGTACGGACACGCAGAATCTGCTTTCCTCTATCCCCCGGATTGGCGATCCATCACCGAGTTCATCCCACACACAGGTCATCCCCCAAAAAGGCACGCCCTGTGCAAAGCCTCCGCTCCTGCGCTTTGAAAACGTCTCCATGCACTTTGATGAGGATGCCGCACGGACACAGGCAATCGATGCCATGACGTTCTCCCTATATGAACGCGAACGCCTCGGTCTCGTCGGCGCAAGCGGCAGCGGAAAGACCACTGCAGCGAAGCTCCTCACAGGACTGCTCACCCCGACAGAGGGACGCATCCTGCTCGCGGGGAAAAACGTCGTCGGCGCATCGGGCCGTGTGCGCAAAGAGCTCTGCCGCCGTATCCAGATGGTGTTTCAGGACGCACATGGCTCGTTCAACCCACGCCGCAGCATCGGTGCAGCGATCGGCGAAACCATCCGCAACCTCTGCCCCCCCGATGAGGAGACCACCGACCACCGCGTCGCCGCCCTCCTCGATGAAGTGGAACTCCCGGCCTCCTACGCCACGCGGTACCCGCACGAGGTCAGCGGCGGCGAGTGTCAACGCGCCGCCATCGCACGCGCGATGGCAGTATCACCTGACATCCTCATCTGTGACGAAGCGACCTCGGCACTCGATACCTGTGTGCAGGAGAAAATCATCACACTCCTCCGCCGCCTGCAAAAAGAACACGGCATGAGCCTCCTCTTCATCTCCCACGATCTCCCCCTCGTCAGCTCCATCACCGACCGCATCCTCATTCTGCGGCAGGGGCGCATCATCGAGCAGGGCAAAACGGCGGACATCCTGCGGGCACCGCACGAGAGCGATACCAGGGAACTGCTGCACGCCGTATTATAGGGAAGCACTGATAAATTCAGCGCCGCCATCTTAGCGCATCTTTTTTGCCCGCTTTTTGTCGGCAAATCCTCCACATAGCTTTGGCTATGCGTCCGGTTTGCCTCCTCAATCGGACGAAAAAATCTACGCCAATCTGACGGACTTCATTTTATCAGCGATTCCCTAGAAAGACAGCGGACGGAAATGCACTTCCGTCCGCTGTCTTTTTATGCAATTACTGATAAACAAGTTTCCTATCTCCCCACCGCGTAAAAAATCACATGCGTGCCATCCTCGGAAATACCGATGATATCCGCACGCGGGCGGTCAAAATCATCGCTGCTGTTCCACACATAGAAGGCATACTTCCCCGTCAGCTCCTCCCATTTCGCCGGATGCGGCACATAGTCAAAGAAAATACGCTGCCAAAGGGGAAGCGCGGCAAAGCGCGGAAGCACCTTGCTCTCGTCCACCACGATCCGCGGCACACGGATCGTATTGTTGATATAGGGATGCCGCGTGCGCAGTTCTGAGCGCTCGCGCCCCTGCAGTTCATATTTGCGGATATTTTCCTTCGTATCGCCAAAGGAAAGATACGATTCATCCCATCCCCGCCCGAAACTGACACGACTCCATACCTCAACATCATACGCCGTCAGCGGAATCTCGCGCGGAAAAAACTCGCGTCGGATCCCTGCATAGTTCTCCCGTCCGTTCGGCGAAAAATCGGAATAGAAAAAATACCCGATAAAGATCGACGCCGTCATCGCACCAACCACACACACTGAAAAGACAATCCCCAACAAGATCTGTCCCCATCCGCCGAGCCTTCGCCCGAGGAAATAGGCCAAGAGCGTGAGGAGCGCCATCAGAGCGGCGACATAGACCGAACCAAAATCTTGGATAAATCCGCAGCAAAGAATTCCAATCAGGAGGAAGGCAATGGGCGGACGAAACCCGCGCAGATCCACCCATACCATCTGCGCGATACGAATAAAGCTACTGGGTCTATGCATAATCGCCCCCTCACATTTTCTAATCTCTCTATCATGCTTATCATACCATAAACACCACAATAATAAAAGCGCCTGCCACGTACGACAGACGCTTTTTTTGAAAGCTGAGGCAGCACTGATAAATTCAGCACCAATTCGGAGAACGGTTTGATCAGCGATTCCCTAACTTATACCGCCGCACCCTCGATACCGAACGCTCTCATGTCATCCGCCACATTCGTGATGCCGCCGATGCCGAACGTCTCCACAAGCACCTTTGCCACATTCGGCGAAAGGAATGCGGGCAGCGTCGGACCGAGGTGGATGTTCTTCACGCCGAGGTGGAGCAGGGCAAGCAGAACGATAACCGCCTTCTGTTCATACCACGCGATGTTGTACACCACGGGCAGCTTGTTCACATCGTCAAGACCGAACACTTCCTTCAGCTTCAGTGCGATGAGGGCAAGCGAGTAGGAATCGTTGCACTGCCCCGCATCAAGCACACGCGGAATGCCGCCGATGTCGCCGAGATTCTTCTTGATGTACTTGTACTTCGCGCAGCCCGCCGTCAGGATCACCGTATCCTTCGGCAGTGCCTCAGCGAAGTCCGCATAGTACTCACGCGACTTCATACGGCCGTCGCAGCCCGCCATCACGACGAACTTTTTGATCGCGCCGCTCTTGACGGCCTCGACTACCTTGTCCGCCACAGCAAAGACCTGCTCATGGGCAAACCCGCCAACGATCTCGCCCGTCTCCAGCTCCGTCGGAGGTGCACACTTCTTCGCGCACTCGATGACAGGCGTGAAATCCTTCTCGCCGTTCACGAGGGGAATATGTGTGCAACCCTCCACACCGACCGCCGCCGTCGTGAAGAGACGGTTCTTGTAGCTGTCCTTCGGCGGCACAACGCAGTTCGTCGTCATGAGGATCGGCCCGTTGAACTTCTCGAACTCCTCCTTCTGCTGCCACCACGCATTGCCATAGTTGCCGACGAGATTGTCGTACTTCTTGAACTTTGGATAGTAGTGCGCAGGAATCATCTCGCCGTGCGTGTAGACATCGACGCCCGTCCCCTTCGTCTGCTCGAGGAGACGCTCGAGATCCTTGAGATCATGACCTGAGATGAGAATGCCGGGGCGGTTTCTGACACCAAGCTTCACCTTCGAAATCTCGGGGTTGCCGTAGCTCTCCGTATTCGCCTTGTCAAGGAGCGCCATGCCCGCAACGCCCCACTTGCCCGTCTCAAGAACAAGCGCTGTCAGCGCATCGCCGTCCAGCGAATCGTCGAGGAGTTTTGCGAGGGCGCTCTGCAGGAACGCATCCACTTCCTCATCCTCATAACCGAGTGCGTTTGCATGCTCCATGTACGCCGAAAGTCCCTTCAGTCCGTACATCGTCAGCTCACGCAGACTGCGCACATCCTCATTCTCCGTTGCGAGCACGCCGACCGTCTTGGCCTTCGCCGCAAAGTCTGCACGCGCGCCCGTCCACTGCGCCGCCGCCGGGAGACTCGACACATCGCCAAGCTCACGCAGAAGCTGTGCCTTCAGCGCAAGGCTCTCCTCGATCACATCCATGATCGCCTCACGGTCAAAATTGGCATTCGTGATCGTCACGAACAGATTCATCGTAATGCGGTGATTCGTCTCCACTGAGACTTTCTTGCCCGCCACACGCAGCGCCGTCGTCACCGCACCAAGCCCCTTCGTGACATAGACGAGGAGATCCTGCATCTCCGCGACATCCGGCTTCTTGCCGCAGACTCCCTGCACTGTGCAGCCCTTGCCGCCAGCCGTCTCCTGACACTGAAAACAAAACATCTTAGCATCCATAGATAACTCTCCTTTGCGAAAATCCACATTTCTTGTGTTCGATTATAGCAAAGGGGATCCTCCATCGACGTAACATATGTTACTAGATAATAATCAATAGTTGTTCTCAGTTTATATAATCCTGCACGGGAAAGTTCGCATCAAGCGCCTGAATATCCGCCAATGTATCAAATTCGTAGATGATGCCGTCCGGGAACTCACGCCGCTCAAGCGCGAGTTCATCAAGATGGCGCATATAGAACTGCTCCCAGAGGAGGCTGCGCACGGATACATCCTGTTCATAGCCCGTACGCAGGAGTGCACTGAACTGTGCGCTGAAATTCCGCGTAAAATAGGCCTGTCCCAGCATATACCATCCATGCGCGCCGCCAATCTGCACGTCGGTAATGCGGCCATCGCCGTTCACCGTGAGATAGTATTCATCATTCGGCGTATCGCCATATACCGCCGCATAGTAGGCGCGATAAACATACGGCGCAAAAACGTTCTCCATAAAATAGTTATCCGCCGAACAAATATATGTATTATCGAGCACGTCGAGTACCCGGTAAAGCGATGACGTGTTGTTGCAGCAGTGATAGTCCTCATTTTCAACCAGATGAATATGGGGATCCGATGCGAGGTAGGAAAATTGCTCCTTCAGGTAGCCAACAACAAGGTAAATATCCGCAATATCCGCCGCGCGGAGCTGCGCGATCTGCCGCTCGACCAGCACCTCACCGCGAACGCGCAGGAGCCCCTTTGGTGTACGGTCCGTGATTGGTGCAAGGCGGCTGCCATACCCCGCCGCCATCAGCACCGCATTCGTCACGCGATAGGGCGCAAGGCGCGCTGCTGCCTGTGCGCGCTGCACGGCATCATCTGCATCAAGCGATGCGATTGCCGCATCAAATGCATCTTTTGTCATATCATCTCCCATGCGTCAGTCCGCTGCATGCTCAGGATGCGGATGCAGTGATACAAGAAGGACTCCCAGAAAGACGAGGCTGCAGCCCAGCACCATCTGTCCCGAGATCTCCGCCCCGGCAATGCCCCATTGCAGCAATACGCCCCATATAATATAGGTTGCATTCGTCGCCATACCGCGCGCACAGCCGATAGCACGATTGACCGCATACCAGAGGAAGTAGGACGCGCCTGCAGCAGTCCCTGCGGCAGCGAGAGTCATAAACGGCAGCGGAGCTGCAAAAAGTATATGCAGAGGGGCATCGCCCGCGAAAAAGAACAGCGTGATCGCCAGCAGGATCGTCCCTGAGATGCACTCGCGCAGCGTAATGGCGATATCCGGCTCGATGTCTGCCATGCCGCGCACAGCCAGCACGATTTCGCAGCCCCAGCAGAGAGCGGCGAGAAGTGCACACGCCATTCCCGGAAGGAGGAGCAGCGGCACACGCTCCGGCGGTACAGCCCCCGTGATCACCCCGCCGGCAACAGCAAGAACGATGCCGACGCCCATGCGCAGAGTGACCTGCTGACGCAGGAGCAGGCGCGCTAACATACAGCCAATGACGGGATACAGCGCGGAAAGCGCCAGCGCGTAGGCCGGCCCCGCCCACAGGATGCCAAGGCAATATGAGAGCTGTCCGACAGGCCCGCCAAGCAGTGCGGCAGCACAAAGAAAAGCACCGGAACGGCTGATGACCATACGCATCAAATGCAAAGTGCCGCGAAAACCGTTCATAAGGAGCAGAAAAACTGCCGCGCTCGCATCATTGACTGCCGTACAGGCAAGAGGAAAAGCGATGCCGACGGCAAATCCCGCTCCTGCTGCCGTCGCACCAACATTATACAGATAGTTGTTGCATCCCCAGAGAAGCCCGCTCACAACGCCGAGCATCACCCACATCGGATACCGTACCATCACAGCATCTCCCATTGTTTCCGTGCTTTTTCGGCGTATTCCTTCGCAAATCGGAACTGATTTTCCTCGTACGGCCCGAATGTCACGCCGAGCGAGCTTTTATAGACACTCCAATCGTACCAGAGAAGTCCTCCCACCGCCATATAGGTATAGACACGTGCACGCAGCAGAGCATCAAAGCCCTCAGGAAAGTATGCCGCGATGAGCTGCTCTGTCTCATCCTCATGATAGTCGGCATAGATGGCGAACATGGCGATGTCAATCAGCGGATCCGACAGACCTGCATACTCCCAATCGATCAGATAAGGCCGCTCCCTTCCCTCCACAAAGAGAAAGTTATCCGAAACTGCATCAATGTGACAGAGTATCTCCGCCCCCGCCAAAAATGAAGCAACAAAAGGGCGAAGAGAAAAGACCTGCTCGCGCACCGTGCGGTACACACTGCATCTGCATTTCTTCTCCGGCATCAGCGTCTCATAAAAGAGGAGCTCGGCAAACGGGTCAAATACTTTCACTCCGCGCAGCCTGCGCTCATGAAAAGAACGCAGTGCCGCCATGCAGGAAGTGACTTCCTGCTCATTATGTGGGTCACAGACATGGGAGTGCTCATAGTAACGCGAAATCTTATACCCCGGCTGCGTACTTAGTGCCACGATGCGCTCCGTGATGCCCGTGTCAGCCAGGAGCTCATAGACTGCCTTCTCGTTTTCGCGGTCGATCAGGCGCTCCGTCCCCTCTCCATTGCAGCGAAAAATATACTTTTTCCCATCCGCGGTAAAGAGGAACGAATCATTTGTCATGCCTTCCTTCAGCGGCAGAAGAATCCCTTTTGCGGCACTCTGCCCAAAATGCAGGCGAATCGTCCGTCGGATCAACTGCTCCTGTGACTCATTCATCGAATCCATTCCTCTTTCTTGCGCATTAGGGAAACACTGATAAATTCGGCACCGCCATCTTAGTACATCTTTTTCGCCCGCTTATCGTCAGCAAATTCTCCACATAACCCTCACTATGTGTCCGGTTGGCTGCCTCAGTCGGAAAAATCTACGCCAATCTGGCATATCTCATTTTATCGGCGATTCCTTTACTGGTTTTGCAATGCGTCCTTCAGCATTTCCTTGATGGTTTCGCCAGCATTGACTTGCATATGATAAAAGTATTTGTCGAGCACTGACACACGCTCTTTGCACATAGGATCTTCCTCCGCAGTGACCATCTCAATAAAGCGGACAATGTGCTCAAAGGTATCGCCCGAATAGTAGTGTGCAAGCACATCGGCATCGTCCTCCGGATATTCCCGATAGTCTGGTGCACCTTTTGTCCCTAAATACAGAACAGGACGCCCCATCAGCAGATATTCCACCAAGATGGATGAAATATCTGAAATCAGCGCATCTGATTTGCAAAATGAGCCTGTCAGATCTCCACATAGGTCTAATGATACATTAGGGATATCTTCGCAATGACGATAAAAGGCCTGAACTTCTTCCTCACTCATAAATCCCATTTTCGTCACTGCACCATAAAAGAGAGGGTGCGGTCGTACGATGAGCCCAAGCTGTGGATGCTCCGCGAAATACTGCAGGATTCTTTCCCCATATTCCCTAAAGGTTGCCGTAGCTTGATCCCAGAAGCCGTAGTCGATTCCCCACAGAAATGTCTTTTTAAAGCGTGCATCCGGCTTGAGCCGCTTCTTTTGCTCGGATATATAGTCCGCCAAGGGTGCACCGGCAAGCGATACATGAGCATTCCCTGACTGGCAGTACATTCCGTACTTGCGGATCTCACGCGATGAGCGCACATAAACACGCCATGCATGCCGATGTATCGGCAAATCATAGAGATACACCTTGTTCTTCTCATCAACAAAAAATGGAATGGAGTATGGGAGATAGACGATCCGGATTCCGTATCTCCTAACATTTTCAACAGAAAACTTTGGGTGATGCCAATCATAGGGATTCGTATAAATGAGCACGTCCGGTCTGCGCTCCGCAAAACGATAAGCAGCCTCTGGTACAAACGGAAGATTACGATCATTCAAGAACTGAAGAAAAGCGGGGTATTCCTTCGCACTGTCCCACGATCGCTCCTGCATATCAATCGCAACCAGTCGGCAGTCAAACAATGCATCCTTCGACAACGCCTCGTACAGACTTTTGACCTTGCACCAAACAGTAGGAAACTCGAGTAAAATATCCACACGTAGGCGTCGATGATTCACTCCAACAGGTGCCTGTACATTTTCAGGAGCTCCAACAGCAGAATGTTCTTTTTTCCGGTCATCACTGAACACGCTGTAGTCCGCAGGCAGCTGCAAGCTTCCCTTCAGTGCATTTTCAAGCAGCATATATTCCACACGGACGGGAACTTTAAGTGACGCGAGTGCACTCAAAAAACGATACGCCGTGGGAGCATCTCCCTTACTGTGCAGAGACTCTGCCACTTGATACAGGAAATCGGCCACATAGCCCAGAAAATACATGCTGACAGCATCAGAAGTTCCGTATCCTGAAAGAGTATCAGCGATCTTCAGTAAGTCCTCCAACCGCGCATTTTTCTGTGTTGCATTGTGCAGGATCCGAAGAATACCACTCTGTATCATCGTACACAGATAGATATCCGTATCTTTTGTATAACACAGACGATAGGCTGCAAGCAGTGCATCGACATCCACATTCTCATGCTCTGATTTCTCTATCAGCCCAACTGTAAGGATAAGCGCATCAGCCGTTTTCCCAGACTCAATCAATTCCGCAAGACTCATACTTGTCTCACCTTTCCTATTGGGTTACCTTCTTGCAATTTCGGCAGACCTTATTGAAATTCTTTGTTTTGATCTCTTCTCGTAATTTACGAATCTTTTCCCCCTCCCACATCTCTTTTAACGAAGTATCTCGAATATTCCCCAAGGGGAAATAAGTTCCATACGAGGTACAGCAGGGCAGCACGACACCGTCATATCGAATTGCCAATCTGCGAAACGGCTCTACACACTCTGGCGTGTATTCCGTCACATCAGCCAAATGTTCAATATGTGATGCATCCATCAAAACCTGAAAATCAATAATGTCCGCTTTTCCTTTCCACTTTTCCAAAAAGGCTTCACGTTCATTAACGTTGTCCTCCATCATAACCATGGAAACACGAAGAGAAGGAAACATATCTTCTCCGCGCAGTGCAATGAAGCGGTCAATATGGTTCTCTACCTGATCGAGATCTCCTTTTCGCACATCGTAATAGGTCTCCTTTGTTGCTGCGTCCAATGAGACGCTCAGTCGTTTCACGCCCGCATCAATGATCTTCTTTGCTGTTTTCTCATTTAATGCAGAACCATTTGTGATAATTGTAAAATCGAGTACGTCTGCTTCTTTCAAGGCATCTAAAATATCTCCAATTTGAGGGTGTATCAGGCACTCTGAAAACGCCCCGACCCACAGGGAGGCAACTTTCATTTCATTGATGTTTGTGACAAGGCGACGAACACTTTCAACAGGAATATTCACCTTGTCCTTCTCAGGGACAAAGGCCTTGTCACACATTTTGCACTTGTAATTACACCACGAGGTCAGCTCTAACATAATTTCGAGCGGTTTCTCCAGGACATCGTCCATGATGTTCGGCGCATCCCACAGTTCACGGTATCGACGATAGTCACTGCCCTGCGCTTCTGTAATTGCGGCAATTCTTTCCTGACTATAGTATCGCTTTACAGACCCTCTGTCCTCAAAGATATACATGATATAACGCCCCTAAAATTCCTTTTACTCAATCAGATCCCACTGCACAGCAGTTCCACGGGTAATGCTGCAGTTTGCCTTCTTCCCCAAAATGATATCATAATACTTGGGCGAAAGCCCCATCCCGGGACGGATACGGCGCAGGTTTTTCTCCGTAAAGACATCGCCAGCCTTCATATCCTCGACGACATACAGACTGCGGCGAAACTGGAGTGACTTCTGCTCCTGCTCTGCCCGCTCATAGGACACCGTCCCCAACGCGAGTGCTGCTGTACGGCACTCCCGCACAAGCTGTGCCATCTCCGCAGGCTCCAGAGAAAATGCCGCATCGACACCCCCCTCAGCACGCGAGAGGGTGAAGTGCTTCTCAATCACCGCTGCACCAAGTGCAACACTCGCCACTGCCGCACCGATGCCGAGCGTATGATCGGAGAGCCCGACGGCACAGCCGAACAGCTCCCGCATATGCGGAATGGTCCGCAGATTTGTCCCCTCTGGTGAGGCAGGATAGCTGCTGGTGCACTTGAGCAGGGTCAGATCCGTACAGCCATTTTCCCGTACCGTTTGAACGAGATCCGAGAGCTCTGCGACCGTCGTCATCCCTGTCGATGCGATGATCGGCTTTCCCGTGCGGGCGACCTTGCGGATGAGCGGCAGATCCACATTCTCAAACGAAGCGATCTTGTAACAGGGAACGCCAAGATCTTCCAAAAAATCCACGGACGTATCATCAAACGGCGTACTGAAGCCCATAATACCGCGTTCTTTGCATCGCTCAAAGATCGCCTTATGCCATTCCCATGGCGTATGCGCCTTCTCATAGAGATGGTAGAGTGTCTCGCCCTTCCACAGACTGTCCTTATCAGAGATAAAGAACTCCCCCGTGTCTATGTCAATCGTCATCGTATCTGCTGTGTAGGTCTGAATCTTCACTGCATCGACGCCTGCATCCGCTGCAGCATCAACGATGGCAAGTGCACGCTCCAATGACTGGTTATGATTGCCTGACATCTCCGCAATGATGAAGGGGATCTTCTCTATCATGTTCTACTCCCTCGGTCTTCCCGCTATGGCTATTCTTTTTTCATAGCGCAGAAGATCATTCTCGCTGCACTCCGTATATTTCAAGGCTATAAAGGCTCTTCGCGAGGCGATATTTTCCTTTTTTACATACCCCACAAGATGCAGGTGCTCATTTTCTTCTCCCAGCTTGTCCTCCATCATCTGGAGTATCAGCCGCCCATATCCTCGCGCGCGAAATCTCACATCTATACTATAGCTGATCAACGCTGTCTCTTGGTTAATACTTAGACGAATTTGCCCTGTTGGCATATTATTGACCATCAGAATGTAAAAGTGTTTTGCCTTCTCCGTGCCAAGTACGCTCTTCAGCCATCGGACATGATCCTCATAGACAATTTTTTCTCCATGAAGAGAGTTCGCACGAGTCTCTCTGTCGTTACGCCATTCAAAGAGGAGCATTGCATCGGCGTATTCAGCAGGGCGCAAATATATTAGTTCCTTCTTCGGCATGATGCTCCACGTCCAATCTGCAAGTGTTCTGTATCTGGGTGAGAGCTTCCGGCTTCGTCATGACATAGAGTGCATGATACAGTGCCATCTCCGTCACTTCATCCCATCGCCCCAGATAGTAAATCAGCCCTGCATCTGCACA